>ENA-ORXI01000459-ORXI01000459.1-sediment-metagenome-genome-assembly--contig:-NODE-459-length-33767-cov-8.898338_pt1:0-30000 | contig 33767 bp, 28 predicted proteins | sample MGYA00237861_ERZ511468 | MGnify/ENA primary metagenome ERZ511468 (study PRJEB26299, sample SAMN06266213) | sediment metagenome | isolation source: Hudson Canyon methane seep mesocosm | place... | reverse complement strand
TGAGTCCTCGGGGGATGAGCTTCGATGGACGAAAGGGAAACAGCCCAGACCGCCGACTAAGGCCCCAAAGTTCTGACTAAGTGGTAAACGAAGTGGGATTGCACAGACAGCCAGGATGTTGGCTTAGAAGCAGCCATCATTAAAAGAGTGCGTAATAGCTCACTGGTCTAGTGATCCCGCGCGGAAAATGTAACGGGGCTCAAGTCAGACGCCGAAGTCGCGGACTTCTGCTCAGCAGGAGTGGTAGCGGAGCGTCGAGCCCGGATTGAAGCGGCGGTGTAAACCGACGTGGACTGGGTTCGAGTGAGAATGTAGGCATGAGTAGCGAGAGAGGGGTGAGAAACCCCTCCGCCGGAAGTCCAAGGGTTCCTGGGGAAGGCTAATCCTCCCAGGGTGAGTCGGGAGCTAAGGCGAGGCCGAGAGGCGTAGTCGATGCACAACCGGTTGATATTCCGGTACCACAGGTTGCGCGACAAACGCTGACCTGCAGTTGCTAAGGGGATGGTCGGTCCTTCGGGATCGACAGGAACCGACCCACTGCAGTGAGGCGAGTGATGCGGGGACGCAGGAAGGTAGATGATCCCAGGCGATGGTTGTCCTGGGGCAAGCGTGTAGGTCGAGGCGTAGGCAAATCCGCTCCTCATAAAGACTGAGACGTGACGCCGAGCCGTTTAGGCGAAGTCATTGATCCTATGCTGCCGAGAAAAGCCGCTAGCGAGTGCAATCAGTGCCCGTACCCCAAACCAACTCAGGTGGACAGGTAGAGAATACCAAGGCGATTGGGAGAACTATGGTTAAGGAACTCGGCAAAATACATCCGTAACTTCGGGAGAAGGATGACCGCATTAGGGTAAAAGAACTTCGCGTTCTTAGCTCGACGCGGTGGCACAGACCAGGGGAAAGCGACTGTTTACTAAAAACACAGCAGCGTGCAAAGTCCTAAGACGACGTATACGCTGTGACGCCTGCCCGGTGCCGGAAGGTTACGGGGAAGGGTTAGCCCTAGGGCGAAGCTCTGAACCTAAGCCCCGGTAAACGGCGGCCGTAACTATAACGGTCCTAAGGTAGCGAAATTCCTTGTCGGGTAAGTTCCGACCTGCACGAATGGCGTAACGACTTTCCTACTGTCTCAACCATAGACCCAGCGAAATTGAAGTACGAGTAAAGATGCTCGTTAGCTGCAGAAGGACGGAAAGACCCCGTGGACCTTTACTACAGCTTGGTATTGGTATTTGTTATGCGTTGTGTAGGATAGGTGGGAGACTTGGAAGCGTCGGCGTCAGCCGATGTGGAGTCAACCTTGAAATACCACCCTGCGTTTGACGGATATCTAACTTAGGCCCGTTATCCGGGTCGGGAACAGTGCCAGGTGGGTAGTTTGACTGGGGCGGTCGCCTCCTAAAAAGTAACGGAGGCGCCCAAAGGTTCCCTCAGTCTGGTTGGCAATCAGACGTCGAGTGCAATGGCACAAGGGAGCTTGACTGCGAGACCTACAAGTCGAGCAGGTGCGAAAGCAGGGCATAGTGATCCGGCGGTTGCGTGTGGAAGCGCCGTCGCTCAACGGATAAAAGGTACCCCGGGGATAACAGGCTTATCTTCCCCAAGAGTCCATATCGACGGGAAGGTTTGGCACCTCGATGTCGGCTCATCGCATCCTGGGGCTGAAGCAGGTCCCAAGGGTTGGGCTGTTCGCCCATTAAAGCGGTACGCGAGCTGGGTTTAGAACGTCGTGAGACAGTTCGGTCCCTATCCTCTGCAGCCGGAGGAGATTTGAGAAAGGCTGTCCCTAGTACGAGAGGACCGGGATGGACGTAGCTCTAGTGTGCCAGTTGTTCCGCCAGGAGCATGGCTGGTTGGCCACCTACGGAAGGGATAACCGCTGAAAGCATCTAAGTGGGAAGCCCGTTTCAAGATGAGATCTCCCACCGGGTTAACCGGGTAAGGCCCGTGGCAGAACACCACGTTGATAGGCCGGAGGTGTAAGTGCGGCAACGCATTCAGCCGACCGGTACTAATCGGCCGAGGGCTTGGTTACACATCGACAATCGTTGTCGATGTTCGTGTTCGCTGTGGAGTACTGGAGAGGCCGTTGGCCGCTCTTGACAACAGAATCGTGTTCGTGTCGGTCCGCCGGCATGGACGCAACCGGTTTTCGGTGGCTATGGCGGCGGGGTCACACCCGTTCCCATTCTGAACACGGCAGTTAAGCCCGCCAGCGCCGATGGTACTTGGGACGAGTGTCCCTGGGAGAGTAGGACGCCGCCGGATTTCTGACGCTGCGAGCGGGGCCTGAGGGCCCCGCTCGAGCGCGTTTTGGGCCGGGTCCCGGAGGATCCGATCCGAAGTGTGTGCCCTCCGGTGGACGTTGCCCCCGTCAGGGTGTCGGCTGGCCGGGGGAGCCTCCCGAAAGCGGAATGGTCGGTCGGAGACGCTCCCAGAGCACCCGCCACCGTCGGTCCGTGATGGTGAGCGCCTCGATGATCGTCTCAGCTGTCTCACCGTCGCCATGGGCCAGTCGGGCTGCGGCCTCCCAGAAGCGGGCCTGGTCGTCGCCGAGATCGTGGTCTGCCGCAGCGACCAGCGAAGACAGTGCCTCGGCGCCATGTCCCTCGTAGAGGGCATTGATTCCCCTGCCCATCAGGTCGTACATGGTGTCGAGGCGTATGAGCCTCCCGAGCTCTGCCACCGGCTCGGCATGGTCGTCCACCCGGAGGTCCACAAGGCGGTCCCAGGCCGGTAAGGACGGGTCGCAGCCGGCGACCAGGATCGCAGCGGAGCTTGAACCCCGGAGGTCTCCTCCGGCAGCGTGGCCGTCGGCCAACGCCGAACACAGCATCTGGGACAGCGTTCCGCCAACGCTGCCGAACGCATCTCCCATGACCGACCACACACTGTCGGTCTCGGCCATGTTTGCGAGGGCCACGTAGGCGTCGCCGACCACATGACCGGCGGACTGGATGCAATCCCGACCGGTATGGGCGGCGACACGTCCCGCAGCGTCCACCAGCGCCACCTGACGGGACTCCCTCAGGGGGTCCTCCTCCAGAAGCCCGGCGAGGGCTTCTTCAGGGTGGTGCCCGCTTCGGAGGAGGTCCAGCAGGCGTGGGCCGTATGAGGCCTCGGTGATCGCCTGGGTGACCACGGCGCCGACTCCCGGTTGGACCCAGGGGACCTTCTGGCCGACCGCCAGGTAGCCGGTGTGCACGGCCGCACCCAGGTGGCCCGTGTCCGGGTGGCGGGCGATCATCGAGAGCGTCATGGAGGCCTCCTGGAGTGGATCGGGCGGAACGCTAGTCGTGGTCCTGCCAGCGGTATCCGCCCGGGATCTGGAGGCCTGGCATGGGCGGTGCCTCCAACGGTCGGCGGGCGGGTTGGTGGGGCCGATCGATGTTCCGACCGCGCCGGTAGTCTCATCGCCCATGGCCCCGCCAGAGGATCGACGGTCATCCCGTCAGGGTGGTGGCTCCCGGAGCGGACCGAAGCGTGCCAGCGGGTCTGGTGGCAGGTCCAGCGATCGACGTGATTCCGGTGGGCGGCCCGGGGCCAGGTCTGACGGCCGTTCCGGTGGGCGTTCGGATGGTCGACGTGATTCCGGTGGGCGATCCGGCGGCAGGTCCGACGACCGCCCCAACCTGGATCGGCGACGTCGGGGGCCTGACGCTGCAGGTCCCAGTACCTGGGGTGGAGTGGCACGGCGTGGAGCCGGTCGCCTCAGGCGGGAGGAGTACGAGGATCGTCCTGAGCGGGCTGAGATGACGGCCGAGCGGACCACCCGTTCGCGCCGTCCCGAACCCGAACGGTCAGACCGGCTCCGGACTGAGGCTGCCGAGGCGATCAGTCGCGGTGCGGCGGAACGCAACCCCGGGCGCTCTCCCAGGGCGCTGAACCGGATTTCGCTTCCCGATTCTCCGGTCCGGCTGCCGGACGCCGATGTCCTGTTCCGTCGAGCCCTCGGTGACCGGGCCGGCGGCCGTGCACTGGGGCGTCTCGGGGAGGCGGCCCGCGCCTTTGAGGACGAGCGCTTCCAGGATGCCCGGCGGATCCTCAACCAGCTCGTAGAGCGGACCGCCGAAGTGCCGGAGGTGCTCGAGTTGCTGGGCCTGGTGCACTACCGGATGGGCCACTGGCGGGCGGGAGCGAAGCGCCTGGAGGCCTTCCGGGAGCTCACGTGCAGCACCGAGCAACACCCGGTGCTGGCTGACTGCTACCGCGCCCAGAGACGGTGGGACGACGTTGAGGTCCTGTGGGTCGAGCTGCGCGATGCCTCGCCGAGCGCACCGCTCGTCACCGAGGGTCGCCTCGTCGCGGCCGGAGCGATAGCCGACCAGGGGCGCCTTGCGGAGGCCGTCAGCCTGCTCGAGAAGGGTTGGAAGATCCCGTCGCGGCCTCGGGACCACCACCTGCGACGGGCCTACGCCCTCGCCGACCTGTACGAACGGTCCGGTGCCACGCCCCGGGCGAGGGAGCTCTTCACCTGGGTGAGGGGGCACGACGGCGGTTTCGCTGACGTCGCCGACCGGGTCCGGTCCCTGGCCTGAACAACGCCCGGCGGCCCGGTGCTGACCGTGTATCTGGCCGCGCGACCCGAGGGCGCGCCGCCTATGGTGAGTCTGGACAGCGGCCCTACGGCCGCCCGCCGCACTAGGAGCCCTGAAGGTGGACATCGCATCTCTGCTAGGTGACGACGCCGCATACCTGCTCGACCATGTGTCGACCACGATCAGCGTCGACCAGCTGACCACGCCCGGCCCGGACTCGGTCACCGAGGTGTTCGGACAGTCGGACCGATCGCCCCAGGTCCTGCGCAACCTGCAGTGCCTGCTCGACCATGGTCGCCTGGCCGGGACCGGCCACGTGTCGATCCTCCCGGTGGACCAGGGAATCGAGCATTCGGCGGCGGCATCGTTCGCTCCCAACCCGGCGTACCTGGATCCGGCCAACATCGTGAGGCTGGCCATGGAGGGCGGTTGCAACGCCGTGGCGTCCACGTTCGGGGTGCTTGCCACCATGTCGCGACGCTTCGCCCACCGCATCCCGTTCATCGTCAAGCTCAACCACAACGAGTTGCTGACCCTGCCGAACCGGTTCGACCAGGTGATGTTCGGCTCGGTCGACCAGGCCCACGACCTGGGAGCCGCAGGCGTGGGCGCCACCATCTACTTCGGCTCCGAGGAGTCCACCCGCCAGATTCAGGAGGTCAGCGACGCCTTCGCGCAGGCCCACGAGTTGGGCATGTTCACCGTGTTGTGGTGCTACCTGCGGAACTCGGGCTTCAAGGTGGACGGCGTCGACCACCACGGTTCGGCGGACCTCACCGGCCAGGCCAACCACATAGGCGTCACCATCGGCGCCGACATCATCAAGCAGAAGCTCCCCGACACGAATGGCGGCTACAACGTCCTGCCCGGCTACGGCAAGACCCATCCGCTGGTCTACGAGGAGCTCACCACCGACCATCCGATCGACCTCTGCCGTTGGCAGGTCGCAAACTGCTACATGGGTCGTATCGGCCTCATCAACAGTGGCGGGGCGTCGTCGGGTGCCGGCGACCTGGCCGAGGCGGTGCGCACTGCGGTCATCAACAAGCGGGCCGGCGGGCTGGGCCTGATAAGCGGGCGGAAGGCCTTCCAACGGCCGATGGCCGACGGCATCGAGCTCCTGAACGCCATCCAGGACGTCTACCTGGATGATTCGATCACCCTCGCCTGAGCGTCGGGGTTCGACGTCAGGAAACAGGAATCCGGGGCGGGGGCGAAGCGACGTGGCTGACGAAGTGATCCTGGTCGACGAACCGGCCGACGGCGTGCGACGGATCACGTTGAACCGTCCCGAGAAGCGAAACGCCCTGAACCATCCCCTGCGGGGCGCCATCCTGGATGCGTTGGTGGAGTACGACGTGGATCCCGAGGTGCGGGTGACGATCATCCGGGGCGCCGGTACGTGCTTCTCCGCCGGCTACGACCTGGGCGGGGGCAGCGACGGTCACGAGCTGCCATTTCCCACCACCCCGGGGGAGGGGCAGTGGCCTCGCCACGTGACCGACGGTTGGATGGGGATCTGGGACCTGGCCAAGCCGGTCATAGCCCAGGTACACGGCTGGTGCCTGGCCGGTGGGAGCGAGCTGGCGACGGGCTGTGACCTCGTCTACGTGGCCACCGATGCCCGCATGGGCTACCCGGCCGTCCGGTTCGGCGTTCCGGACATGCACTTCCACGCCTGGTTCTTGGGAATGCGCAGGGCCATGGAGATGATGATCACCGGTGACGCCATCACCGGCGCGGAGGCCGTGGCGGAAGGCTGGGCGAACGCCGCCTTCCCGGTCGAGGAACTGGACGGGGCGGTGTTGGCAGTCGCCCGTCGCGTGGCCGACCTGCCGACCGAGATAGTGCAGATGAACAAGCGCGCCGTGCACACGCAGATGGAGTACATGGGAATGAGGGCCGGGATCCGGGCGGGTACAGAACTGTGCGCCCTCGGGACCCATTCTTCGGCAATGGCCGAGTTCCTCGAGAAGGTCCGTGGAGAGGGTTTGACCGGAGCCCTCCAGGACCGCGACCTTCCATTCGGCGACTACCGCACCGGCCATGGCTGAACCCCCCGGCCAGGTGTGACCGATTGCACCGCCGGGTTCGACCCTCATCGTCATCCGGTCCCGGGAGCGCGGTTAGGGTCAAACCGCCGCCTAGGCCCGCCTAGTGGCGGCCGGGGCAACGTGGCCGGGTGGAGGATCGCGCGTGACTGACATGGTCGAGGCAACTGAGGCTGCCGAGGTCATCATCCGCTTTGCCGGTGATTCGGGCGACGGGATGCAGCTCACCGGTGACAGGTTCACCAACGCCAGCGCCCTCTTCGGCAACGACCTCTCCACCCTTCCCGAGTACCCGGCCGAGATCAGGGCGCCTGCCGGCACCCTGGCCGGGGTGTCGGCCTTCCAGGTCCACATCTCGGACCACGACATAACCACCCCGGGTGACGCCCCGGACGTGCTCGTGGCGATGAACCCGGCGGCCCTTCGGTCCGACCTCCACACCCTGGTGCCCGGTGGCACCCTCATAGTCAACAAGGACACCTTCGACGATCGGAACCTGGCCAAGGCCGGGTACGACCACAACCCCCTGGATGGCGACGAGTTGGCCGGCTACAGCGTCATCGAGGTGGCGATGACCAGCATCACCAAGGACGCCTGCAAGGACCTCGGTGTGAAGCCCCGGGACGCCGACCGGTCCAAGAACTTCTTCGCCCTGGGCCTGCTCTCCTGGATGTACTCGAGGCCCGTGGAGCCGACACTGGACTGGATCGACTCCAAGTTCGCAGGCAAGGACCTCGTGATCGGGGCCAACAAGGCGGCATTCAACGCCGGACACGCATACGGCGAGACGACGGAACTGGGCGCCCAGCGGGTAATCGTGAACGCAGCCCCGCTGAGCCCTGGCACCTACACCAACGTCAACGGCAACACGGCCCTCTCATGGGGCCTCGTCGCAGCGTCCCAGTTGAGCGGACTGCCCCTGTACCTGGGCTCGTATCCCATCACGCCTGCCACCGACATCCTCCACGAGTTGTCCAAGCACAAGGCCTTCGGCGTGACCACCTTCCAGGCCGAGGACGAGATCGCTGCGGTCGGAGCGGCGATCGGAGCCTCCTACGGTGGTTCCCTGGCGGTTACGACCACCAGTGGACCCGGCATTGCATTGAAGGGCGAGGCGATGGGCCTGGCGGTGAGCCTGGAGCTCCCGCTCGTGGTCGTTGACATCCAACGGGGCGGACCGTCGACCGGGTTGCCCACCAAGACCGAGGCCGCCGACCTGATGATGGCCATGTACGGGCGCCACGGAGAGTCTCCTATGCCGATCGTGGCGGCCCGCACGCCGTCGGACTGCTTCGATACCGCCATCGAGGCGGCCCGCATCGCCCTCATGTACAACACACCGGTTCTGCTCCTGTCGGATGGCTACCTGGCCAACGGGTCCGAGCCGTGGCGGCTGCCCGACGTGGCGGACCTGCCATCCATCGACGTGGAGCACGCCACCGAGTTCAACCAGACGAACGAGGACGGTGACGGCGTCTTCTGGCCGTACCTCCGCGACGAAAATCTGGTCAGGCCCATCGCCCTGCCCGGCACGCCCGACCTGATGCACCGGATCGGCGGTCTCGAGAAGGAGGACGGTAGCGGCAACGTCTCCTACGACCCGGACAACCACGAGCTGATGGTCCACCTGCGGGATCGACGGATCGCCTCCATACCGGTTCCCGACGTGGAGGTCGAGGGCGACGAGGACGCCGACCTGCTGGTGGTCGGTTGGGGTTCCACGTGGGGAGCCATCACCGGAGCGGTTCGACGCGTCCGGACCAGCGGCCTGAAGGTGGCCAGCATCCACCTGACCCACCTCTACCCGCTGCCGGCCAACCTCGGCGACGTGCTGCGATCGTACGAACGGGTGCTGGTTCCGGAGTTGAACCTGGGCCAACTGGTACGGATCCTGCGTGCCGAGTACCTGGTGGACGCGGAGCCGCTCAGCAAGATGAGGGGCCAGCCGTTCACCGCCGGGGAGATCCAGCACGCCATCGGGGACCGCCTCGTAGCGCTGGAAGGAGGTCGGTCATGACCGACGTGCTCGACCCGGGGACCGAAATGGACCTCGATCCCGTCCCGGAGACCACCCGTTCCGACTGGTCCACCGACCAGGAGGTCCGCTGGTGCCCGGGATGTGGTGACTACTCGATCCTGACGGCGATGCAGCTGCTCATGCCTGAGTTGGGTTCCCGCAGGGAGAAGACGGTGTTCATCTCGGGCATCGGTTGCGCTGCCCGATTCCCGTACTACATGAACACCTACGGCGTTCACACCATCCACGGTCGGGCGCCGGCGGTGGCCACCGGCCTGGCCATGGCGCGCCCCGACCTGGACGTATGGGTGATCGGCGGCGATGGCGACATGCTCTCGATCGGCGGCAACCACCTCATCCACGCCCTGCGTCGCAACATCAACCTGAACATCCTGCTGTTCAACAACCAGATCTACGGGCTGACGAAGGGCCAGTTCTCGCCGACCAGCCAGAAGGGCAAGGTGACCAAGTCGTCGCCGGTGGGCCTGGTGTCCCGCCCGTTCAACCCGATCAGCGTCGCCCTGGGGGCGGAGGCCACCTTCGTGGCCCGTACGCACGACATGGACCGTCGGCACATGCAAGAGATGTTCCGCCGCGCCTACGAGCACGAGGGTTCATCCTTCGTGGAGGTGCTCCAGAACTGCAACGTCTTCAACGACGGCGTGTTCGCGACCATCACCAAGAAGGACGTCCGGGAGGACATGCTGATCGACCTGCAGCACGGCAAGCCGATCCTGTTCGGCTCCGAGAAGCAGTTCGGGGTGGCACGTCGTCCGGAGGGCGTGGTGATCGTGGAGGTGGCCGAGGCGGGTATCGAGTACATCCTCGTGCACGACGAGACCATCCGTAATCCGTCGACTGCCTTCTCCCTCTCCCGGCTGGCCAAGACGCCGGCCACACCCACCCCGGTCGGAGTGTTCCGCGCCATCGACAGCGGCGAGTTCTCGACCTCGGTGGCAGCTCAGATCCGTGAGGTCCAGGCCCAATTGGGTCGGGGTGACCTGGCGTCGCTGCTGCGATCCCAGCCGACCTGGGAAGTCTGAGACCGGCCGTCGTCCGCGGCGATCGCTGACCGGCTGGTCGATATGGCCTGGGCACTTGACCTGGACGGCGTTGTCTGGCGGGGAACCGACGGGGTCCCCGGGTCGGCCGAGGCGGTGCGTCTCCTGCAGGACTCCGGCGAGCGGGTCCTCTTCGTGACCAACAACTCGGGTCGCCGGGTCGTCGACACCGTAGAGAAGCTGGCCGGCCTGGGCATTGATGCCATGGGTGGCGTGGTCACGTCCGGGATGGCCGCCGCCCGCTTGGTGGCTCCCGGCGAGCGGGTGCTCGGAATGTGCGGGCCCGGTTGCCGCGAGGAATTGGAGGCCCGGGGGGCCGAGATGGTCGACGCCGGACCGGCTGACACGGTGGTCGTCGGGTTCCACGAGGACTTCGACTATCGGGGCCTCACCGCCGGCATGCGGGCGGTGCTTGGCGGGGCGCGCATCCTGGCCACCAACGACGACGTGAGCTTTCCCTCCCAGGATGGCCTGCGGCCGGGTGCCGGGTCGCTCCTGGCCGCTCTGGTGGCCGCCACGGGCGCCACTCCGGAGGTTGCCGGAAAGCCCTATGGTCCGATGTGCGACCTGGTTCGGGAGTTGGTCGGCGAAGACGGCGTGATGGTCGGCGATCGCCCTGACACCGACGGTCGTTTCGCCCGGGCGATGGGGTGGCGGTGGTCCCTGGTGCTGTCCGGCCTGGTCGGGTCCGACGACCTGCCGGTGGAGCCCTCACCCGACACGGTGCACGACGACCTGCTGGGTGCCGTCACGGAGCACCTGGGGTGAACGCCCGCCGGCGCCTCGACCAGGAATTGGTCCGGCGCCAGTTGGTGTCGGGCCGGACGGTGGCCCGCGAGGTGATCGGTGCGGGTCGGGTGACCGTCGACGGCGCACCGGCATCGAAGCCGTCACGGCTCGTATCGCCAGGTGAGGCCGTGGTCGTGGCCGGACCGCCGCAGCGCTACGTCAGCCGGGGTGGTCAAAAGCTGGAGGCGGCCCTGGCCAGCTTCGGCCTGGACCCCGACGGCATGCGGGCTATCGACGTCGGGTCCAGCACCGGCGGCTTCACCGACTGCCTCCTCCAGCACGGCGCAGGGTCGGTGGTTGCCCTCGACGTGGGGCGGGGCCAGCTCCACCAGAGGCTCCGCGGCGACCCGCGGGTGGCTGTCCACGAGCGAACCAACGTGCGTGGAGTTGACGGGGCCTCGATCGGGGCTCCCTTCGACCTGCTCGTGTCGGACCTGTCGTTCATCTCGTTGCGAACGGTCATGGCCGACCTGCTCGGCCTGGTGTCGGACGGGGCTCCTCTCGTGCTCCTGGCCAAGCCGCAGTTCGAGGCAGGGAAGGCCGAGGTGGACCGCGGAAGTGGCGTGATCCGGGACCGGGTCGTGTGGGAACAGGTGCTCGTCGAGGTGGAACGGTCGATTCGGGCCCACGGAGCGGCCATCATTGGGGGCATGGCCTCTCCAATCACCGGTGCCGACGGCAACGTGGAGTTCCTGCTGCACGTGGGTGCGGGCGCAGCCGACGCGACGCCGTGCGGGGTGTTCGACCCGTCTGCGCTGGTGGCGTCGGTGGCAGACGGGGGTGGAACCTGATGGCCGTCGTGCTGCTCGTGGTGCACGAGGATCGGCCTGAGGCGGTAGCCCAGGCTGATTCGCTGGCCGGAATGCTGGCCGACGGGGGACACCGGGTTGTCCGGTCGGATGCCGCCGGCTTCGACGGGAATGCCCCCGTCAGCGACCTGGACCTCGTGGTCAGCCTGGGTGGTGACGGATCGATCCTGAGGGCCGTGCACCTCCTGGACGGCCATCCGGCGCCGGTCCTGGGGGTGAACCACGGCGAGTTGGGCTACCTCACCGCCGTCGAACCGGAGGAGGCGGGTGCTGCAGTAGGTAGGGCGCTGGCCGGCGACCATGACATCGAGGAACGCATGATGCTGCGCATCGAGGTCCGACGGGCCGACGGCTCGCCCGGGGTGGTCGACCACGCCCTGAACGAGGTGGTCGTAGCCCGGACGGCCGCCAGCCAGACGGTGCGGCTCGGGGTGTCCCTGGACGGCGAGTTCCTGACCTCCTATGCCGCCGACGGCCTGATCGCCGCCACGCCGACAGGGTCCACGGCCTACGCCTTCTCGGCTCGTGGACCCATCGTGGATCCGGTCCACCGGGCGATCCAACTGACGCCGGTCTCGCCGCACATGCTCTTCGACAGGACCATGGTCCTGGACCCTTCGACCGAGGTTGGCATGGAGGTACTTGGACAGCGGGAGGCCACCTGTTCGGTAGATGGTCGGGAACTGGTGGTGCTGGGCGGGGGAGACATGGTGGTCTGCACGGTCGCCGATCGGGTCGCCCGCCTGGTCACCTTCGGGCCCCGTGACTTCAAGCTCCTCCTGGCCACCAAGTTCGGCCTCGAGGACAGGTGATCGCCGGCGCTGTCACCCCCCGGTGGCAGGATGCCGCCATGAGCCTTCCAGCCCACCGCCGATGCCTCGTCGGTTGCCGGCGTCGCCCGGGTGGGAGGTCGAGCTGAGCGATGCTGGTGGAACTTCGCATAACGGGCCTCGGGGTCATAGATGAGGTCGAGGTGATGTTCGGCCCCGGGCTGACGGCCGTCACCGGTGAGACCGGAGCCGGCAAGACGATGCTCATGGGTGCCGTCGACCTCCTGCTGGGTGGGCGTACCGACCCGTCGATCGTCCGCACCGGCGCTGCCGAGGCCGTAGTGGAGGGGCGCTTCGTCGACGGGGACCAGGAGGTCGTGCTCCGGCGGGTGGTGCCCGCGGACGGTCGCAGTCGCTCGTACGTGGACGGCCGCCTCGAGACAGCGACATCCCTGGCGGAACACGGTCGTCGCCTCCTGGACCTCCATGGGCAGCACGCCCACCAGCGGCTCCTGGCAACAGCGGCCCAGCGTGACGCCCTGGACAGGTTCGGTGCCGTCGACACTGCTCCGCTGGCCGATGCCGTGCGGGAGCTGGCCACGGTGGACGCCGAGCTGGCCGCCATGGGCGGAGACGAGCGGGCCCGTGCCCGAGAGATCGACCTGCTCCGCTTCCAGGTCTCGGAGCTGGAAGCCGCCTGCCTGACCGACGAGGACGAGGACGACCGTCTGGCCGAGGAGGAGGCGCTGTTGGGCGATGCCGTGGCCCACCGTGAGGCCGCTCAGGTGGCCCTAGACCTCCTGGATGGTGACGGGCCGACGTCTGATGCCCTGACAGCGGCGCTGGCTGGCCTGACCGGTCGTCCACCATTCGGGTCCCATGCCGAGCGACTGGTCGGCCTCATTGCTGAGCTGGGTGACCTCGCCGGGGAGCTCCGGGGCGTCGCCGAACGGCTGGAGGAGGACCCGGACCGTCTGGCGGCCGTGAGCGAACGGCGACGCCTGCTGGCCGAGTTGCGTCGGAAGTACGGCGAGCATCTCGCCTCGGTCATGGCCTACCACGCCGAGGCCGCCGGTCGGCTCGCCGGCCTGGAGGACCATGAGGCGATCGCCACGGCCCTGGACGCCCGTAGAACTGTGGCAGAGGCCTCCCGGGTGGTCGCCGCCGCCGCTCTCCGCGAGGCTCGAAGGCGCGCCGCTCCCGTCCTGGCCACCCGCATCCAGGAACACCTGCGGGTCCTGGCGATGGCCACGGCGACGGTTGAGGTGACCGTTGACGGCGAGGCCGGGAGCGACGTGGTGCTGTGCCTCTCGCCCAACTCGGGAACGCCGATGCTGCCGGTGGCCCGGGTGGCGTCGGGCGGCGAGCTGGCCCGGACGATGCTGGCCGTGGGTCTCGTCCTCACCGCAGCGCCGCCCGTCCAGGTATTCGACGAGGTTGATGCCGGTGTCGGGGGTGCGGCGGCCCACCGGATCGGCGAGGCCCTGGCCGCACTTGCCCGGGACCGCCAGGTGCTGGTGGTCACCCACCTGGCCCAGGTGGCCGCCTATGCCGATCACCAACTGGTGGTCGTCAAGGTCGACGATGGTCGTAGCACGGTGGCCACCGTGTCGACGCTGGACGCCGATGGACGCGTCGTCGAGTTGTCGCGGATGCTGTCAGGCTCGCCGGACAGCGACACGGCCCGAGGTCATGCCGAGGAGCTGCTGCAGGCCGCTCGTGGTCACGTCTCTTGACCCCCCGGGTTCCTCCTCGGCGTCTTCCGGCCCGCTGGCAGGGTGACCTCCGGCCTTCTGATCTCGGATCGGCTCCGCGCGCGTTCCGCTCACTCGGGTTAGATTGACGCTCCGTGACGAAACACATCTTCGTGACGGGTGGCGTGGCGAGTTCCCTCGGTAAGGGCCTCACCGCAGCGTCCCTCGGACGGCTCCTCAAGCAGCGTGGCCTCAGGGTCGTGATCCAGAAGTTGGATCCGTACATCAACGTCGATCCGGGCACGATGAACCCGTTCGAGCACGGCGAGGTCTTCGTTACCGACGACGGTGGCGAGACCGACCTGGACCTCGGCCACTACGAGCGGTTCATCGACGAGAACCTGACGCGGGACTCCAACGGCACCAGCGGCTCGATCTACTCGGCTGTCATCGCCGCTGAGCGGCGCGGTGAGTACCTGGGAAAGACCGTCCAGGTCATCCCGCACATTACCGATGAGATCCAGCGGCGGATCCGGCGACTCGCAGGCGACGACGTGGACGTCCTCATCACCGAGGTGGGCGGCACCGTCGGCGACATCGAGATCCTTCCCTTCCTGGAGGCCATTCGGCAGTTCCGTTTGGATGTGGGCAGCACGAACGTCTGCTACGTGCACGTGACGTTGGTGCCGTACATCGGCCCGTCTGGGGAGCACAAGACGAAGCCCACCCAGCACTCGGTCACAGAGTTGCGCGGCGCGGGCATCCAGCCCGACGCCATCGTGTGCCGGAGCGACGAGCCGATAGGAGACGACCTGGAGCGGAAGATCTCCCGCCTCTCCAACGTGCCGTTCAGCGGCGTCGTGAACTGCCCGGACGCAGGCAGCCTCTACGAGATTCCGCTGGTCATTCACGACGAGGGCCTCGACCAGTTCGTTTGCGACGCCATGCACCTGATCACCGACCCACCTGACCTGACCGAGTGGCGGGACCTCAACCGGCGGGTGTCGGAGGCCACCAAGCCTGTCCGCATCGGCCTCATCGGCAAGTACGTGAGCCTGGTGGACGCCTACCTGTCGGTGGTCGAATCGCTCAAGCACGGCGGGATAGACCACGGTGCCGACGTGCAGATCGACTGGATCCAGGCCGAGGACGTGGAGGGCCTGCTGGTTGAGAATCGCCTGCGGGACCTGGACGGCATAGTCATCCCGGGTGGCTTCGGCGAACGGGGCGTGGAGGGCAAGATCGCAGCCGTCGGGTACGCAAGGGAGAACGAGATCCCGTGCCTGGGCCTGTGCCTGGGCCTGCAGTGCATGACTGTGGAGTTCGCACGCAACGTGCTCGGCCTGGAGCGGGCCCATTCCAGCGAGTTCGATCCGTCGTCCCCCCACCCGGTAATTGACCTGATGGAATCCCAGCGGGACGTGACGGACATGGGTGGCACGATGCGCTTGGGTGCCTACGTCGCACAGTTGCAGGCCGGTTCGCAGGTGGCGGAGATCTACGGCACCGACGTCGTGTCGGAGAGGCACCGGCACCGCTATGAGTTCAACCCCCGCTATCGGGCCCGGTTCGAGGGTTCAGGCTTCGTGTGTTCCGGCGAGTCGCCCGACGGCCGCCTCGTCGAGTTCATCGAGCTGGAGGGCCACCCGTTCTGGATCGGCACCCAGGCCCACCCTGAGTTCAAGAGCCGGCCCGACCGTCCGGCGCCACTGTTCCGGGCCTTCGTCGGCGCGGCCCTGGAACGTGCAGGCGGACGGAACCCGCAGCTCATTCCGGTCGACGCCGAAGCCTCCGGCTGAGGTCGGTCCTCCGTGGGCCACGGTTTCACCAGGACCGGTGAGAGGGTTCTACACGAGGGCTACGTGATCACTCTGGCCACGGCAACTTTCGAAGGTCCGGCCGGCGAGGTCATGGAGCGTGACGTCGTCCGCCATCCCGGGGCGGTGGCCGTGGTGGCTATTGAAGGCGACGACGTCGTCCTCGTCCGCCAGTACCGCCCGGTGCTGGATCGCGAGATGCTGGAGATCCCGGCGGGAAAGCTGGACGTGGAAGGCGAGGATCGGCCGTCCGCTGCCCGCAGGGAGCTCGTCGAGGAGGCTGGGCTGTACGCCCATGACCTCGTCGAGCTGGGTCTGTTCCACAACTCGATCGGCTTCTGCGACGAGGAGACCACGATCTACCTGTCCACGGACCTGGGTCCGGCGACCGCCCAGGCTGTCAGCATCGAGGAGCGGTACCTGACCGTCGAACGTGTTCCCCTGGACGACGTGGAGTCGATGATCGCCGACGGCACGATCACGGACGCCAAGACGGTCATCGGCCTCCTGCAGGCTCTACGCCGGCTGGGACGCTGAGCGTGGCCCGGTCCGGGCGCTTGCACCGCATTGGGCACCTGGTCCGAAGGTTCTGCGGGTCGCTCTGGTCCGGTGGTCCGTCGTCGGCCGCCGAGGACCGGGTGGCTGGACTGCTGGGGGACGGCGAGTTGGGCCTTTGGCGACGGATGTCCGGCGCCGACCGCAGGCATTCGGTGGTGGTCGCCCGGCGGGTCGAATTGGTGCTCGGTGGCCCGGAGGGTCCGGACCTCGCCGCGGCGGCGGGTGACGGTGGCACGCCCCTGCTGGCAGCAGCGCTGCTCCACGACGTGGGCAAGGTTCGCAGCGGCCTGGGGACCTTCGGACGGGTGGCGGCGACAGTGCTGGGAGCGGTGGTACCGGGCCGGGCGAGAGGGTGGCCGGGCCGGGGAGGGTTCCGGGGACGAGTCGGCCTGTACCTGCGGCACCCCGAGGAAGGGGCGGCCCTGTTGTCCGAGGCCGGAAGCGATCCGCTCACGGTGGCCTGGGCACTGGAGCACCACCGACAGTCGGACCGGTGGAGCGTGGACAGGCGCCTGGCCGACGTACTCCACGCCGCTGACGACGACTGAGATTGGGTTCGAGGGTGGACAGGCGCCCGCCGGGCCCGTCCACTGCCGGGGCTCAGCGGGGGAGGAGCCCCAGGTTCGACCGCATCCGGTCGAGGGTGGCCGAGGCCACGGTTCGGGCCTTCTCCGCTCCCAGGGCCAGCAGGCGGCCGGTCTCGGCCGGGTCGGCGGCCAGCTCGTGGTATCGGGCCTGTAGGGGGCGCAGCAGATCGATGACCGCCTCGGCGGTGGCCTCCTTGAGGTCGCCGTAGCGTTCGATGCCGTCGGCGGCCGCCTCCGGCCCACGGTCGATGGCTGCGCCGAGGATGGAGAGCAGGTTGGACACTCCGGGCTTGAGGGTCGGGTCGAAGCGGACCTCGCCGTCGCTGTCGGTCACCGCCCGCTTGAATTTCTTATGGATGGCCGACGGGTCGTCGAGAAGCAGGATCGTTCCCTGGGCGCCGTCGTCGGATTTGGACATCTTGTTCTCGGGATGCTGGAGGTCCATGATTCTTGCGCCTGCCGGCGGGATGACGGCCTCGGGCACCACGAACGTGTCGCCGTAGCGGCTGTTGAAGCGGGTGGCGATGTCCCTTGTCAGCTCGATGTGCTGGCGCTGGTCCTCACCCACCGGAACCTGGTCGGTGTCGTAGAGCAGGATGTCGGACGCCTGGAGGGCCGGGTAGGTGAACAGGCCGCCGGACACGAAGTCGGCGCCCTCCGACTTGTCCTTGAACTGGGTCATCCTCCGGAGTTCGCCGAACGAAGCGGTGCATTCCATGACCCAGGCGCACTCGGTGTGTTCGGGTACGTGTCCCTGCACGAACAGGGTGCAGCGTTCCGGGTCGATGCCGCTTGCGATCAGCAACTGGGCCAGCGAGAGCGTGGCGGCCCGCAGCTCGGCGGGGTCGTGGCGGACGGTCAGGGCGTGCAGGTCGACCACGCAGTACACGGCGTCGGCCTCGTCCTGCATGACGACCCAGTTGCGCAGTGCGCCCAGCAGGTTGCCGAGGTGGACGGAGCCCGTGGGCTTGATCCCGGAGAAGACTCGTGCCATTGCGGGTCAGGGTACTGGCGCGGCCCCGGCTAGGCGGGATGGTCGGGTTCGCCACCGACCGGGGGAATGCACCGCGCGGTCGTCGCGACTCCCTAGGGTCGGTCCGGTGAGCGTCACCGTCTCAACCTCTGTCTACGAGGGCCCGTTCGACCTGTTGCTGAACCTCATCCTGAAGGAGGAGGTCGAGCTCTACGAGGTCTCCCTGGCGGCCATCGTGGACGCCTACCTGGCCGAGATGGAACACCTCGATACGTGCGACCTGGAGGTCGCCACAGAGTTCCTCCTGATCGCCTCGATCCTCGTCGAGTTGAAGACCCGGCGCCTCCTGCCGGTGCACGAGCGGGCCGAACGCGACGATGAGTTCGGACTCTGGGAGGAGCGCGACCTCCTCCTGGCCCGCCTCCTGGAGTGCAAGACGTTCAAGGACGCAGCCGTCTCACTTCGGCGCATGGCCGCCGATGCGGCGCTCTCCAGGCCGCGTCGTGCCGGCCTCGAGGACCGGTTCGCCCACCTGGCACCCGACCTGCTCGAGGGCGTCACCACCGACCACCTGCGGGCAGCCTTCATGGCGGCCATGGCGTCCCGGCCGTCGATACACGTCGACACGGATTCCATCGCCCCCATCCGGATCAGCGTGGCCGAGGCCGTCGCCCTGGTCGCTGACAACCTGCCAGCCCGGGGCGTGGTCACGTTCCGCCACCTCACCCGGGGACTGGTCGATCGGATCGAGGTTGTCGTCTGGTTCCTCGCCGTCCTGGAGCTCTACAAGCAGGGCGTGGTGGAGTTGGACCAGTTGGACAGCTTCGGCGACATCCACGTCGGCTGGCGTCCCGGAGCCGATTGGGGAGACGTCGACCTGATCGACGCCTACGAGGGCTGACATGGTTGACGGAGCGGGGGGCGTAGACGACGAGGCCCGGCGGGCCGTCGAGGCGATGCTGATGGTGGCGGTAGATCCCGTGCCGCCGAACCTGCTGGCCCAGTTGCTTGAGTTGCCCACGAAGCGGATCGAGGCGATCTGCGAGGACCTGGCAGACGTTTACGAGGCCGAAGGTCGGGGGTTCGCGCTGGTCCGTGTGGGCGGTGGCTACCGGTACCAGAGTCATCCTGACCAGGCGTCATGGGTGGAGCGCTTCGTGGTGGATGGCCAGAGCAGTCGGTTGACGGCCGCAGCGCTGGAGACGTTGGCGATAGTGGCCTACAAGCAGCCGATTTCGCGGGCGCAGGTTGCCGCCATCCGCGGGGTCGACGTGGACGGCGTGATCCGCACCCTGCAACAGCGAGGCTTCATCGACGAGGTCTCCCGGGATACCGGACCGGGAAACGCCGTGTTCTTCGGCACGACCCGGGAGTTCCTGGAGCGGATGGGGCTGGACGGCGTGTCGCAACTGCCACCCCTGGGTGACTTCGTGCCCGGCCCAGAGGTCGTGGAGGCGCTCGAGCGGGGCCTCAGGTCGGATCCGGACCCGGTCGTAGCCGAGGTCGCCGACGGTGACCTGCTTGCCACTCCGCCGGAGGCATCGGGGCCCGCAGCCCCGGAAGGCTGACAGGTGGACGCCGAGTCCCATGAGGGCGAGCGACTCCAGAAGGTGCTTGCCCGTGTCGGCATCGGCAGCCGACGGGTGTGCGAGGACCTGATAGCCGAGGGCCGGGTGCTGGTCGATGGCGAGGTGGCCGTTCTGGGTCGACGCGTCGACGTGGAGACGGCCCTGATCGAGTTGGACGGGGCGCCGATCGGGGTGCGGCCAGATCTCGTCCACTACCTGTTGAACAAGCCGGCGGGCGTGGTGACTACGGCTGACGACCCCCAGAGCCGGCCCACGGTGGTGGGGCTGGTGCCGACCGAGCCGCGCGTTTTCCCGGTGGGGCGCCTGGACTTCGACACGGAAGGGCTCCTGCTCCTGACCAATGACGGTGAGCTGGCCCACCGGTTGACGCACCCGTCCTTCGGCGTGGATAAGGAGTACGTGGCCGAACTGCAGGGTTCGCCGTCGCGTGCCGCCCTGCGGCGACTCCGGGAAGGCGTCCCACTGGACGACGGGGTGACGGCCCCGGCCCGGGCCGCCCTGCTGGAACCGTCGGTGCTCCGGCTGACGATCCACGAGGGCCGGAACCGGCAGGTGAGGCGGATGTGCGACGCCATAGGCCACCCGGTCGTACGTCTCATCCGTACCCGCATCGGGCCGTTGGCGGACCGGTCCCTTGCACCCGGTGCATGGCGGGACCTGACCGGCGACGAGCTTCGGTCCCTGCAGCGGGCCGTGGCTGGTCCCGAGGCCCGTTCCGGGGACTGACTCCGACGGCCAGCGGCTCCGCAACTCCGGCCGATCGGTCGACGGGTGGCCGGTAGCATCGTGTCCCATGGCGACTCCAGAACCCGCCGCTCCGGCGCGGCCGAACAGATGAACGGCGGCACAGCCCGGAGGGCAACCATCGTGGGCGTAGGCCTGATCGGCGGATCCATCGGCATGGCGCTACGGGCCAGGGGCTGGCATGTCCACGGCGTGGACCCCGACGGGGAGCGCCTCGCCCGGGCCGTCGACCTCGGAGCGTTGGACGCCACGGGCTGGGATCCGGAGGCTGAGTTGACTTTCGTGGCGACCCCGGTCGGCCAGCTCCCAGCGGCGGTGGCCGACGCGCTGGCCGCTGCTCCCGACGGCCTCGTGACCGACGTGGGGAGCGTCAAGGCGCCCCTGGTCGCAGCCGTGGACGACGACCGGTTCGTCGGCGGCCACCCGATGGCCGGTTCCGAGCAGGAGGGCATCGACGGGGCCGATCCCGAGATGTTCGCCGAGGCCATCTGGGTGCTGACCCCGACCAGGGGCACCGACGGAGACGCCCTGGCCCGGGTGCGATCGGTGGTCTCCTCCCTGGGGCCCGAGATCCTGACCCTTCCACCCGATCGCCACGACTCCCTGGTGGCCCTGGTCTCCCACGTTCCGCACCTCACGGCTGCGACCCTCATGGGCATCGCCGCCGCCCGTTCCGAGGAGCATTCGGCCGTGCTGCAGTTGGCGGCCGGTGGTTTCCGGGACATGACCCGGGTGGCTGCGGGCCATCCAGGTATCTGGCCCGACATCTGCGGCGAGAACGCCGCTGCCATAGACGGAGTCCTGGACGAGTTGATCCGGGCGCTCACCGCGGTGCGAACCGAGGTCGCCGGAGGCGACAGGGATGGGCTGCTGCGGCGCCTCGAGACCGCCAGGTCGGCTCGGGTGAGCCTGCCCACCGGTGCGCCGCGCCCCTCGGAACTGGTCGAGGTGCGGGTGCCGGTGCTGGACCGCCCGGGCGAACTGGCCTCCATCACGCTGCTGGCCACCGACCTGGACGTGAACATCTACGACCTGGAGATCGCCCACTCGGGCGAGGGCGACCGGGGCGTCGTGCTCCTGATCGTGGAGTCCGCCCTGGCCGAGCGGCTCAGGGGCGGGCTGATGGCGAACGGCTACCGGCCCACCTCGGCTCCGCTGGCGTGAGGCTTCCGTGAGTCCCCTGGTCGTAGCCCCGGTCGGCCCCCTGGTGGGTCGCATCAGGGTGCCGGGCGACAAGTCCATCTCCCACAGGGTGTTGATGCTGGCGGCGCTGGCTGACGGGACGTCGACGGTGCGGGGGCTCAGCGACGGTGGGGACGTGGCGTGCACGCGTCGGATCATCGAGGCCCTCGGAGCCGACGTGGTCGATGCCGGGGACGGCACGATCAGCATCCGTGGTGGACGCCTGGAGGCGGTGGACCACCCGCTGGACGTAGGCAACTCCGGAACCGGGATCCGACTGCTGGCCGGGTTGCTGGCCGGCCAGCCCTTCCGGTCGGTGCTGGACGGTGATGCCTCGATCCGGCGTCGACCCATGGACCGGGTACTGGATCCGCTGCGCCTCATGGGGGCGACGGTGGATGGTCGCGACGGCCTCTCCCTCGCACCACTCGATATCCGGGGTGGAGGCCTCCGCGGCATCGAGTACCGGCTGCCCGTCGCCAGCGCCCAGGTGAAGGGCTGCGTCCTGTTCGCAGGGCTGTCTGCCGAGGGTCCGACCACGGTGGTCGAAGACCGGTCCAGTCGGGCCCACACCGAGGAGCTCATGATGGCCTTCGGCCTCACACTGGAGAGGGGGTCCGAAGGCGACCTGACGAGCGTGACGGTCCAGCCGGGTCGCCCGACGGCGTTCGACCACGACGTGGCCGGAGATCCTTCCCAGGCGGCCTTCTGGGCCGTGGCTGCCTCGATCCTCCCCGGGTCCGAGGTGGTGGTCGGCAACGTCTACGCGGGCCCCGCCCGCTCGGGATTCGTGGACGTGCTTTCGCGCATGGGCGCCGACATCACGCATGACCCGATCAGCGGTGACCTCACGGTTCGTCACTCCGGGCTGACGGGAACGGTGGTGACCGCCGACGAGGTGCCGGGGCTGGTCGACGAGGTGCCGATCCTGGCCGTGGCTGCGGCCTGCGCTGACGGCCAGACGACCTTCGAGGGGGTGGGCGAGCTGCGTGTCAAGGAGAGCGATCGTCTGGCCACCGTGGAGTCGGAGCTGGGTCGGATGGGTGCCGACGTGAGGGTTGATGGAGACACCCTGGTGGTGCGGGGGAGCGCCCTGACGGGAGCCGAGGTGGATTCCCACCATGACCACCGGATCGCCATGGCATGTGCCGTGGCCGCCCTCGTCGCTGACGGGCCGACGACCATTGCCGGCTGGGATGCGGTGGCCACCAGCTACCCCACGTTCGAGGCTGACCTGGGCCTCCTGCGGGGCGGAGCCTGAGCCGGTGGCGAACAGGGTGATCGCCATCGACGGCCCGGCCGGGTCGGGCAAGTCGACGGTGGCGCGTGCCGTGGCCGACCGCCTCGGCCTGGAGTACCTGGATACCGGGGCGATGTACCGCGGGGTGGCGTTCGCCGTCCTGCGTCGGGGAGTCGACCCGGGCGATGTCCCGGCGGTGGCTGACGTGGCCCGCTCGGTGGCCCTGGAGGTCACCCGTTCAGCCTGCATCGTGGACGGCGAGGATGCCTCTGTGGCGATCCGGGGTGCCGAGGTGACGACGGCGGTGACCGCCGTGGCGGCCAATCCGGAGGTCAGGGCCGAGATGGTGGCCCGCCAGCGGGCGTGGGTGGCCGAGCGTGGCGGTGGCGTGATGGAGGGTCGCGACATCGGGTCGGTGGTGTTCCCGGAGGCCGAACTGAAGGTCCACCTGGTCGCCTCGCCGGAGGTCCGGGCACGCCGACGGGCCGCTGAGACGCCGGGCTTGGACGTGGTCGCCGTGGCTGCCGACATCCGACGCAGGGACGTCGCCGATTCCAGCCGGGCCGCCAGCCCGCTCGTGGAGGCCTCCGGGGCGGAAGTCATCGACACCTCGGACCTGGAGATCCCCGAGATCGTGGATGCCATAGTCGGGCTGCTGTCGTGAGCGGCGACCTGGGCCGACGCATGTCGCTCCTGGACCGCGTCGTCTACAGGTTCTTCTGGTCGCTGCTGTGGCTGGTGTGCAAGGCCTGGTTCCGGTTCCGGGTGGTCGGCGGGGAGAACCTCCCGGCTGACGAGGCGTACATCCTGGCGCCGGTCCACCGGTCGTACCTGGACACGCCGGTGGGTGGCATGGTCACCGCGCGGCGCCAGCGGTTCCTGGGCAAGGAGTCGCTCTGGAACAACAGGGCGGCCGGGCGGTTCCTGACCATCGTCGGGGGCTTCCCGGTGGAGCGGGGGACGGCGGATCGTGCCGCGTTGCGGGCCTGCCAGGACGTCCTGGAGCGCGGCGAGCCGATGGTGATGTTCCCCGAGGGCACCCGCCAGCACGGTCCTGTGGTGGAGGCCGACCTGATGCACGCCGGGCCGGCCTTCGTGGCCGCACGGGCAGGGGTGCCGCTCGTTCCCATGGGAATCGCCGGCACCGACCACGCCATGCCCGGCAGTTCGATGCTCATCCGACCGGTCAGGGTGGTGATGGTGGTCGGCGAGCCGATCCGGCCGCCGGTGGTCGACGGGAGGATCCCCCGACGCATGCTGGACGAGCTCACGGAACGACTCCGGGTCGGCCTGCAGGAGTGCTTCGACGAGGCCCAGCGCCTGGCTGGGCGACCGGCGTTGCCGGCTCCCGGCGTCGAGCCGTCCGGCGACTGAGCTCTCAGCCGACCGCGCTGGGCCTGCCCAGTGCGGTGAGGGCGTCGGAGGCGTCGATGGCCCGGTCGTCCAGGTGGCCCGAAGGTGGCGGGGCGCCGAAGCCCAGCCCTGCGAAGGTACGGATCGCGTGCAACAGGTCGCGGAGGTTGCGGGGCGGCGGGAAGTACTCGTCCTCGTCGGTGTGGCGCACGGTCTCGACGCCGTCGACGGGTGCGAGGGCCTCGACCACGGCGGTCACGACCTCTTCGGGTGCCGACGCCCCGGCGGTCACGCCGATCGTGCCGGCCAGGTCGTCCGGGAGTTCCTCTGCACGGTTGACCCAGACCACCCTGTTGCAGCCGGCTTCTGAGGCCAACTCCACCAGGGCACGGGTGTTGGAACTGTTCGTGGAGCCGATCACCACCACGGCGTCACAGCGGTCGACGAGGTCCAGGAGGGCGCCCTGGCGGTTCGTGGTGGCAAAGCAGAGGTCTGAGCGCCCGGGCGACCAGAGGTCGGGCCAGCGTTGTGAGGCGGCATCTACGACATCCGCCCAGTCCCGGTGGCTGAGGGTGGTCTGGGCGAGGATCGCCACGTCGTCGCCCAGTTCGGGGAGGGCATCCACGTCGGCGGGGTGCTCGACGCGGTGGACCGCATCGGGGGCCACTGCGATCGTGCCTTCGGCCTCCTCGTGGCCGGCGTGGCCCACGTAGACGATCTGATAGCCCTTGTCGGTGCGGGTCTTCACCTCGTGGTGGACCTTGGTCACCAGTGGACAGACGGCGTCGACCGTGTAGCCCCCCACCTGGCGGGCCCGCCGAACCACCTCGGGCGCCGAGCCATGAGCGGAGAGCATCAGGGGTGCACCGTCGGGGACGTCGGCTATGTCGTCCACGAAGACCACGCCTTGGGCCTCGAAGCGTTCCACCACCAGCTTGTTGTGGACGATCTCGTGGTAGCAGTAGACGGGTTCGTTGAACGCCCGGACCAGCCAGGTGAGGGCCTTTATGGCCATCTCCACGCCCGCACAGAAGCCGCGTGGTTCGGCCACCAGCACCCGGTCGACCCGCCCGGAGGCCCCTGTGAGCGAGGTGGCGGATGGCATGTCCGGACCCTACCGGGTGGGTCCTTCGAGGTCGGTAGCCTTGTGGCCATGTCGACCCCCGTGGTCGTCGCCGTCGCCACCGGATCTCCCGCTGAACGGGCCGGTGTCGTGCTGGGCGACCGGATCCTGAGTATCAACGACCGCGTGCCGCGCGACGTCATCGAGTACCAGCTGCTCGTGGACGAGCCGACGGTGGCCCTGACGCTGGACTCCGGGGGCATACAGCGTGAGGTCGAAGTGGAGAAGCCCGCCGGTAGTCCCCTCGGCGTCGAGGTGGACAGTGCCCTGTTCGACCGTGTCCGCACGTGCGACAACCACTGCGAGTTCTGCTTCATCTACCAGCTTCCGCCCGGCCTGCGCCGCAGCCTCTACGTGAAGGACGACGACTACCGACTGTCGTTCCTGTACGGGAACTTCACGACCCTGACCCGGTTCACCGAGGCCGACCTGGAGCGGGTGCTGTCGGAGGGCCTCAGCCCGTTGTACGTCAGCATTCACGCAACCGATCCGGACAAGCGCACGGAGATGCTGCGCAACCGGCGGGGTGCCACGAGCCTGCGGTGGCTGCGTGCGCTGCTGGACCACGGCATCACGGTGCACGGCCAGGTGGTGGTGTGTCCCGGCCTTAACGACGGGCTCTGGCTGGAGGACACGCTGGCCGGCGCAGCCGACCGGTTCCCCGAACTGGCCAGCATCTGCGTGGTGCCCCTCGGCGTGAGCCGCTACACCGACGAGGTTCGCATGCGGGCGCACACCCGGGACGAGGCCTGCGCCGTAGTGGACGTCGTGGAGGCCTGGCAGGCGCACCTCCTGGGAGCCCTGGGGCGACGGATGGTGTTCGCCGCCGACGAGTACTACCTGCTGGCCGGGAGGCCCTTCCCGCCGGCGGAGCACTACGACGATTTCGAGATGCTGGAGGACGGAATCGGCATGGCACGGGCATTCGAGAGGGAGTTCAGCGGAGCGACGGGTGGGCGGGAACGCTCGCCGGGGTTCTTCCAGTCGGTTGACGGTGCACCAGCACTCGGATACCGGGCTCCGCGCACCGGTGCCGGCCACGAGGGGTCGGGTTGTGGTGTCGGTATCGCGGTCGCCGGATCGGTCGCCGACGGTGACGCCTCTACGACGACCTCGGTCCGTCTCGGGGCGGGGGTCCGTCCGTCCCGCAGTGCACCTGTAGCCGTGCTGACCGGCGATCTGGGCGCACCGATCCTGACGCCCCTCGTCGTGTCGACCGGTCGTACCGATGTACGTGTGCTTCCGGTCGAGAACCGGTTCTTCGGGGGCAATGTCGGGGTCACCGGCCTGATGGTCGGCGAGGACGTGGCAAGGGTCCTGTCCGACCAGCCGACCGGTCACCGCTACCTGCTTCCGGATGTCTGCCTCAGCAACGGGCGGTTCCTGGACGGGATGCAGCCGGCGGACCTGCCGCTGGCGGTCGAGGTGGTGGCCACCGACGGCGCATCTCTGCGTAGTGCCCTGGCGACGGCAGGGTCGAGCCGATGAGTCAAACGGTGGCGATCGTGGGACGGCCCAACGTGGGCAAGTCGACGCTGATGAACAGGATCCTGGGTCGCCGCGAAGCGATCGTGGAGGAGCGGCCCGGTGTCACCCGGGACCGCAAGGAGGTCGAGGCCAACTGGCAGGGCCGGGAATTCACCCTCGTGGACACCGGTGGTTGGATCGCCGACGGTGACTCCCTGGACGAGAAGGTCAGCCTCCAGAGCGAGCGGGCCATTGCCGAGGCCGACGTCGTGCTGTTCGTGGTGGACACCACGGTCGGTGTGACCGAGGCTGACGCCCAGGTGGCGACCCTCCTGCGAGGCACCGACAAGCCGGTGATCCTGATCGCCAACAAGGTCGACGACCGGGTGCACGAATCGTCGATATGGGAGCTCATGTCGCTTGGTCTGAGTGAGCCGATGCCGGTTAGTGCCCTGCACGGGCGGGGCGCCGGCGACATGCTGGACCGCATCGTGGCTGCCCTTCCCGAGGTCGTCGACGAGGTCCTGACCGAAGTCGAGCCCGATGGTGGCGACCCCCGGGTCGTGGGCGTGACCCTGGTGGGTCGCCCGAACGTCGGCAAGTCGACGCTGTTCAACCGCCTCACCGGCGAGGAGCGGGCGGTGGTGCACGACCGCCCGGGAACCACGCGTGACACGATCGACACCATCGTGGAGACGCCGCACGGCCCGGTTCGCTTCATCGACACGGCGGGGATGCGGCGCAAGGCCCGCATCGACGAGGAGACCGAGTACTACTCGCTGGTCCGGGCCCTGAAGGCCGTGGACACCGCCGACGTGGCCCTGCTGATCATCGACGCCACCCAGGGCGTGACCCACCAGGACCAGCGCCTGGCCGAACGCGTCGACGCTGCTGGTTGCCCGATCGTGGTGCTGCTCAACAAGTGGGACTTGTGTGACGCTGAGCAGCGCGAGGACGTCTCGATCCAGGTGGGCGACAAGCTGCACTTCGTGGGCGAGGCGCCGGTCATCCGCATCTGCGCTCTCAGCGGGAAGAACGTGCACCGTCTCTGGCCGGCCCTGGAGGACACCATCAGGGACTACCAGACGCGTATCCCGACCCGCCGGGTGAACGACGTGATCCGGGCAGCCCAGGCGGCCCAGCCGGCACCTGCCGGCGTGCGGATCCTGTATGCGACCCAGGGGGCGACTGACCCGCCGACCTTCACCCTGTTTGCCAACCGCGAGGTGCCGCGCACGTGGCTGCGTTATCTGGAGCGGCGCCTGCGTGAGGACCTGGAACTCGGGTCCACGCCCATCAAGCTGCGGGTGCGTCGCCGGTCGGAGTAACGGTTTGATTGCGGGTGCGTGGCCGTTGGAAGTGGGCGACGCTGGTCCAACGGGCCTACGACTACGCTGAATGGGCATGCGGACGCCTGTCCTGACCCTCCTGGGCATCATCTGCCTTGCCGCCGCCATGAGTTGGGCACGGTCGGCACGCCACCGCTACCGGCTGCTGGGTCGCATCGACCCGGAGACGGCACCGGACGCCTACACGCTGGCGTGGTCCACGTTCCGCAAGGAGTTCCATTCGGCGTCCCTCTACGGGTTGCTGGCGCTGGCCTCGTTCGTGAACGCGGTGACGGAGGGTGCCTGGGGTGCCCTGGTGTTCTCGCTGGTGGCGATCCCGGCCCTTGTGTCCACGGCATGGGCCAGGCACGCCGTCCGGGAGGCCCGGATCGCCCGTCAGAGCATCGACATCGAACGGCGCGCCCAGGAGGCCCTAGAGCAGGAGGACCTGGCGCCCAAGGCGTGGGCGGGCCGCCTCGCCCCCGAGGATCTACCGGAGTTCTCCGGATTCGAGGTGGGCCGGGTGTACCAGGCCGGCACGGGTCTCATGGCTGGCGACTTCTTCGACGTGTTCAAGGCGTCGCCGACCCGTTTGGCGGCGGTGATCGGCGACGTGGTCGGGCACGGCATCGAGGCTTCCATCACCGCCTTCCAGGCCAAGTACCTGTTGCGTACGTTCCTGCGACAGTTCCGGGATCCGGCCCAGGCCCTGGAGGAACTGAACCGGCAGATGTCGTCGGTGGAGCGGTCCGAGGAGTTCATTTCGCTGGTGGTGCTGGTCTTTGACACCGAGGCGGAGACGATGCGCTACGCCTCGGCCGGGCATCCGGCGACGTTCCTGTGGCACGAGCGGGAGGTTCGGCCGTTGCGGTCGACCGGCCCGCTCCTGATGCTGGACCCGAACGGGTCCTACTTCAGTCGTGAGGTTCCGCTGGCGCGTGACGACATGGCCGTCATGTACACCGACGGTCTGACCGAGGCCCGTAACGGCGACGAGCAGTTCGGCGAGGAGCGGGTCGGCGACGCCGTCCGGCGGAACCCGGGCATCTTGCCCGGCGTGCTGTGCAAGCAGTTGCTGGATGCCGCCAACGACTTCAGCCTGGGGGCCGTGCAGGACGACTTGGCGATCCTGGCCATCCGCAAGCTCTGATCGACGGACCTGGACGGGAGGGCCGCCGTGCCGTGGTGTGAGCCGTGTGCGCGCTATCTCAGCCCCAACTCGGTGTCGGTGGTGGGTACGTGCCCGAAGTGCGGGGAGAGGGTGACTGACGCCGACGGCGAGTTGGCCACCTCGCAGAAGGTGCCGTGGCACTTCTGGGTGTTCGCCGGAGCGGCGGTCGTCTACCTGGGTTGGCGCCTCGTGCAGGGCATCTGGATGCTGGTCACCTGACCTGGTTCGGCGGGGCCTGCCGCGGGAGCCCGCCGGTAGAGTGACCGCTCCACAGCGGGCTGTGGCGCAGCTTGGTTAGCGCGTCGGTCTGGGGGACCGAAGGTCGGGAGTTCAAATCTCCCCAGCCCGACAAGAAGAAGCGCAAGTCAGGGCCGGTCTTTAGGAACCGGCCCCTTGAGGTTCGCCTTCTATCGTCTATCTGAAGATCTACTGTTTATACCCATCCGTCCAGCCGGGATTAGAGCGAAGACCTGACACTGAACGCCTCTCGGATGAGTGGAACGTAGTGGTCGAATGGGTTCGAGTTGTACGACGGATCGAATGCCGGGGCGTCATACTCGGAGCAGAACGTGGCGCAGCGGTCGTAGTGCTCGTGACCCTTGTACTGGTCACGAGTGTTCCGGTCCATGCCTTGGTGGTGCCAGTAGTAGTACCCCTGGAGAATGCCGTGGTGTTTAACCATCCAGTAGTTTTTCTCACTGACAAAGGGCTGCAAGATGGTGGCCGCTATGTCGGCGTGGTTGTAGCTTCCGAGGGTGTCACCAATATCATGGAGCAATGCGCAGACTACATACTCTTCGTCGCGACCGTCGGCTTCGGCGCGAGTCGCCGTTTGCAGGCTGTGCTCTAAGCGATCTACGGGGAAGCCGCCGTAGTCATTGTCTAATAATCTTAGATGGTCGAGTACGCGATCGGCTAGCCCTGCTCGGGCCTCTAGCGCAGCCATTCCATATGTGTCAGCTAGAGTAGGATGAATTAAAGCATCTGCTTGTGGGTATAAAAGGCCAATGTTTTTTATGACACCCAAGTAATGAATATTTGCACTTATTGTATTTGGGATCTGTATTTTTTTTGCATTTCCATTTCCAGCAACAAAAAGGTGAATTTTATTATTTCCAAGTTTATCTAATGATTCAATT
>ENA-ORXI01000456-ORXI01000456.1-sediment-metagenome-genome-assembly--contig:-NODE-456-length-33966-cov-3.447962_pt1 | contig 33966 bp, 41 predicted proteins | sample MGYA00237861_ERZ511468 | MGnify/ENA primary metagenome ERZ511468 (study PRJEB26299, sample SAMN06266213) | sediment metagenome | isolation source: Hudson Canyon methane seep mesocosm | place: USA:Hudson... | reverse complement strand
GTCGGGGCGGCCGTCATCGGCGCCGTGGCCGGCCTCAACCACTGGGGCGAGGACCTCCTCGGCAGCCCTGGTTTTCCTGGCCTGATGCTGCTGGGTGGCCTCGCCGCCTCCCTCGGCGTGGTCCTGATCGGTGCCGCTGATGTGGTCAGCGGCTTCCTCGGCCAGGCCGACTTCACCGGTGTGGACCTCGCCACCGCCGGCTACCCGGGTTCGGGTACCGGTGCGTTGAACGCCGTCTCGACGGTTGGCGCCGCCGCCTTCCTGGTCGCCGGCCTCATCTGGATGGTTGCAGGTATCAGACACCTGGCAGTCGACTCCGCGGGGGCTGGCTGATGGCCGACATGACCCCGACGGCTCCTACCCGTCCGCGGTCCCTGGTGGTCGCATCGGCTTTCGGGACCGGAGCCGTCCTGGCGTACTTCGGTGGCCTGTTCGGCATCTACTTCTCGATCCGGGCCGATGCCATGGCCTGGGGCACCCGGTGGTTCCCCGAGGGAGCCATCGAGTTGGCGCCCGGCGGAATGAACATGGCCACGATGGCCGTCTCGGCCATCACCATGGGCTGGGCGGTCCACTCCGTCCTGAACGACGACCGGGTCCACGCCTATCTGGCCCTGGCGCTGACCGCCGTGATGGGCATCGCGATGGTCAACCAGACGGCCTTCTACATCGCCGACATCGGCCTTCCCATCGACACCAGTCAGGCGACGACACTCATGTTCGTCATCGTCGGCTCGCACCTCGTGATGGTCTCGGTCGGCGTGCTCTGGTTGGGCCTGCTGCTCCTGCGGGCGCTGGGCGGGCAGGACACCAGTCGGCATCGTGACCTCGTATCAGCGGCCGCCCTCTACTGGTATGCCGTGAACGCCATCTATGCCGTGATCTGGGTCGGCATCTACATCGCGAAGTAGGGCGGGGGGATCGGCATGCTCAGTACGGGATTCAAGCTCTGGTTCGGCCTCTTCGTGGCCGCGGTCATGGCTGCCGTCCTCGCCGGGTACACCTCCGGAGCGACCGAGACCGGTCCGATATCGGTCGGCTGGAAGGGCGGCGTCGGAAACCACGTCTCGTACGTCATCATCCTGTCAGCGGCTGCTGGTCTGGCCCTTGTGGGCCTGGTCGCCCTTGCCTTCCGTGATGCTGACGCCGAGGCACAGGCCGAGGTACTCGGCCTGGAGGAGGCGCCTGAGGCACAGGCTGTCGTGGGGAACTCACTCTGGCCGATATTCGGTGCCCTTGGCATCGGCGCCCTCGCCGTCGGCCTGGTAGTCCACCCTGCCATCTTCGTCACCGGGCTCTGCATCCTCGTCGCGGTAGGCGTCGAGTGGACCATGACCAACTGGTCGGAGAAGGTCTCGGGAGACGCCGAGGCCAACGCCGCCGCCCGTGAGAACCTGATGCGGCCCATCGAGATCCCGGTCCTGGGGACCATCGGTATCGGCGTGCTGGTGCTGGCGGTGTCCCGGGTGTTCCTGGCATCATCCGTCAACGGAGCGGTGGTCGTGGCCACGGTCGCCGGCCTGCTGGTCTTCGGCGGTGCGATGGCGATCAGCAAGCGGCCGGAGATGCCCCGCAGGGCGATACGCAGCATCCTCTTCGTGGGGTGTGTGGCCGTGCTGTTGGCTGGCATCTTGTCAGCGGTGAACGGGGAGAGGGAGTTCCACCAGATCGGTGGCGGTACCTCCGACGACGACGCCCACGTGGAGACGGACCATTGATCCCGAGAATTCTGCGAGCGGGGCGATCAGCGGTCCTGGTCGGCGGTGCGCTGCTGGCCCTTGCCGGCTGTGCAGCCGATGCCCCCCTCGACACCCTCAAGCCACAGGGCCCCATCTCGCGGTCGATTGATTCGCTCTCCGACCCGATCTTCATCATCGCGGGCATCGTCTTCGTCATCATCTTCGGCGCTTCCGGCCTGATCTGGTGGAAGTTCCGGGACGACCACAGCACCGACGAGTTCCCGACCCAGATCCACGGCAACTTCCGGGCCGAGATCGCCTGGACGATCGGTCCGGCGGTTCTCATGGCGGCGATCGGGGTGTTCACGCTGTTCGGCCACTTCGAGCTGAACGGTGAGGACCGCCACGACATCGTGCTCAACGTGGATGACGTGTCTATCTCCTGGGACCCGGAGATTTTGGTCGTCGGGCAGCAGTGGTGGTGGGAGTTCCGCTACTACTTCGACGGCCTGGACGGCGTTGACCTGTCGGATCCACGGCACCTCCCGCCGGCCGACATCGTCACGGCGAACCAGATGGTGATCCCCACAGGTTCGGAGATCGGGCTTTCGATAACCAGTCGGGACGTGATCCACAGTTTCTGGATTCCGGCCCTGAACGGCAAGCGGGATGCGGTGCCGCGTCGGATCTCACCGTGGAAGATCGAGGCCGACGTGCCCGGCTTCTACTTCGGCCAGTGCACCGAGTTCTGCGGCCTCAGCCACGCCCGGATGCAGATGCAGGCGGTGGCCGTGACCCCAGTGGACTTCCAGGCCTGGGTTGACGAGCAGATGCAACCCGCGGCAGAGCCGACCGACGCCGCCGCGCAACGGGGCCTGGCGGTGTTCGAGGGCCAGTGCACCCGGTGCCATGTGGTCAACGGTGTAAACGATCCCGGGAAGGGCGCCGACCTGGTGGCCAACGCCGCTCCGAACCTGACCCACCTGATGAGCCGTACCACCTTTGCTGGCGGGATCTTCGGTCTCTATGAACCCGACGGATCGCTGAACCGCACACAGCTCGAGGCCTGGTTGCGCAATGCGCCCGCCGAGAAGCCCGCCTATGCGGAGGGCCGCCGCGGCATGCCCGCCATGGGCCTCAGCGAGGGCCAGATCGATGACGTGGTGGCCTACCTCCAGACCCTTGGGGCGAGGCCCGACATGGAAGTCATCGCCGCTACGGAGGTCCACCCATGAGCGACACCATCGAACTCGCGGCGCCGGGCCGGCCGCTCGGCGTCTATACCCGGCCCAGGGGCAACACCGGCTGGCGTGACTGGATCACCACCGTCGACCACAAGAAGATCGGCATCCTCTACGGCGCCACAGCCATGTTTTTCTTCGGGATCGGTGGACTCGAGGCCCTCCTGATCCGACTGCAGCTTGCAACGCCGGATGGCACGGTGCTGGGCGCCGACACCTACAACCGTGTGTTCACGATGCACGGCGTGACCATGGTCTTCCTGGTGATCATGCCGCTTGCGGCGGCCTTCGCGAACTACCTACTGCCGCTGCAGATCGGTGCCAGAGACGTTGCGTTCCCCCGTCTGAACGCGCTCTCCTACTGGGTGTTCCTGGCCGGTGGCCTGTTCCTGAACATGTCTTGGCTGTTCGGTGACTCCCCCGACGGCGGCTGGTTCGCCTATGCCCCTAACACCGGCGTCATCTTCTCGCCCGGACATGGCATGGACTACTACGTCCTGGGCCTCCAGATCATGGGCATCGCATCGCTGGTCTCGGCGATGAACCTGATCGTGACCGTGTTGAACATGCGTGCGCCGGGCATGACGCTGTTCAAGATGCCGGTGATGACCTGGATGATCCTGGTCGTGCAGTTCCTGCTGCTGTTCGCCGTGCCGGTCATCACGGTGGCGCTGTTCCTGCTCATGTTCGACCGCAACTTCGGCGCCAACTTCTTCAACCCGGAGATGGGTGCCGATCCGCTCCTCTGGCAGCACCTGTTCTGGATCTTCGGCCACCCCGAGGTCTACATCCTGATCCTCCCCAGCTTCGGCATCATCAGCGAGGTGATCCCGACCTTCTCCCGCAAGCCCCTCTTCGGCTACCCGTTCATGGTCTTCTCGGGTATCGCCATCGGCTTCATGGGCTGGGGCGTCTGGGCCCACCACATGTTCGTGTCCGGAATCGGTCCGATCTCGGTGGCGGCCTTCTCGATATCGACGATGTTCATCGCCGTGCCGACGGGGGTGAAGATCCTGAACTGGTTGGCGACCATGTGGGGCGGCAAGATCAAGTTCACAGTGGCGATGCTCTTCGCGTTCGGCGTGGTGTCGATGTTCACGATCGGTGGGCTCTCCGGGGTCACCCACTCGGTCGCTCCGGCCGACACCCAGCAGACCGACACCTACTACATCGTCGCCCACTTCCACTACGTGATCTTCGGCGGATCCCTGCTCGGCATATTCGCCGGCTTCTACTTCTGGTGGCCCAAGGTGTTCGGCCACCTCCTGAGCGAGAAGCTGGGCAAGTGGAACTTCTGGCTGATGCTCATCGGCTTCAACATGACCTTCGGCCCGATGCACATCCTGGGGCTGCAGGGGATGTCCCGCCGGATCGACTCATACAGCCCGGGCTTCGGGTTCGAGTTCTGGAACATGTTCGCCTCGATCGGATCGTTCATCATCGCCCTCGGTGTGCTCATGTTCGTGATCAACGTGATCACCTCGGCGCGAAGGGCGAGGCACGAGCCCCCGGTGGGTCCCGATCCCTGGGATGCCCGGAGCCTGGAGTGGTTCACGCCCAACCCGACGCCGGTACACAACTTCGACGAGCTCATCCAGGTCGATTCCCTGGACGAGTTCTGGCACCGCAAGTACGCAGAGGATGAGAACGGCCGGGTCGTACGCGTCGCCAGCGCCGAGGAGGTCTGCCAGGACGGCTCCGCGACCGACGTTCACCTGCCGTCGCCTTCGTACTGGCCGGTCGTGATGGCCGCCGGATTCCCCTTCGTCGGCTTCGGCCTCATCTACACGCTCTGGGTCTGCATTCCGGGCGCCCTGCTGATCCTGATGGCGATCTACGGGTGGATCTTCGAGCCGACCGATGACCCGGACGGGCCCCATGACCACCACGCCGATGGTTCATCCGACCATGACGGAGCACAAGCCCCATCTGAAGCTGCTGGAGAGACCGTTGAGGAGGCCCCCGTTGGCTGACGCCGCTGCCGTGGACAACGGCCATGGGACGGGCACCGGCCTGTCCAACAACAAGCTGCTGATGTGGGTGTTCCTGGGGTCGGAGTGCTTGCTGTTCGGTGGCCTGATCTCCACCTACCTGATCTACCGCAGTCGCTATGCCGACGGCCCTGCACCCGGCGACATCTTCGACATCCCGTTCACCTCGGTCAGCTCGTTCATCCTCCTCATGAGCTCGTTGACCATGGTGCTCTCGTTGTCGGCCCTGCAGCGTGGCGACATCCGCAACAACCGGGTTTGGCTGCTGGCCACGGCGTTGCTCGGCTCGCTGTTCATCGGCGGCCAGGTCTACGAGTTCACGACCTTCCTGAGGGAGGGCCTGGGCTACACGACCAGCCCGTTCTCCTCGGCGTTCTTCACCCTCACCGGCTTCCACGGCATCCACGTCAGCCTCGGCATCGTGATGCTGGTGTCACTGCTCATCTCGTCGTTCCGGGGGACGCTCACGAAGGAACGGTCCGAGACCGTCGAGATCGTCGGCCTCTACTGGCACTTCGTCGACGTGGTGTGGATCTTCATCTTCACCGTCATCTACCTGGTGCCATCACCCACCAGCTGATCTGGGAGCCGACGCCATGACCACCACCACCGAGAACGTCGAAACCCACGAGGGCGGCCCCGACCACCCGACCGATGCCAAGTACATCCGGGTGGCGATTGTCCTCGGCATCGTCACGGCCCTGGAGGTGGCGACCTACTTCGTCGAAATGCCCGGGGCGCTACTCATCACCCTGCTGATGGTGATGATGGTCTTCAAGTTCTTCTATGTGGCGGCCTGGTTCATGCACCTGCGGTTCGACAGCCCGATGTTCACGAAGTTCTTCGTGACCGGTCTGGTCCTGGCGACCCTCGTCTACGGCGTCCTCCTCACCGTCTTCGAGTTCTGGACCAAGGGCTGATAGCCATTCGGCCCCGGGCGACTGCCGCTTCTGGCTGTCCGGAGCGTCGGTTACCACCACCCTCGGAATCGTGATACCACTGGTGGCGGCGATCGACCCGTGGAGGTGGCAGGCCCACCCGGAGGTCTGGTTCCTCGTCCTGGCGGTACTGGCCTTGGCCTGGTGGGCGGTCCGCGTCATCGGACCGAGGGTCGTACCGGCCGGCCAGCCTGTGGTGACGCCCTTCCAGCGGTGGGCCTTCGTGACCGCCACGGTGCTGTTGCTGGCATCTGCCGACTGGCCCGTCCACGACATCGCCGAGGCGCACCTCTACTCGGTGCACATGGTCCAGCACATGGCGATCACGTTCATCGTTCCGCCGCTTTACCTGCTGGCCACGCCGGCCTGGCTGGTCCGCCTCCTGGTGCTTGAGGGCGGGGTCGGCTCACGGGTGGTGCGTCGGATGGCGCACCCGGTGGTTGCCGGTGTGGTGTTCAACGCCCTGGTGGCGATCACCCACTGGAGCGGTGTGGTGCAGCTCTCCTTCGACTCGGGCACGTTCCACTACTCGCTCCACATGATGCTGTTCCTCTCGGCGCTGCTGATGTGGGTGCCGGTGGCCGCACCGGTACCCGAGCTTCGGATCTCGCTGCCGGGTCAGATGATCTATCTGTTCCTGATGTCGATAATCCCGACGATCCCGGCCGCCTGGTTGACCTTCGCCGAGGGCGTCGTTTACAGGCATTACGACGATGGATTCGAGATGTGGGGCGTGTCGGTCCAGTCTGACCAGCAGACGGCCGGCCTCATCATGAAGCTCCTGGGTGGCTTCTACCTGTGGGGGATAATCATCGTGAAGTTCATCGGGTACTCGCGGATCCACCATCGCGACGGTCAGATCATGCGGCCGGCTGAGGGCCGGCACAATGCCCTCCGACGGCGGATCGCAGAGACCGAACCGGTCGAGTAGCGGTCCGGCTGCGACGCTAGGTTCGGGGTCGTGATCGACATTCGGCTGCTCCGTTCCGATCCCGACGCCGTGAGGGCTGGCATCGCCCGACGCGGCGAGGACACCGCCAGCCTGGATCGCGTCGTCGAGCTGGACGCAAGGCAGCGTGGTCTCGCCGAGGAGAGGGACCGGGTCCGTGGCGAGGTGAACGCCATCTCCAGGGAGGTGGGCGGGCTGCATCGTGATGGCAGGGCTGAGGAGGCGGCAGGGCTCCAGGAGGAGAGCCGGGCGCTGGGCGAGCGTGAGGAGGCCCTTGCCGAAGAGACCGCTGTGCTTGCAGCCGAGATCCACGAGATCCTCCTGCGGGTCCCGAACATCCCCTCGCCGGACTGCCCGGACGGCACCAGTGAGGCCGACAACGTCATCACGCGCTACGAGCAGTGGGACGAGGACGCCTACGGCGAGCACCAGCGCGTGCCTCACTGGGAGATCGGCGAGCAGTTGGGGCTCCTGGACGTGGAGCGCGGGACCAAGCTCTCCGGCGCCATGTTCGTGATGTACACGGGGATGGGCGCCACGCTCTGTAGGGCGCTCATCCAGTACGGCCTGGACCGCAATGCGGACGCCTACCGCGAGATGCGGCCGCCAACGCTGGTCAAGACGGCGACCATGGTGTCGACCGGGCACCTGCCCAAGTTCGAGGACGATGCGTACCACCTGGAGCGCGACGACCTGTGGGCCATACCGACCGCCGAGGTGCCGCTCACGTCGTTCTGCCGCGATGAGGTGCTCGACGAGGCCGACCTACCCATGAAGCTCATGGCGCACACGTCGTGCTTCCGGAGGGAGGCTGGTTCGGCGGGTCGTGACACCCGGGGACTGCTGAGGGTCCACGAGTTCGACAAGGTCGAGTTGCTGGCATATGCCACTGAGGAGCAGGCACCCGAGGTACATGCCGACATCCTCGCTCGTGCTGAGGGGGCCATCACCGACCTTGGCCTGTCGTACCGGGTCCTGGACCTTTGCGCCGGTGACCTTGGTGGTTCGTCGGCCCGGACCTTCGACCTGGAGGTATACGCCCCGGGGGTCGACCAGTGGCTGGAGGTCTCGTCGGTCTCCTGGTTCAGCGACTACCAGGCCCGACGGGCCAACGTGAGGTACCGACCGGCGGAGGGAAGGGGCACGCAGGTGGTGAACACGTTGAACGGTTCCGGCCTTGCAGTGCCGCGGGTGTGGGCCGCAGTGGTCGAGACGCACCGCCAGCCCGATGGCACGATCGCCGTTCCGGAGGTCTTGCAGCGGTACATGCGCGGCGCCATGCACATCGGCTGACCTGGTTTCGTCGGGGCCGGCCTTTCGGTGGCGGGTGTCCCAAGGTCCGGGTCTGCCCCTTTGGGATCAGGAATCGATTGCCAGGCCGAACAGGGCGGCGCCCAGGCCCAGCACCACGGTGGTCGCCACATGGCCTACCGCCCGGTACCGACTCTCCTCGGCCAGGGCCAGGGTGTCTGAGGCGAACGTCGAGAAGGTGGTCAGGGCACCGAGCCCGCCCACCCCGACAACCAACGGAACCGGCGCGCCGGCACCACTGAGCAGTCCCAGGAGGAGGGAGCCGACAACGTTCATCAGCAACGTTCCACGGTGGCCTCCGGGCCAGTGGTCGGAGGCCAGGAGGCGGATGGCGGTACCGGCGCCGGCCAGCCCCACGAATGCGACAGCGGTCAGCACCGGGGGTTCCCGATCCGGGCGCCCGTCGCACGCCCTATGACCACAGCGGCCAGGCCACCTGCCATCGAGCACAGGACGTAGGCGACTGCCAGGGTCGTGTCGTCGGCCCGCATCATCTGTGCCGCCTCCACGGTGAAGGTGGAGAAGGTGGTGAGGCCGCCACACAGGCCGGTTCCGAGCAGCAGTCGGGTGGACCTGGGAGCCTCCAGCCCGATGAGCAGGCCGAGCACGGTGCACCCGACCAGGTTGACCAGCAGGACCGGCCACGGAAAGGTGGCCCCGCCGACGACGTCCAGGACGGCCCAGCGAAGGGTGGCACCCACCGTTCCTCCCAGCGCCACCGTTCCGATCGACGGCATCCGGACCATGGTCCGCACCCTAGGGCCGTGGGTCGATGGACCTCAGGTGTTTGCCGGGGCCGGTGGCGACGTGTTGACTGCCCGGATGGACCTCAGCCGGGTACGTGAGACCTACGAGACGACAGGCCTCGACGAGGCTGACCTGGCGGCCGACCCGGTCGCCCAGTTCCACCGTTGGTTTGGCGAGGTGGAGGCTGCCGGATACTGGGAGCCCAACGCCATGGTTCTCAGCACCGTCACCGCCGATGGCTGGCCATCGGCCCGCAACGTGCTGTTGAAGCGGATCGACGACCGTGGCTTCGTGTTCTTCACCAACTACACGAGCGACAAGGCCATCGAGTTGGACGACGCCGGGCGTGCGGCGCTCACCTTCAGTTGGACCGAGCTGCGCCGCCAGGTGCGGGTCGTCGGCACCGCCCGGAGGCTCGACGACGACGAGTCGGACCTCTATTGGACTACCCGGCCCCGGGGCAGTCAGTTGGGAGCTTGGGCATCGGACCAGAGTGCCGTAGTTTCCGGCCGGGCGGTCCTGGAGCAGGCGTTCGCAGCGGCCGAGGAGCAGTGGGCCGGCCGGGATGTGGAGCGCCTCGACCACTGGGGCGGCTACCGCGTACGGCCCGATTCCGTGGAGTTCTGGCAGGGTCGACCCGATCGCCTGCACGACCGGATGCGGTTTCGCCGCAGCGGCAACGGGTGGGACGTGGAACGCCTATCCCCCTAGGAGGCTGTCTCGTTGCCGGTGGGCAGGTCTACCAGGGCGGCGGCCAGCCCGTCGATGAGGAGCCCCAGGTGCTCGGAGCGTGGGGTGCCGTCGTGGTCCGACCAGTCCCGGTGGTCGCGGTTCCAACGGATGCTGGGCGGTAGCTCGATCTGTACCCCACCACCGACCGGGTGGTTGACGGGGTTGTGCGGGTGCAGGCCCCGGAGTGTGGGGGGCATGGCGTCGACGTCGTCCACCACCCGGTACTCCTCGGGCAGCGTGCCTCGCAGGTGGCCGGCGACGTGGTGGGCCAGCGGGCGGTTGGCACCTCCGACCAGCACGGCCCAGAAGTCGTCGTGGCGGCCGTAGCCGTGGATCGACACGACCGTGTCCACCTTCTGGAGGAAGGCATCCAGCTTCTCGGAGACCCCGGCGACGAATTGGGTCGAGGGCAGGTGCCTGCGGGAGCCGTCGGGCTGGACCAGCGCGTAGAACGATGAACCCGTGCGGGCGGCCAACTCCCGGGCGACCACGTCGGTGGCACGCTCCAATCCACCGCCGTGGAGGGCGAGGACGCCGACGCCGGACCTGAGGTCCAGCTCCTCCGATACGCCGTCCACGGCCAGTAGCTCAGTGAGGCTTCCGATCGGCGTGACGGCCACCGGTTCGGCGGCCTCGGGGACGGTCGGGGTCATCGGCGGCGTGCGGACAGGGCACCCCTGGCGATCCCGTAGGCGATGAGGGCCATCGCGAGCGTGACCAGCAGTTCCAGCGGCGTGGCCCAACGCCATGGTTGGTCCACCCAGTTGGTAACCCGGGCGGGCCAGTCGGCGACGAGGCGGCCGACTGGCACCACCACCAGGTCCCCGCGGTGGAACAGGCCCTCGGCCACCAGCCATGCACCGAGGAGCGTGATCCGGACGTTGCGTCGGGTCCTGGCGGTCAGTGCCGGCCCTATCCCCCAGATGGTGATGGTGGCGACCACCAGCCAGAGGGCCAGGCCGAGCCGCAGGCCACCGATCCCGGCCGCCCAGTTGGTGAGGTGGGACTGCAGGTCGGTGACCGCGTCGACGATCCTGTTGGACGGCACGTTGGGGTTGCGGAGGATGCGGATCTCGTAGACGCCGTAAACGATCAGGTAGGTGCCTCCCAGCATGAGGGCAATGGCGCTGATCCGGTCCACGTGCGGTAGGAGCCTTCGAAGGTTTCGGGCCAGGCCACCGCGCGCCACCGCCAGCGAGAGGGTCAACGATGTGACCACGGCCGCCATGCCGGCTGCGTAGGCGAGGTAGACGGCGATTCCGTCGATGATTCCGTCTCGACCGAAGCTCCCGGCGACATGCAGCAGGAAGATCGGCGCAGCGCAGCCCACCGAGACCACGGCGTACGAGATCCCGAACCCCAGGACCGACCAGACTTCCCGGTTGCGGGGCCCCCTACCCGGCTTGAAGAACGGGATCCTGACCTGGCGTCCGGTGAGCAGGGCGAGCCCGTAGGGAACGAACAGGACGCCCAGGACGACCGTAACCCACGGTGTCCTCGAGGCGATGGCCCCCTCGCTGGTGATCGAGTTGACCGCCAGGCCGAGGGCCCCGAACACCAGCACGAAGGCAGCGGTGAGGGTGAGGCTGACCGACAGTCCCCGGAGGACCTGTTCGGGGCGGGCCTCCCGGTCGGCGGTATCGCGACCCAGGAAGTACCCGAGCCAGGTGGGGAGCATGGCGAACCCGCAGGGGTTCACCGCGGTCACGATGCCGAGGGTGAACGGCACGGCCAGCCCCACGCTGATCACGTTCGCCTCCGGGGATGGCGTCGGTTCACGATAGGTACTCCAGGATCGCTGCTTCGAGGTCGGCGGCATCGAGGCGGCCATGGTGGACGTGTGCCAGGTCGCCGCCGGAGCCGATGAAGGCGGTCACCGGCAACCCGATGGCTTCGAGCGCCACGGTGAACAGGCCTTCGGGGTCACGGCCCTGGAGGTAGGTGATGCCGAGTTCGGCGACCCGTCGGGCAGAGAGCGTCGGAGAGTCGCTGACGTTTATTCCCAGGAAGCGGATGTCGGCACCGTGGGATTCGTGGGCTTCCTGGATGTCCGGCATCTCCTCCAGGCAGGGCGTGCACCATGTGGCCCACAGGTTGACCACCACCGGTCTGTCGTCCTCGGTCACCAGGTCGGTGAGGCTCGTCTTGGATCCGTCCCAGAGTTCGAACGCCATGTTGGCGACCGGGTCGGCGTGGGGCGCCCCGGCGTTGTCGCCGGACGAGGCGCAACCGCCGACCAGGATGAGCGACGCTGCGAGGATGGCGCCGGCGGGTCGTCTGGTCACGACGCCAGACCGTAGTCCGAGGCATGGTTGGTGCCCACGGGCCGGGGCTCGCCCAGGCGTCACCCCGGCCCGTGCTTCTGGCGATATCCGTGTCCCGGCTCCGCCGGCCCGGAGGGGGTCGGACCGGCGGAGCCACTGCCGCTGGAGGGGCGGTTCAGGCCGAGAGGAGCTCGCGCTGGAGGCGCACCGGTATCGGCACTATTGGGAGCTGGTCCTCGGGTCGGGGCACCTTGGATGGCCGTCCCCGACGTCTCTTGGTGGTCAGGATGTGACCGTTGCGGAAGAGTTGGCCGCCCCACACGCCCCATGGCTCGCCACGCCGGATGGCACCCTCGAGGCACGACTCCATGACCGGGCAGTCGGCGCAGATCAGCTTCGACTGGGCGATGTCTCCGAGGTCGTCGGAGAAGAACACCCCCGTGGGGACGCCCAGGCGGGTGCAGGCGGCCTGTTGCCGCCAGATCTCTCGTTCGTACATGAGTGCCTGCATGGCCTGCTCCCTGTTCTCTTTTGTAGATGATTCGGTGGGTGGGCTGAAAAATGAGGAAGGCCGCCGGATTTCTCCGGCGGCCTCGGGTTTGGTCTGCGTTCAGCTGTTCAGCTGGTCGCTCCCCGGGGCCGCTGGTGGATGGTCCAGAAATCGGTGTTCCGGAACACGGTCATCGTGGTCGTATAGGCGACGACCATCGACGTGTCCGGCTTAACGGACAGGTGCGCGCGCGACGAGGACACGTGCGCGCCGGCCGGATGGCCGTGACGGTGGCAGTGGTGCTCGTGCATCGTGGGTCTGTTTCCGTGGGTTCCTGTGCTCGTCGGGTGGCTGATTCCACCCCTTCGAACGTCCACTCTACGGCCGTCCGAACCGCCTCTACTCAACTCGCCGGGCCGCCTGACAGTCAAACGATTAAATCAGCGTGTCGAATATGTGGCCTGACCTGCGACTTCGTCTCGTGACGCCAATCCCAGTATCCGAAGGTGCTCGAGGTGGGCGTAGGTCTCGCTGGCCGCCATGTCACCCCAGGAGCGTTCCTTGAAGAGGCGTTGCATGAACGACTCGACCGTTCCCACACCCAGGTCGTCGCCGGCTTTTCGGATGGTCTCCAGGCGTTCCTCGTGGTGGCCGAGGATGGCGTCCACCCGACCGGCCACGTCGGTGAAGGGGTGGCCGTGCGCCGGCAGCACGTTGGTCACCCCCGGCAGTTCCTTCATCCGCTCCAGGGACCGGAAGAATGTGGCGAGGGGGTCGTCCATGGGCCCGATGCCGTTGATGTGCGGGGTGATCGTGGGCAGCACGTGGTCGCCGGACAGCAGCAGTCCGTCCGCCGGGTCGAAGAGGCAGAGATGGTCGTGCGTGTGGCCCGGGGTGTGGACGGCCAGCCAGGTCCGACCACCCAGCGTGATCTCGTCGCCGTCGTCGACGGTGACCGATGGTTCCGGCACCTGCCACGATCGGGAGCCACCGGTCGGGTCCATCTCCGCCCACCTTCGGAGTTCTGCCGCCGGGGGTGGCGTACGGGTCGAACCCCACGGCGTGGGGCGGCTCATCATGGAACGGGTCTTCTCCATGTGCTCGTCGTCTGCCAGGTCCAGCTCGTCGTCGCCCAGATCGTCGCCGAGCTCGGCGTCCAGCCACACTGACCTGAAGTCGGCATGCGTGAGGACCCGCGTGCCGTGGTCGTCCCGCAGCCGGTGGACGCCGCCGAAGTGGTCGGGGTGGCTGTGTGTCACCACAGCTGTGTGGACGTGCTCGAAGCGGGCACCGACCTGGGAGAGGCGGTCTCCCAGGGCCTCCCATGACTCGATGCTGGGCAGGCCGGGGTCCACGACGGTGAAGCCGTCCTCGTCCTCGAGGGCGTAGCAGTTGACGTGGCCGAGGCCGGGCATCGAGATCGGCAACTGGAACCGGTAGACCCTCGGCGCCACCTCGGTCACGTCGGGTGACGCATCCTCCTGCTCCTGGCGGATCGGTCTCGTGGTCGCTCCTTCAGGGGCAGCAGGAGCGGTTGCCTCGGTCACTGCGCCACCCTAGGAGGGGGCGACCCCCGCGGCCGAAGCGGCTGGTCAGGTCGTCGGCTTCGAGAACAGGTGCTGTCTGTAGTGTCGTAGCTCGGCGACTGACTCCCGGATGTCGTCGAGGGCGCGGTGGCCACCGGACTTCTCTGGCGCCGATTTCACGACCTCGGGATGCCAGCGTCGGGCCAGTTCCTTGATGGACGTGACGTCGACCGACCTGTAGTGGAGGAAGCCGTCGACCGCTGGGAGCCAGCGGGCCAGGAACCGCCTGTCGGTGCCGATGGAGTTGCCGCACAACGGGACGGTGCCGGCCTCGTTCAGATGTTCCCGCAGGAAGGCCAGGGTCGCGTCGCCGGCCTCGGCCAGCGTGGTGGTGGAGGTGGCTATGGCGTCCAGCAGGCCGCTCTTCGTGTGCATGGCCCGGACGAACTCGCCCATCCTGTCGAGCACCTCGGGTGGCTGGTGGACTACCAGGTCGGGTCCTTCGGCCACGACTTCCAGGTCATCGTCGGTGATGAGCGTTGCGATTTCGACGATCACGTCGGAGTCCGCATCCAGCCCGGTCATTTCGAGGTCCATCCATGCCAGCACGCCGCTGAGCCTACGGCCTGGGCCGCCACGGCCCCGGCTAGGGTCGCCGCCGTGCTGGCGATCCCCCTCGTACGACTCGACGCAGACCTCCCCGTGCCCGCGTACGCGAAGGTCGGCGATGCCGGTGCTGACCTGGTGGCTGCCGAGGACGTCGTGCTGGCTCCCGCCGGTGGCCGGGCGCTGGTTCCGACCGGGGCGGCCATCGCTATCCCCGACGGTTACGCCGGGTTCGTGCAGCCCCGTAGTGGGCTGGCCCTGAAGCACGGCGTGACGTGCCTGAACACGCCCGGCCTGATTGATTCCGGCTACCGGGGCGAGTTGAAGGTCCTGCTCGTGAACACTGATCCCACAGAACCGTTCGAGGTGGTTCGTGGCGAGCGCATCGCCCAGCTGGTCATCCAGAGGGTCGAGGAGTGCCGGTTCGTGGAGGTCGATGAGCTGCCGGCGTCCGACCGCGGCGAGGGCGGCTTCGGCTCGACCGGCCGCTGAGTGGTGTCGGAGCAAATGTCTGACGGAGCAGTCCGGTACCTGCCCCCGCTCGTCGGTTTCGACGAGGGCACCCGGGGCACTGTCACCAACCACCGCATGCGTGAGGTAACCGAGCAGGTGGCCCAGCGGGGCATCTGGAACAGCGGTTTGCTCACCGAGGTGCGGGACCTGTTCGACTCCCTGGCCCCGGGGTGGACGGCGACACGCGACCATCCGGCCAGGAACGCCCCTTTACTCGACGCCCTGGATCGGGGCGGGGTGGAGGGTCGGACGGTCGTCGAACTGGGCGCCGGAACCTGCATATCGTCCCGGGCCCTGGTCGGGCGGTTCGACTGCTATCTGGCCGCCGACCTGTCGCCCGTGATGCTCGCCCACGCCGTGGACGGGGCGCCTCCACTGCTGTGCGCCGATGCCTCGCGGCTCCCGCTGGCCGATGGCGTTGTCGACGTGTTCATCTTGCAGAACATGCTGTTGTTCCCGGCCGAGGTGGACCGCTGCCTGGCATCCGGTGGTGCACTGGTCTGGGTGAACAGCCGGGGTCCCGAGACGCCGATCCATCTCTCGACTCCTGACGTGCTGGCCTCGTTGGAGGCCGCTTCCGGCCCCGCCTGGCGGGCGCTCGCCTCGACGGTGGGCGAGGCCACCTGGGCCGTGGTCCGTCGGGCCTGAGTGCCCCGTTCAGGTCCGGCGCGAGCTGATCCGGATGGTGCGGCCGTCGCCGGTCAGGTCCACGGTCACCTCGCTGTCGGTGACACGGAACTCGACAACCACATCGGAGTCGCCACCAGCCATCTCCCTGGCGGTTTCGGTCAACGAAGCGGCGAGGTCCCCGATGTCGCCCGGGTCGATCCGGTGGATCCGGAGGAGGGCGGCGAGGCCCACCCGGGGCAGATCGGAGAAGGCCTGTGACGCCGGGAGACGCAGCGTGATGGCGTCCTGTCGGCCTGCCCGTGTCATGACGAGAGTCTCCCATCCCCACTCCGATGGCGCGGGGTCTGATGTATGGACCGGTGCGTCTGGCGGTGACGGGTCGGCGTGGGACAACATGGGTGCATGGCCGTGCTGGTCGACGAGGCCGTATGGCCATGGCGGGGTGCCCGGTGGGCCCACCTGGTGAGCGACGTGAGCGTCGCCGAGTTGCACGGGTTCGCTGACCGTCTGGGCCTGCGTCGGATGTCGTTTCAGGGCGACCACTACGACGTGCCCGAGTCGGTCAGGGTCGAGGCGTTGGCCCTGGGGGCCGAGGCGGTCCGGGGGCGCGACCTCGTGCGGCGCCTCCGGGGGGCCGGGCTGCGGCTGGCTGCCGTCGACCGCCCCGGTCGTTGGGAGGAGGTGGGCCGCTGGGAGGGCGGTGGGTCCTCACCGGACGTCGGACCGGTGGTGCCGGATCTGTTGGGCCTGGCCTTCCGGGCGGTCGGGGCCGACTGGACCACGGCCGTGACAGCGGCGTTCCGGCGACCGGCCGAGTCAGCGCTGGTGGTCGAGGACGAGGCCGGTGTGTCGGTCGCCCGCCCGCTCCCAGACGGGGTCGAATCGCGCCACCACGGTGACACGATGGTGGAGTTGCTGGTCGCTCAGGGTGGTGGACGGTGACCGGTCGCCGGATCCTCCTGGCGGTGCTGGTCCTGGCTCTGCTGGGGGTGGGCTGTGGCGACGATCGGGCGGCCGCACCACCGGCGTCGGTCGTTGAGGAACCGACCACGACCACTGTGGAGCCGGAGCCGGATCCGGGTGTCGTGACAAACGGCTGGGTGCAGGTGGGCGACAGGACCTTCGACCTGGCCTTCACCTGTTATGCACCCGGGCCGGGCGACGTGGTGGCGATCGGGGTGGGTGGGCACCCGGATAGCGGCCAGCACATCGAGGCGCTCATCCAGGGTTTCCTCGGCCAGCCGTACGTGGGTGTGACCGTCGGTGGTTCGGTCCTCTACGAGGCGACGTTGGACGGCCCCCTGGAGGTCTTCGTCCACGATGGAACGATCAGTGCGGGAGCCATCGAGTGGACCCGCGGCCTGGACCTCGAGTCCGGTTTGGGCGAGAGGGTGGGGTACGGGGCCGTCTTCGTGAGCTGCGAGGAGTATGAACACGACCTGCCCGAGGGCTACTGACCGGCCTTGGCGGTTCGCGGGCGGGCGGGTCAGGAGGACGGGCAGCCGCCGAGTTCCTCCGCCCAGGGGAGGCGGCCGGCCCAGAGCCGGGTGACCTGCACGCCGTTGGTGAGGAACATCACCCTGTAGGTGGCGTCAGCGACGTCCTTGGGTATGTATGCGAGCAAGTTCCCCGAACCGTCTGGGAGCGGGGTCGTGTGGATGCGCTCTCCGAACATCTCGCGGATGCGGTCCTCGGTGTCGCCGATGCCGGCTCCCGAGCGGGTGGTGATGGTTCGGGTGTCGACATCCACACGCTCGACGGTTCCTGCCACCACCCAGAAGGTGAGGCCTGCCTGACCGTCGTCTGGCGTGACCAGGTAGCAGTGCCCGATCGTGGTGACCGGTGTGAACCGGCTGCCTGCTGCCACCTGGGCGTCGTAGATTGCCATGCCGAACATGATCCGGTCGATGCCGACGGTGCTGACCGACGAGGTTGCGTCCAGCGTCGGTCTGCCCAGGTCGTCGATGGGTGGCAGGGTGCCGAGTTGCTCGGGTGGGACGGTGTCGGCCGGGGCTGCGGGACGCATCGTGGTCACCGCCACCAGCGTGGGTTCGGCGTCGGGGTCTGCTGTCTCCGGCGTGGTCGGTGCCGCCGTCGTGGAGGAAATCGCCACAACGATCGGACCCTCTGGTCCGGTACCGCCGCCCAGCCCGAAGAACAGGACGGTGGCGACCGTGGCGATCGCCAGGAATCCGACCAGCAGGGTGCGCATCGCCTCAGGTTATTCGGAGGCAGGTGGACGCCCGTGTCGGGTCGCCGCCCGTTGGCGCCCGTGATGTGGTGCACTGGCGTCATGCGGACCCTGGTCGTCGCCGGAGCCCTGGCACTGCTGGCCGGGGGGTGTGGTTCTCCTCAGGGGGCCTCACCGGTGGCCACCACTCTGGTCACCACGACCACGCCGGGTCCGCATCCGATCGCTGCCTCTACGACGAGCACCACGACGAACCCGCCGAACTCCACGACCTCGACGACGACCTCGACGACGACCACGACGATGATGGCGACGACCACGACCAGCCGCCCTCCGGGTCCCACGGCGATCGAGTGCGTTGGCGAACTCCCGATCGGCCTGCGGGTCGGGCAGGTCCTGCTCCCGGTCGTGGACCAGGCCGGGCTGGCCGTCATCGCAGACCTGGCGGGTCGGGGCCTGGTCGCTGGTGCGGTGGTCATCGGGTCGCCGGGTGACGGGTTCCCTGCGGCGGTGGCCGCCGTCCAGGAGGCGTCGGCCACCGGGTCAGTGGTGATAGCCGTGGACGAGGAGGGTGGCACGGTCCAGCGGTTCTCTGCGCTACTGGGTGAGATGCCGTCGGCCGCTCAGATGGGTGCCATGTCGATCGGTGACGTGCGGGAGCTGGCCCGGGAGAGGGCTGTCGCCATCGCCGCCCTCGGCGTGACGGTGAACCTTGCGCCCGTCCTGGACGTGGGCTCCGGTCCTGGCATCGGGGCCCGGTCGTTCTCAGATGACTCGATGGTGGTGTCCACCCACGGCCTGGCGTTCGCCGAGGGGATCCTGGACGGGGGGTTGGTGCCGGTGGCCAAGCACTTCCCGGGGCATGGTCGGGCTAACGCTGACAGCCACGACGAGGTGGCCACCACTCCGCCACTGGACGAGCTTCGCCTGGTCGACCTGCTGCCGTTCGGCGTCCTGCCCGCTGGTGCCGCTGTCATGGTCGGCCACCTCGTCGTGCCGGGCCTCACGGACGGGGTGCCGGCGTCGCTGTCGGCGGCCGCCGTGACCGGGATCCTGCGTGACGAGCTCGGGTTCGACGGCGTGGTCCTCACCGACGACCTGGCCATGGGGGCGGTGGCCCAGATGATCGACGTACCGACGGCGGCGCGTTTGGCCCTGATCGCCGGAGCCGACCTGCTGATGGTCGGTCCCCATGAGAACGTGGTCCCAGCTGCCTGGAGCCTGATGGCCGCTCTCGACGACGGCTCGCTGGACGAGCGCTGGCTGGACGAGGCCGTCGAACGCGTTCTGGCCATGCGCGGGGTGGACCCGTGCACTCTCCTCGCCCCTGAAGGCTGAGAGGCTGCTGGCATGACTGACGCCTTCTTCCGTGCGGCCGTCGACGAGGCGCTCCTGGGGCTCTCCGAGGGGGGCGTGCCCATCGGTTCGGTCCTGGTGGTGGACGGGGTCATCGTGGGGCGCGGCCACAACCAGCGGGTGCAGCAGGGCTCGGTGGTGCTGCACGCTGAAATGGCGGCCCTTGAGGATGCGGGACGGCTGTCGGTGGCCGACTACAGGCGGTCGACCCTCTACACCACGCTTTCGCCCTGCGCCATGTGCACCGGTGCGGCGCTGCTCTACGGCATACCTAGGGTCGTGGTCGGTGAGAACCGGACGTTCCTCGGGCGCGAGGACCTGCTCGCCGAGGAGGGGGTCGTGGTCGAGGTCGTGGACGATGCCGGGTGCATTGAGCTGATGACCACCTTCATCGCCGCCAACCCGGACCTCTGGAACGAGGACATAGGCGAATAGGTTCCCGCTGGCGTACCTCGTGGGGGGCCTGATGATCCCACTGTTGTTCATGGTGTTCGGCGTGCCCACGTTTGCCGCCTGTGGGGGGAGTGCGCCAGGGGACGGGCCGTCGGCTGCCGTCGCTAGGACCATCGTGTCCACGCCGACTGGTGGGGTCGTCGGCGGGCTTGTCTTCGATCAGTAACTGCAATTCGGATTCGAAACCGGGTTGGACAACTTTTGGACAACCCGGCCGAAACGGCCGTCTGGCACCGGAAACCTGCTCTGAACTGGTGGGTCGCCCGGGGCTCGAACCCGGCACCTGAGGATTAAAAGTCCCCTGCTCTACCCGATGAGCTAGCGACCCGAGGGCGGTTTTAAACCCGGTGCGAAACCCGGTCGACCACCGGTTGTCAGGGTACAGCGGGGTGCCCGTTGGGCCGGTTTGGGCTTTGCTTTTCGGTCTGCGGCCACTACCCGCCGACCTAGAAGCCGAAGATCCGAGCCGGGTTGTCGATAATCAAGGTGCTGACGTCAGCCTCGGACAAACCGCGCTGACGCAAGCGGGGTACGACGTTGGTGAGCAGATGGTCGTATCCGAGCCCGCCGTAGGCGTGAAGCCGATGCTTGGTGGCGATGTCGTGTGATAAGAGCACCTTGTCCTCCAGACCCTGTTCAAAGTGCCAGAGCACGACATCCATTCGCTCGGCGTCAGAGGGCATGTCGACTTCAGGGTTGGGTGGGTACCACGAGCTCTCGTTGCCAAATAGGTCGTATTCCAAATAGCAGCCAGTTGCCGCCAGGTCGCTGAGCCAGGACCGATTGGTGCAGGTGCGGTCAATGTGGCAGATGATCGTGCGGTTGAGGTCGCCACCTTCCTGATCCACGATCTCCACGATCTCGACGGGCGACATCGGATCACGGCCGGGATGAACCATTAGGGGTGCTCCGGTCTCGACTTGGGCGGCTACTGCGGCCCGGAGGCTCTTCTTCTCGTTGGGCAGCCAGGGGTAGGTGCAGCCGATCTCACCAATCAGTCCAGCCTTCACATCGGTGTTGTCGATCCCGACTTGGATGTCGGCCACGATCTCATCCGCGATTGAGTCCGTCGCCCGGTCGCTCATGTCGTCAGGGTGTGTGCCGCCCAGGTAGTAGCCGGAGCCCACGATGATGTGGGCACCTGTTGCTTTCGCTATGCGGACAAGGGGCCCCGGATCGCGGCCAAGGCCCTTGTTGGTGGGGTCCACGACGGTGCGTCCGCCAGCAGCGATGAACCGGTGCAACTCTGCGGTTGCCACATCCTCGGAATCGAGATGCACGTTGTGACGACTTGACGTCCAGTGATACGCGACCCAGCCTCGGTTGTCGAGTGTGATCTCCTCGTTGGCGAGATGCTGATCGACACTGGCTGGTGGATCGACATACATGAACGAGCCGTCCATCAGGACATGGTCGTGAGCCAGGGTGATACCGAGATCTGTGGCTTCAACCGGCCCCAGAACAGTCTGCGCCTGCCCAACCTTCTTTGCAGTCAGGACAGGACCGCCTGAGCGCTGATCTCCACCAGGAGCCCCTCAAAGGCGAGGTCAACCCCGCCCACAACCGTGGCGCTGGGGCCGGGCTCGTTGAAGAACTCTGCCCGGGCTTGGCCTGCGGCCGGTCGGTATCGGATGTCGGCGAGGAAGATGTCGAGCGACACCACGTCATCGAGCGTCCCGCCTGCTTTAGAGACGTAACTTTCGATGTGTCGAAGGCACTGGCGGCACTGCTCAAGCGGGTCGTTGGGTCCAACCAGTTCTCCGTTGTCGAGGGCGATCTGGCCGGAAATGAACAACAAGTTGCCCTTGCGGATGCACTGTGACCCCGCCCGTGGATCAGCTGGTTCGGTGACGTTGGATATGGAGATGTTCTCGCGGGTGGTCACTGCATCACCCTGTCAGTGGCTGTTCGTCGGGCCGAGAACATGGTCGAGCACGTAGTTGGAGAACTCGTGAACGGTGCGTTCCTCTGTCGGCGAGTACCGCGACAACTTGGCGAGTTGCCCGCCGATGCCTCGGTGAACGATCTCGCACACGCCCTTGTCTTCGGCGAGAAACACCTCCATCGACGGGTAGTACTTCTCCTCAACTTCCGTCTCGAACTCGGGTAGGTCGATCGTGGACTGTGGGAAGCAACACCACGAGACAATCCGTGTCCATTCGGGCCCCTCTGGAAAGTACTGGTGAAACGTGATCCGGTCGGGAGGAACGTTCAAGAGGAGGTGCGGGTAATGGATTATGAAGTGGGTGCTCTCGTTGTCTTGGGTTGAGAGGCCCTCAACAAAGGGCAGGGTGTGGTTGCGGGGGACGTAGAGGCCGTTTTCGATGTCGCTACTGTTGATCGCGTACACCATTGGCTCGCCCCCAGCTTGAAAGGCGGTTCGAACGGCACCGGGGTAGAAGGTGTCGAGCGATCCGCGGTGCACGGTCGGTACGTGGTAGCCCTCCCGGGAGTTCTCCACCCAGATCTTCCAGTTCGCGTTGAACCGGTTCTCCCACTTTTTGGTGACCTTCATCTCTTGGAGTCGATAACTAGCCAGGCGGTCAACGAGTCCGCCGAGCGACTCCATCAGTGAAACGGCATCAGGGTCAAGATTGATGAATACGAAGCCACCCCAGGTTTCTGCACGCACGCTGGGAAGATTGTGATCTGACTTGTCAAATTCCCGTGCATCCTTCATTGACGGCGTCCCAAGCAACTTCCCTTCAAGCGAGTAGGTCCACGCGTGATAGGGACAAACGATCTTGCGGCAGTTCCCATGGCCAGTCATCAACTCCGAACCGCGATGGCGACAGGACGCCGACAGAGCCCGAATCTGGCCTTCGTCATCGCGGACGATCAACAACGGTTCACCCACGATGTCCAACCGCACGTAGTCGCCCGGATTCGGAATCTCTTCTTCGCGAGTAGCGACGAGCCAACGCTTCCGGAAAATTGTCTCAATCTCGCGGTCGTACCACTCCTGAGAAAAATAGACGTCAGGCGGCAGGGGCGCGGCGTCCTCGATTGGCGCACGAGTGGCGACGTATCGGGCGGGCGAGAAGATCGAGTTGTCTGCGCCCGACAAGCTGAAACCTCCTAGTCGCCGACGACGGTAGCACTGGGCCTGCTCACGACGTGAAGGCACCGCCGTTCAGGCCGATCGTCTGGCCGGTTATCCAGCCAGCCTCGTCCGATGCCAGCCACAGGCAGGCCGCACCGACATCGTCGGGTGATCCCAGCCTGCCGACGGGGATCCTCTTCGTGAGGGCGGCGGCCGTCTCGGCCCGGACCGAGTCCATGATCCCGAGGGCCACCGAGTTCGCGGTGATGCCGTCCCGCCCGTGTTCGAGGGCCAGGCTGCGCATGAGGCTCAGCGAGCCGCCCTTGCCCACCGAGTAGGGGACGAAGCCCATGCCCACCCCGTGGGTGCCTGCGGCCGACGAGATGGTGATGATCCGCCCGTGGCCCCGCTCGACCATTCCGGGCAGCACGGCGTGGCAGCAGTGCAGGACCCCGTGCAGGTTGACCTCCATCGGCCCCAGCCAGTCGTCTGGGCCGGTGTCGGTGAACCGCCTGGGCCGCATCGCCTCGGCGCCACCGTTGCCGGCGTTGTTGACCAGCACGTCGATGGGCCCCGCCCTGGCGACTGCAGAATCGATGGCGGCCCGGTCGGTCACGTCGAACGGCACGGATACAGCGGCCGCTCCGTCGGCTAGGAGGGCCTCGACGACCTCGTCGGCCCGCTCGGAGCGGAGGTCGTTGACCAGCACGGTGGCGCCCGCCGCCCCCAGTGCCCTGGCGATGCCCGCGCCGATGTTCTGCCCGGCCCCGGTGACCAGAGCGGTTCGTCCCGTCAGGTTGAACATGCCCGGACAGTACGGGCTGCCGCTGGGTGTCGGAAAGGCGGAGTCGCCACCTTCGGGAGCATGTCGAAGCGGTTTGGAGGCCGTGTCGTCCTGGTGACCGGTGCTAGCAGGGGTGTCGGCGCTGTTGCTGCCACCCGTCTGGCCGCCGAGGCGGCGGCCATCGCCGGTGCCCGTCTATGGCCCGATCAGGTCGAGTCGATGGAGGCCATGGTCGAGGGCCTGGTTGCCCTGTGCGGCTGTGGCTCGGACCACACAGGTCACTTGGAGGACAGCCTCGGGATGATCGAGCGCCTCGATCTGGTCGTCCAGCACCTCGACACCTCAGGTCCGTTCCCCGGCGGCATCCGGCCGCTCGCGGACTGACTACAGCGCCACGTTGCCCGGCGCCTAGGCGTCTACGTGTTTGTGGACTCCATGATCAGGCTTTCCAGCCAGTCTTGGGAGACCATCCCGGCCTTGGTATCGAGGATCGTTCCGTCAGGGCCGATGAAGAAGGTCGTCGGCGTGCTCGTCACCTCGAAGTCGAGGCTGGCGCTGCCGTCCCGGTCCATCAGGAACGGGTAGGTCAGGTCGTGGCGGGAGATGAAGTCCCTGATCACCTGGTCGCTCTCCCGGATGCTCACCGAGAGGACCGTGAATCCTTCCTCCCGGTGGTTTTCGTAGGCCGCCCGCAACTCGGGGGCGCTGGCGGTGCAGGTCGGTCAATAGCTGTGCATGAATATGACGGCGACCGGTTGGCCCAGGTAGTCGCCCAGGGCGGCCCGCTCACCATCGATGGTGGTGAGCCGGAGGTCAGGCGCGACATCGCCTGCACTATGGGCGGCGCCATGTCCGGTGGTGGTCGATTCGGAGCCACAGCCTGTGAGGAGGAACCCTCCGATGACGAGGATGGTCACTGCGGCGATGAGCACATGACCGGAGAGCGTGGTCCGTCGCACCGTCCGCCGCCGCTCTCCATGGAGGGCACGGCCACTATGAATCGGTTCGGTCATCGGATCATCTCGGGGCGACAGTAGGGGTCGTTCACCGTCCATGCCATCGTCGACGGTCAGGAGCCCTGTGCGACCTCGTATCCAGCCAGCTGGATGGCGGCGATGACGGCGTCATCCGAAGCGACACCGGCGACCTCGACCACCCGTCGGTCCACCGTGACGACGACGGAGTCGACCTCCGAAACTGCCGAAACCGCCTCCTCTATCGCTCTCTTGCAGTGGTCGCAGGAGATGTCGGGAACGTCGAACACCCGGCTCGTCATGTGGTCGTCCGTTCGCTGCTCGCCATCGAATCCATGTCGGGTATCACCGTTGCGCGCCGGTAGCCGTTGAACCGGCGCAGCCGTAGCGAGTTCGTGACCACGAACACCGAGGAGAACCCCATCGCCCCGGCGGCGATCATCGGGTTCAGGATGCCGAGGGCGGCCAGCGGGATCGCCGCGGTGTTGTAGGCGAAGGCCCAGAAGAGGTTGCCCTTGATGGTCGAGAGCGTCCGTCGTGAGAGGGCTATCGCATCGGCCACGGCCCTCAGGTCGCCCGAGACGATCGTGAGGTCCGAGGTCTCGATCGCCACGTCGGTCCCCGTGCCCACAGCTATGCCGAGGTCCGAGCGCGCCAGGGCCGGTGCGTCGTTGATGCCGTCACCGACCATCGCCACGACGTGGCCCTGGGCCTGGAGGCGCTGGATCTCGGCGTCCTTGTCCTCCGGCATGACCTCGGCGACCACCCGGTGGATTCCGACCGCCGCCGCCACGGTCCGGGCCGTTCGGGCGTTGTCGCCGGTCAGCATGGTCACCTCCAGGCCGAGCTCCCCGAATGCGGCGACGGCCTCGGCGCTTGTCGGCCTGATTCGGTCCGCTACCACTAGGACCCCGTGGGCCCTGCCGTTCCAGCCGGCCATGACCGCCGTGCCGCCGGCCTCCTCAGCCTCGGCCATGATCGCCCCGAGGTCTTCCGGGACCTCGTCGAACATCTGACTGCGTCCGACGACCACCTCGACACCGTCGACCCTGGCACGGGCTCCCAGCCCCGGGAGGTTCTCGAACCCGGAGACCGGCTCGAGGTCCGGTGCCGCGGCGACGATCGCCTCTCCCACGGGGTGCTCCGAGCGCGACTCGACCGAGGCGGCCCGCTGCAGCACCTCGCTGCGGTCCGTCCCGGGTGCCGCCGTGACCGAGACCAGCTCCATCCGGCCCTCGGTGATGGTGCCGGTCTTGTCGACGACGACGTGGTCGATCTGGCGGGTCGCCTCGAGGACCTCGCCACCCTTGATGATCACGCCCAGGGATGCGCCACGACCCGTGCCGACCATGATCGCGGTCGGGGTGGCGAGGCCCAGGGCACAGGGGCAGGCGATGATCAGCACGGCCACCGCCGCGGTGAAGGCCTCGGTCGCCGGCTGTCCGGCCACGAGCCAGCCGATCAGTGTCACGGCGGCGATTCCGAGCGCCGTGGGGACGAAGACGGCCGAGACGCGGTCGGCGAGTCGTTGTACGGGGGCGGTGGATGCCTGCGCCTCGTCCACGAGGCGCATTATCTGGGCCAGTTTCGTCTCGTTGCCGACCCTGAGGGCCTTGATGGTGATCGAGCCGTTGCCGTTGATGGTCGCTCCGATCACATCGTCGCCTACGCCCACGGGGATGGGCACGGGTTCGCCGGTGATCATGGAGGCATCCACGTTGCTGGCTCCGTCTACGACCACGCCGTCGACGGGGATCTTCCCGCCCGGTCGCACCATGAGCCTCATGCCTACCTCGATGGCCTCGATGGCGACCGTGGAGCCGTCTTCCAGCAGTGCGGTGCTGGCGCCGAGGCCGGCGAGTGTCCTGATGTCGTCTCCGGACCTGCGCCTGGCACGGGCCTCGAACCACCGGCCGAGGAGGACCAGCGTGACGATGACCGCGGCCGTCTCGAAGTAGACGTGCCCGTCGTCGACGGCGAGGAGGGTGACGGCGGACCAGGTCCATGCAGCCCCCGTACCCATCGACACGAGGGTGTCCATGGTGGTGGACCCGTGGCGGAGGTTTCGCAGCGCGACCCGATGGAACGGCCAGCCGACCCACCAGACCACCGGGGTGGTGAGGGCGGCCACCGCCCACTCCCATCCTCCGAACCGCAACGTCGGCACCATCGAGACCAACATGGCTGGAACCGAGAGGACGAAGGCGACGACAAGGCGACGGCCCAGGTCCGCCAGGTCCTCCTTGGCGGCGCTCTCGTCGGCACCATCGGCGGCGACCGAGTAGCCGAGGTTCCGGATGGCCGTGTCGAACGTGGCCGGGTCCACGGAGTCGGGGTCGTATGACACGACGGCCCGGGCCGTGGCGTAGTTGACGTTGGCCTCGTCCACGCCTTCCAGCCCGTTCAGGCCGCGACCGATCCGGGTGGCGCAGGCAGCGCAGGTCATGCCCCCGATCGGGAGCTCGACCGTCCTGGTCATCCCTGTGTGCCTTCGGGTTTCATGAATGATAGGGTACCCCCTATCCCTACCTACGGCTACTCCCTCTCCAAGGACGACTACCTCACCCGGCTGCGACGGATCGAGGGCCAGGTCCGTGGCCTCCAGCGCCTCATCGACGAGGACACCTACTGCATCGACGTCCTCACCCAGATCTCGTCGGTCACCAAGGCCCTGCAGGGGGTCGGGGTGGGCCTCCTGGACGAGCACATCCGGCACTGCGTCCGGGGAGCCGTCGAGAAGGATGGAGACGCGGGCGACGCCAAGATCGAAGAGGCCGTCACGGCCATCGAGCGCCTGCTGCGTACCTGATACCGCCGGATACCAGGAACCCGTTGGTTACACCTAGCCGAGTCCCGGCGCTCCGGCGTACGCGGGTAGTGCGGGTTGTCCGCCGAGGTGCGCATACAGGACCTTCGAGCCAGGTGGGATAGAGCCACTCCGGACCAGGTCAATCAGGCCGGCCATCGACTTACCCTCGTAGACCGGATCCGTGATCATCCCCTCGGTCCGGGCCGCCAGGTGGATCGCCGCGATGGTCTGCTCGTCCGGTACGCCGTAGGCGGGCCCCTCGTAACCCGCCAGCACGGTGATCTCGTCGTCCCTCAGGTCCCGTCGCAGGCCGATCCGCTCGGCGGTGGCCGTCGCTATGCGGGTCACCTGGTCGATCGTCTGGTCCAGGGTGCCGGAGGCGTCGATGCCCAGGATCCGCCGGTCGTCACGGTCCTCCAGGGCGAAACCGGCGATCATCCCGGCGTGGGTCGACCCGGTGACCGTGCACACGATGAAGTTGTCGAAGAACACGTCATGTTCGGCCTCCTGGACGGCGACCTCGCGGGCCCAGTTGGCGAACCCGAGGCCACCCAAGGGGTGGTCCGATGCCCCCGCCGGTATGGCGTACGGCCTCCCACCGGCGGCTTCGACCGACTCCAGGGCGCGGTTCCAGCTCTCCCTGATCCCGATGTCGAACCCGGCCGGGTCCATGCGGATGTCACCACCCATGATCCGGGTCAACTGGATGTTGCCGACCTTTTCGTAGGCCGACTCGGGCCAGTCCACCCAGCCCTCCTGCACCGTGACGGCGCCCAGGCCCAGGTGGCGGGCCACGCCGGTCACCTGACGGGTGTGGTTGGACTGCACGCCGCCAATGGAGACCAGCGTGTCGCATCCCAGGTCCAGGGCCTCGGCCACCAGGTACTCCAGCTTTCGGACCTTGTTGCCGCCGAAGGCGATCCCGGAGTTGCAGTCCTCACGCTTCGCCCAGACCTCCACCCCACCACCCAGGGCCTCGCTGAGGCGCGGCAACGGGTGGATCGGCGACGGGCCGAACAACAGGGGGATGCGTGGGAAGTCGTCGAGGCTCACTGGTACTCCGATCCTGCGGGACGCTGAGGCTCTCACCTTGGCACGGCGGCTTAGCCGTAGCCGTGGTGTGGGTCAGCTGGTCAGCCTTCCACCAGGCGGTGGCCGAGGTGGTCAACTTGGCCGTCATCGTTGATGAGCAGGGCGTCGTTGTAGTGCCGACCGCCCAGGTGGTGGCCGGCGGTCTCCGGGGCGAACCCGAGCAGCACCGAGATGCGGTGCGGGCCCTCGGCCGATGTGGGTGGCAGCGAGGCGTGCATCAGGTCCGAGTAGTGGAGGGTCACGTCACCGACGCCGATGGGCAGGCCGACCCCGTCGGGGGCCGCCACGTCGGTCCCGTCCACGAACGGGAACCCGCCCCGGTGCGAGCCGGGCAGGAACCTCAGTTCGCCCGCCTCAGGCGTGCCCGTGGTGAGGCAGATGGTGAGCACGACGGACGGGCAGTTCAGGGCATGGCCGCCCATGCCGCAGTCGCGGTGCCACGGCAGGTCGGCGAGTCCTTCGGCCATGTCCGGGCGCTTCCACAGGATGGTCACCAGGTCGACGGCCTCAGGGTCGTCGGGAACCTTCGGAACCAGCGCCTCGTCGGCGGTGTCGACCACCCGACGGATCCGCGCGTCGTCGACCAGCAGCCGTAGGTCCGGCCGACTGGCCGCCCGCAGCACCCGGGTGAGCACCTCGGTGCCGGCGGCGTCACGCCCCCACCACGACGCCATGTCCCCTGGCTGGGCTTCGGCGGCGAGGATGTCGGCATCGGTGAGCATGGCCGTCACCTCGTCGGCGTCGAAGACGCCCGGGACGTGGAGGTAGCCGGTCGTCCGGAGGAAGTGCCGGGCCGCCGCCCCGTCCCGACCCGTGTCCCCGGTCTCTTCGAGGGTAAAGGAGCGGGTGGTATCCAACGGTTCTCCGTCCAGGTCCCGGAGGTCGACGTTGTCGGGGTCGAATACCGGGAGGCCGTGGAAAAGGGCCCGGAGCCCGGGCTCCCAACGCATGAACCGCAGCGGGTTCCCGACCGGGACCGATGCCCGGTTCGAGTAGAGGAGACCGGGGGCGGTGTCCAGGTCGGACACGAGGCCCAGCCAGGCGTTGAGGTCGACGGCGACCACGGCATCGGCTGTTGCCTCGCCTTCCAGGAGCTCCACGGATCCTGTGCCGGGTACGTAGGTCCAGGAGCCTGCCGGCGTGCGTATCGCCAGCGTCCCGAGGTCCGCCAGGTCGGCGAAGGCCAGAGCACCGTTGCCGGCCGCTATCCGCGCCGGTAGGACCTCTGAGTGGAAGCGGTGGAATGAGTCCGGGTCGGCGGCGAGGTCGGCCGGCACCTCCGTGGGCATGACCGCGACCATACCGAACCGGGACGAGCGGGCTGTGACCGGCGTGCCGACTAGCGGCTCAGTTAGTGATGACGTCGACGATCGTGCCGAACTTCCCGCTGCCGTCGACCTTGTACAGGTCGGTGTAGCCGCAGGCCGCACACGCCAAGTAGCCGAACTTGTGGTTCTGCAGGTTCAGGAAACGACTCAGGCCGGAGCCGGTCGTCCGGATCGAACCGGTCTCGCATTCGGTACCGCCGCACTTCGTGCATGCGTAGGTCTGGTTGGTCATCATCTGTTCCTTGTCCGTGGTGTCATAGGGAGGGAGGGTCAGTCCAGGGCGTCGCGCTGGGCGATGAGGCGTTCCAGCGGGCCGAGGTCGAACGGGTCGCCCGTTCCGACCACCAGGTGGTCGACGCCCAGGTCCACGTAGCGGCCCACGTCCTCGACGTCGTCCGGTCCGATGGACACCGTGCGTTCGATCTCGGATGGGTCACGGCCCACCTTTGCGCACCAGTCGTCCAGGATCGCGGAGAGCTCGGCCACGTTCTCTGGTGGCCCGAAGCAGTTCCACGCATCGGCGTGCTCCGCCACGAGTCGCAGCGTGATGGTGCGGCCCGAGCCACCGATGAGCAGCGGCATCGGTCCGACAGGCGGCGGGTTCAGGGCCGCCAGGCGCTTCTTCATCCTCGGAAGGTCGGCCTCCAGGCGGCGCAGCCGACCGGCCACGGTGCCGAACTCGTAGCCGTACTCGTCGTAGTCCTTCTCGAACCAGCCGGCTCCCACCGCCAGGTACATCCGACCTCCGCTGAGGTGGTCGAGCGTGCGAGCCATGTCGGCCAGCAGCTCCGGGTTCCGGTAGGAATTGCCGGTCACCATCGTTCCGAGCATGGCGTGCTCGGTGTCGGCCGCCATCGCCGACAGCAGCGTCCAACCCTCGAAGTGGCTCGCCTCCATGTCGCCGAACAGCGGGAAGAAGTGGTCCCAGATCCAGATCGAGTCGGCACCCATGGCATCGGCCCGACGCCATGCATCGCGGAGAGCGGCCACTGACGTGGCCTGTGGCTGGAGCTGGCATCCCACCTTGAAGGTCATACGGGGCATCATTGCTCAGACGGGAGCGGGAGGCGAGGCAGTGGATGGTGGAATCACCAGGGTCCGACGAGGCCCTCTCTCGGTTGTGGAGGCCGGTGACCCGACCGCACCGGCACTCGTGCTGCTGCACGGCATCGGCTCCTCCGGAGATGCCTTCCTGGCGCAGGTTCCTGCGTTCGCCGATCGGTGGCACCTGCTGGCGCCGGATGCCCTCGGGTACGGGGAGTCTGACGACCCGGCGGCCGCCCCCGGTATCGACGGGTTCGCCGATGCGGTCGTCGGCCTACTCGACGACGCCGGGATCGGCCGCTCCGTGGTGCTCGGGGTGTCGTGGGGCGGGGTGATCGCCACCCGGTTGGCGCTGCGCCACCCGGATCGGCTGAGGGCCCTCGTGCTGGCCGATACCAGCCGGGGCTCGGGCTTCGACCCTGAGCGGGCCGCCATGATGGCCGAACGGGCAGCCCAGTACGCCGCCGATCCGGTCGGCTTCGTACGTGATCGCACACCGCTGCTGGTCGCCGACACCACCTCGGCCTCCGTGGTGGCCGACATCGCATCCATCATGGACAGGGCCTGTCGGATGCCGGGCTACGGCTACGCGGCGGCCTCGTTGGGCGAGACCGACCACACGCCCGACCTGGGCCGGATCCACGTTCCCACGCTCGTGGTCGTGGGCGAGCACGACCGGGTCTGCCCGCCGGCCGACTCCCGGCTGCTCGCCGATGGCATCCCCGGGGCCCTCTACACCGAGGTTCCCGACTCCGGCCACCTGCCCAACCAGGAATGCCCGGAGGCCTTCAATCGGACGGTGGGCGATTGGCTGGAGGGGCTTCCGGGCTGATCCGGCGCCGACCGCCAGCGGGTCAGATGGTGGCCGCCCACTCCTCGGCCCCGTAGCGGGCCAGGTGGTCGAGCACTGCGTCCACGTCACGAGTGCTGACCGTCGGGTTCATGACGAGCAGCCGGAAGGTGTTCAGGCCGTGCACGGGCTGGAAGCCGAGCAGGGCGGTGCCCTCTGACTGCATGCGGGCCTTCACCCGTGGCGCCAGGCGGTGGAGGCGTGATCTGTCAGCTTCAGAGAGGGACCCGAGGTCGAGTGGTCTCAGCTCCGGCGGCACCCAGGCGAACACGATGTTGGTGAAGCCGGTGTCCACGATCGTGGCGAACTCGTCGTCGGACGCGTCGATCAGCAGGCGGGCGAAGTCGGCCATGGCCACTGCATGGTCGATCCTTGCGGCGAACCCGGCGTCCCCACGGGTCTTCCAGGCAAGCCACAGCTTCAGGGCGTCGACCCGGCGTCCGCACTGGAAGGTGCGGTCGCCCGAGTCCCATTCGCCGAACTGCTTGTCGGGCTGGAACAGGTAGTCGGCGCCGGTGGAGAAGCAGGCGGCCAGGCGCTCCGGCTCCCGCATCAGCAGGGCGGTGCACTGCTGGGTGATGCCCATCATCTTGTGGAGGTTCCAGACGAACGAGTCCGATCGCTCGACACCGGCGAGGCGGTGGCGGTGGTCGGCCGAGAACAGAGCAGAACCGCCGTAGCAGCCGTCCACGTGCATCCAGATGCCGTAGTCGGCGCAGACGTCGGCCACCTCGTCCAACGGATCGAAGGCGCAGGTCACCGTGGTGCCCGCCGTGGCGACCACGGCCAGTGGCGATCGGCCTGTGTCCAGGGCGACCCGGACCGCGGTCCGGAGTGCGCCTGGCTCCATGGCCCCGTCGGCATCCACTTCAACGGCGACCACGGCGTCGGTTCCGATGCCCAGCAGGGCGGCCGACTTGCCGACCGCATAGTGACCGGACGCCGAGACGAACACGGCCAGCGGCCCGGGGCCTGCACCGACCCTCACCAGATCGGGTTGCAGGCGGTGCCGGGCCAACTGCAGGGCATACAGGGTGGCCATGGAGCCACCAGGACAGAACAGCCCCGGAGGCAGGGGGTCGGGGGTCGTTCCGCCCGGTGACCCGACCGGGTAACCGGCCAGGTGGGCCAGCTTGGCGAGCAGCGTCGCCTCCATGAGGTGGAAGACGGGTGCGATCTCGAAGGTCGTGGTCGCCGTGTTGAGGGCGGCGGCCAGCCAGTCGCCGACCACGGCCACCGGATCGGCTCCGGCAAAGTTCTGGTTCATGAACCGGGGGTGGTTGGTCCGGATGGAGTGGTCGACCACCGTCCGGACGGCCACCACGACGTCGTCCGGGTCATGGGCGGGAGCCTCGTCGCCGATGGCCAGCCCGACCGAGTCCTCGAATGCAGCCACGAGATCGGTCGGTGTGGCGAACCGCACCACAGGGTCGTCTCCCGATGGTGGATCCACCACCAGGCGCAGCGCAAGGGCCGCCAGTCGTTCGATCAGGGGATCGCTCATGGGTCTCCCGGAGGCAGGCCGTCTGGTCGGATAGGCATGACGTCATCGAACGTGTCCAGGTCGCGTAGCGTCGGGAAGAAGCGCCACCACAGGGCGACGACGGCCAGGGTGGCCACGCCACCGAACACGACGGCACCGACCAGGCCCATCACGGCCGCCGTCAGTCCCGACTCGGCTGCGCCGAGTTCGTTGGAGGCGCCGATGAAGACGTTCTCGACGGCGAGCACCCGGCCGCGCATCTCCTCGGGCGTCGCCAGCGGCACGAGGGTCAGGCGGATGAACATCGAGACGGCGTCGGCTGCGGAAAGCACCATCAGGACGACGAACGCCAGGGCGTAGTTGCGGCTGAACCCGAGGACGACCGTGCCGGCGCCGAAGACCGCGACGACCGCCAGCAGGATGTGCCCGAGGTTTCGCTGCACGGGCCGGATCGCCAGCACGATGGTCACGGCTCCGGCTCCGATGCCAACCGCCGCCCGGAGCCACCCCAGCCCCACCGCTCCGACGCCGAGCCGATCCTCGGCGATGGCCGGGAGCAGGGCAATGGCGCCCCCGAACAGCACGGCGAAAAGGTCGAGGCCCATGGCCCCGAACAGGATCGGGCTGCGCCGGATGAACCGGAGCCCCTCGAGTGCTTCGTGGACCGCCCGGCCGGGACTCAGGGCGTCGAGCCGTCGAATTCCTGACGAGGGCGTCAGGACGACGATGCCAAATGCGATCGACAGGGCAGCGGCCGCGGCAAGGTACGGCAGCGGCTCGTCGACGACGAACAGGAAGCCGAGCGCCACCGGACCGACGATGATTCCGGCCTGGTAGGCGACCGACTTCAGGGCCACGACCCTGGCCACCACTGCGAGCGGCGAGAGGTCGATCACGAGGGCCCGGCCCGCTGGGGCGGCGAATGCGCGGGCAACCCCCACG
>ENA-ORXI01000450-ORXI01000450.1-sediment-metagenome-genome-assembly--contig:-NODE-450-length-34380-cov-11.002507_pt1 | contig 34380 bp, 31 predicted proteins | sample MGYA00237861_ERZ511468 | MGnify/ENA primary metagenome ERZ511468 (study PRJEB26299, sample SAMN06266213) | sediment metagenome | isolation source: Hudson Canyon methane seep mesocosm | place... | reverse complement strand
AATTTACAGAAAGGCAAATATTCAATATTTTAAAAGAAGGTGAATCCGGTGCTTTAATAGTGCCTGATCTGTGTCGTCAACATGGTGTCGCCCAAAGTACGTATTATAAATGGAAATCAAAATATGGCGGTATGGAAGCCTCTGATTTATCTCGGCTCAAAGCGCTTGAAGAGGAAAATCGTAAACTTAAAAAATTGTTTGCAGATGTCAGCTTGCAAAACATGGCTTTAAAGGACGTCATTGAAAAAAAGCTGTAAAGCCAACCGATCGCAAACAGTTTGTACGCTATGCCGTCATTGAACTAAGGTTAGGCGTTGTGTTGGCTTGTGAAGCATTTAAAATTAGTCGCTGTATGTATTATTATCAGCCTAAGTTAGTTGATGATACCGTCATTATTGATGAACTCTCAGCGTTAGCTGAAAAGCATCCAAAGTATGGTTTTTAAGAAGCTCTTTATGCGACTGAGAAATCAAGGTTTTAGTTGGAACCATAAGCGAGTCTATCGTATTTATTGCGGCTTGAAGCTGAATTTAAGGCGTAAAGGCAAAAAGCGTTTGCCGAATCGACAGCCAGAACCTTTGGCGGTACCCTCAAGTGCAAACGACTCCTAGTCAATGAATTTTATGAGCGACAGTTTGTATTCTGGATGTCGATTTAGAACTTTTAATATCATTGATGATTTTAACCGTGAGTCATTGGCTATTGAAATTGACAACAGTTTACCGATGACACGTGTGATTAGGGTCCTTGAACGCATTGTTGCTTATCGGGGTTACCCTAGGCAAATACGCCAAGATAATAGCCCTGAGTTTATTGCGCATACCCTTGAGTTATGGGCAAAAGAGCATGATGTAAAGCTAGAATTTATCAAGCCAGGAACACCGACACAAAATGCCTATATTAAACGATTTAACCGCACCTATAGAAATGAGGTATTAGATTGTTATTTATTTAACTCGCTTAGAAAAGTTCGTGACATTACCGATGACTGGATGATTGATTATAATTACGAGCGACCTCACGAGTCACTTAATGATTTACCACCGAAAATTTATGAACAGCAATTAACTTGAGATTATTCTATTTGAATCTGTTCTAATTTTGGGAGGGTTACAAAACCATATTGACTCATTGAAACATAAGGCGTAAATGTATTGATAGGTTAAATAGAGTGATCTTGTGTTGTTTACCGCGACTAAAGGAATGGTTATAGTTGTCGATGAAGGTTGCGAATACTTTTGATAAAAGGATTAAGTTAAGAGGAGTGCGTTATGCCGGTTCATAGAGTGGTTGGAGGTTTAGTTGTATTGTTACTGATATCGATGCCGAGTCGCGGACAAAGTGCAGTCATACCCCCGGATAAAATACCTGTAGCAGGAGAGGCGCATCCTGTAAAAGTTAAAAAACTAGCAGAAGAATTAAAGCGTTTGAAGTTGGAAAATGAATTGTTACGTCAGGACCTTGAAGCCATTATTGATCAAGTGGATGAATTGGATGATCTTAAAGTAGAAAATAAGGAATTACGCGATGAACTCGATAGCAATAATTCCCAAGAGTCTAAGTCAGGAACTTATGACGGTTCAAAGATGGTGGATTTAATTAGGGATGGATTAGAACAAGTTATCAATGAAGCAGGTGTGCACGGGTTAAACAATACGGTTGGGGAAATAAGATTGGTGCTGCGTGAGTTTAATGCTCGGGTTCAGCGAATGTGGGTCAGTCAGATGATGCATGGTAAAAATCCTTGAATCCTTCTTAGGTGAGTGATGGACAATGGATCTTTAGGTGTTTAATACGGGGTTTAGCGGTTGCATGAGCAAAGGGCTGTCTGTTTTACCGTTTCTAAAATGAATTGCCATGCGCTGTTTTGTTCTAATCATTTGTTATGTGATCAGCCATGGTCGCAGCATTTTTTATGATGTCTGTATCTGGACTATAAATACTTTACCGTTAGTTTTAATGTTGTTTTTTAAAGCGTATTATGATGATTGCATGAGTCATTAAATGTTTTTAGTTTTTGTTTATTGGGAAGGGGTAACTGGAAATTTTGGAGCATAGAGATTCTATACAGGGTGACAATTAAGCGTATGGGTGAATTGCCGTAGTAAAGATTAAAGTTAGTTATAGTTTAAATTGAAGATAGAGGAGTGCCAAGCCATGATTCAAGATACTATAGTAAAAATAAACGCTCTGATTGAACAAGCAGATCGTCTAACCAGTGAGCAGCGTCGTCAATTATTGGATTTAATTGCACAATTACAACGTGATATTCAGTTAATTGAAACTGTCGATCATGAGCAAGCACAAAGTGTTGCCGTTTTAGCTAAGCTGGCCAGTCATGAATATTTACGTGCTGAACAAAACCCAGAGCTTATTGCAATGGCTGAAAAAGGGTTGGCGCTTGCCATTGAGGATTATGAAGAGTCTCATCCCAAGTTATATCAAACACTACAGTCCTTGTGCATTGCATTGCGTGGTTTAGGGGTTTAGTTTTTTAATGTATAACGTTGTTTGGTAGGGGGCGGATTGCAAGTCAGCAGTTGACTGACAGTGTGATATGTGTGAAAACAGTAAAACAGAGTGCTTAATTAGCAGGAGAAAAAATGAAATTGATCACAGCGATTATTAAACCGTTTAAGTTAGATGATGTACGTGAAGCATTATCTGAAATTGGAGTGGCTGGTCTTACGGTTACAGAGGTCAAGGGCTTTGGTCGTCAGAAAGGGCATACGGAACTTTATCGTGGTGCCGAATATGTCATTGATTTTCTTCCTAAAGTGAAAGTAGAAATAGCGGTTTCTGAGGAGATTGTTGATGCTACCGTGAGTGCAGTAGTGGAAGGTGCCAGAACAGGAAAAATAGGCGATGGTAAAATTTTTGTGACGTCTTTAGAGCAAGTTATTCGTATTAGAACCGGTGAGTCGGGTGCTGAGGCGATTTAAGAGTAATTTAAAGCTCTTCTTTTAAATGTTTTTAGCGTAAGCCGTCTTTTGACGGCTTTTTTATGATTGGAAACAATTGACCGTCAGGTTTATCTTAAGTTGATTCAAGCGGTGTAAATTTGGCCTTGAACTGGGTTGTTCATCACATGAATAGTGTTTGGCTACCATTTTCTTAGTGCCTGTTATGATAAAATCACAGCTATTATTTAACCATGGAATAAAAAGAAAATAAGTCACAGCCCTTTTATGAATTCTAACGAGCAAGAAAAACAGAGTCTAATTATTTGTGGTTGTACTGGGACCACCCAAGAAAAAATTTTAGCCTTGATTGCACAAGGCTTTGACCTGGATAAAATATCAAGTGCAACGGGCGCCACAACCGGTTGTGGCGCTTGTGACGCTGAAATTATGGATTTGGTGAATGAGCACACTAAAACAATTTAAGTAGAATGACTGATTGAGGGTCTTGAAAACTTTCAGTATCCGAAAAAAATAATTTAAGGAGAATTGCTATGTCGGTTCAAATTAAAAAAACAGCGCACGGCGGTTGTCCACATGATTGTCCTGATACCTGTGCAATGATTTATGAGGTTGAAAATGGGAAGTTAGTCGGCGTCAAAGGTAATCCAGTACACCCGATGACACGCGGCGGGTTGTGTGTTAAGTTGAAAGATTATGAAAAACGCCACTATCATCCTGATAGATTGCTCTATCCACTACGCAGAACAGGTCCTAAAGGCAGTAAACAGTTTGAGCGTATTAGCTGGGATACGGCGCTCGATGAAATCACAGAACGCTGGAAAAGTATTATTGCGACCGATGGTCCGCATGCGATTATGCCTAATAGTTATTTGGGTAATCAGGGCTTAGTGCATGGACTCAATGGCGGTGATGCCTTTTTTAATCGAATGGGGGCTACAGTTTGTGAACGGACATTTTGCGGGGAGGGTTCTTGTACGGCCTGGTTATTAACGGTAGGACCGACAGCAGGCGTTGATCCTGAAAGTTTCATTCATTCTAAATACATAGTTATTTGGGCTTGTAATTCAGTAAGTACTAACTTACATCATTGGCATATTGTTAAAGAAGCACAGAAAAAAGGTGCTAAAGTCGTTGTCATTGATTCATATGCGTCTAAAACAGCGAAAGAGGCTGACTGGCATATTGCTCCTAAACCGGGTACGGATGGAGCGTTAGCGATGGCGATAATCCATACGCTTATTGAAGAATCTTTGATTGATCAGGCCTATGTTGATGAATATACCTTAGGTTATCCTGATCTCGTGGTTCGTGCGCAAGATAAAACCCCTGAATGGGCAGAAGCAATTAGTGGGGTTTCCGCTTCAGATATTCGTCAATTTGCCCGAGAGTATGCCACAACACCACCGGCAGTTATTCGGTTGGGTGTGGCTCTAGAGCGGAGTTATGGCGGTGGTCAAACGATTAGAGCCGTTTCTTGTTTACCTGCATTGATAGGTGCTTGGCGTTATGTGGGCGGTGGGGCGTTACAATTTCCTGTCTGGGAACATCCGTATAAATTTGAGGTAATCAGTCGACCTGACTTAATCCCGGAAGGAACACCGGTGGTTAATAATTTGCAATTGGGGCGAATCTTAACCGGTGAAATACAACTGGAGACTCCCATTAAGTCCATGATGTGTTGGAATACTAACCCGGTTACTCAAGCTCCTGAGACCGATAAAATTATTGCAGGTTTAAAACGTGATGATTTATTTATGGTTTCAGCAGAACACTTTATGTCGGATACGGCAGCTTATGCCGATATCGTTTTACCGGCATCTATGGGTGCTGAAATGGAAGATATTATTTTATCTTGGGGACACCTTTATCTGACTTATAACGAGAAATGTGTCGAGTCACCCGGGGAAGCACTTCCTAATAATGAGATTTTTCGGCGACTGGCTCGAAAAATGAATTACAGGGATGAAAATTTCGGGTGGTCAGATAGCGAGTGCTTAGAACATTATATTGATTGGGATGCAGCGGCTTGTGAAGGGATTGATTTTGATTATTTAAAAAAACACGGCTTTGCACGATTGAATGTCGGCACTAGGGATAATCGCGCACCGCACAGAGAAGGTGATTTCCCAACACCGTCAGGGAAATGTGAATTTAAAATTGAAGGGGCGTTAAATTTTGTTGCCCCACCGTTTCGACAAATGTATGAAGGTTTTCAATCCGGTGAGCCTTTAGATGCATTGCCGGATTATGTGCCTGCAAAAGAAACACCGGCAACTAATCCTGAGCGGGCGAAGACGTACCCATTGAATATAATTTCGCCTAAGAGTCATGGTTTTTTAAATTCTTGTTATGCCAATATGAAAGACAAGATTAAAGGGCAAGGAGAGCAGTATGTTCTCATTAATAGTTCCGATGCAGACGCGAGAGGGATTCACTCAGGCGATAAAATACGAGTATTTAACGACCGGGGTGCTTTTCAGGGCAATGCCAAAATAACTGAAGATGTCAAAGCTGGGATTATTGTTGCGACATTAGGCTATTGGCGGCAACTTAATCATGGGACTGTTAATTGTATTAGTTCTGCTGCGTTTGTAAATATGGGGCATGCACCGACCTTTTCAGATAATTTGGTTCAGGTATCCCTTGTTGATACGGTTGTTTGATTTTATTTTTGAGTGTTACATTTTTTCTCTAAGGGTGTTGAGGAGTTTTTAGGCTATGGCGAGTGGTTTTTTTGCGGTTCTTGATGACGTGGCGATGTTATTGGATGATGCTGCGCTAATGAGTAAGGTGGCGGTAAAAAAAACGGTGGGGTTGTTAGGCGATGACCTTGCGGTGAATGCTGAGAAAGCAACTGACTTTCCCGCTTCCCGTGAATTGCCTGTTATTTGGGCTATTACCAAAGGGTCAGTTGTTAATAAATTAATTATTTTGCCCATCGTTTTTTTGTTAAGTAGTTATTTGCCCGATTTGATTGTGCCGATATTACTAGGCGGTGGTGCCTATCTCAGTTATGAGGGTGCGGAAAAATTTTATGAGTGGTTTTCATTACATTGTGTGAAAGAAGGCGTTGCTGATCAGTCTCCAACGATAGCAGGCAATACCCAATCTGAAGCGACAAAAATTAAAGCGGCAATACGGACTGATTTTATTCTTTCGATTGAGATTATTGTTATCAGCTTAGAAACAGTTATAGATCAGGTTTTGCCTGTTCAGATCATGGTTGTCAGTTTTATTGCTTTACTGGCAACAGTCGGCGTCTACGGTTTTGTGGCTTTTTTAGTCCGTATGGATGATGTCGGTCTTTATTTGATAAAACGCTCGATTCAATTAAAGGGTTTAGGGGCACGTAGTTTGCGGCTCACCGGCGACGTTTTGGTTGCTTCTTTGCCTAAAGTGATTCGATTATTAGCGGTTATTGGTACTGTGGCCATGCTAGTGGTTGGAGGGGGTATGTTTGTACACAATATTGACGCTGTTCATTATGTTTTAGCTTTTTTGCCGTCATTGTTAGCCGATTTGGTTTCAGGGCTAATTGTAGGAAGCGCTTTATTGATAGGCTTACAAATCTTACAATCACTGTTAAATAGGAGATTATCTGGTATTTAATGGGTGTGCGGCTTTGTTTGTGGAAGGGCTTATATAACCTTTTTTGGGTCGTGAGAGTATTTTAAGAATGTTCGAATGGATGAGATGGCGTTGATCTTTGAAATTACATTGTTATTTGGTGTAGACTTTCCCGCATTATGGATAAATCAATAAATAATTTTTTAAGAGTAGCTGCCCATAAGGTCACTTTTGTCTGGCTGTTTGTAGTTATTATTTCTGGGTGTTCATCATCTAAGGTTAAGTTAATAGTTACGCCGGGAGCTAACGAGACAGTGATCATCGAGGGGCCTCAGGCTGATGAGTCTGGTGTTCAACCCGGGGGCGTTAAAGTTGTTCCTGAGGTTAAATTAGATGTTCTTAGTCATGAGTCTAAAGTTAAAAAGTCAACAATTGCTAATTTAAATGATATGAGCGATGAACTTCAAGTTAACCAGGCAGTGATTGAGGAATTAGACCCTGCGAGTCAAAAGCCTAAAACTAAAGAAACTGCAGTTGTTGAAAGAACCGTTACGAGCCATGAGAAAAAATTTAAAGACGCGACCGGTGTTCATTTAATATTGGAAGGGACTGCGATTAGAATTAAAGAGGCGGTCGGTGTTACCTTAAACCTTGAGGGTAATTTTGTTAAGGATAAAGAAGTCTTAGCTATTGGTTCTAAGGCTGATTCCCATGGCCCTATCTTGAAAGAGGCGACAGGTATTGAATTAAATCTTATTGGGAATGCAGTTGTTATGAAAGAGGCATTAGATGTTAGGCTAAACCTTGAGGGTAATGCAGTTCAGGATTAAAGAAGATAAAAAATAGGAAATAAAAGGTATGAATAGACTGTTGAAAATAATCGCGTTACTGATAGTGACTCTAGGAAATGTTCAGGCTGAGGTCACACATCGTATCAGTGGCACAATCAATGTTACCAAGGTGGCAGGGGATGACGCCGTTAATATCCGTTGTGTTTTAATGGAGAAAAAGGGAGCGTCAGTTTTTCGGTATTTTGAAAAAAAGGTTGATGTTGTTTTGAACAGTGAAGGAGCATCGGTATGGGATCTTAGTTGGGAAGACCGGCCCGAAAAATATGAACGGTATAGTTGTAAAGCATACTGTGCTGGTTGCACTGGTGATACTCAGTATACGAACATTCATACCTTTTAGTACCTAGGGAGATGTCAGAAAAGAACGGCCGTGGGCTTTTTTACACTAGTTATTTTAAATTTACGTTAGAAATTATAATGGCAGCAAATAAACGTAATGATGTGCAGTATTATTTCTACGGTATCGCATCCACTAACTATAGACCTGAATTGGAAATCAAATAATGAGTGTATTGCCTAATTGTCCCAAATGTGATTCTTCTTATACTTATCAAGATGGGGTTATGTCTGTTTGTCCTGAATGTGCGCATGAATGGAATATGAGTCAAGACAACGATATTGTAGATGAGGGGGTGGTCGTTAAGGATTTTAACGGCAACACCCTTAATGATGGCGATACGGTTTCAGTGATTAAAGACCTTAAAGTAAAAGGTTCATCCTCTGTTGTTAAGGTTGGTACTAAAGTGAAAAATATTCGCTTGATTGATAGTGACCATAATATTGATTGTAAAATTGATGGTATTGGTGCGATGAAGTTAAAGTCTGAATTTGTTAAAAAAGTATAACGCTGGTTTGACAGTGATTTTGATCTAATTGTTTAGGTACATTCAGCGATCATGGAGGCTGTTGTAAACGGCTAACTTTTGTGATTGTTGAAACTATTGTTATTTTCTTTTGTCGTATCAATAGTGCGTGAGTAATACGGCATATTTCTTCTTTTTTACTACAACCTTCTGGCGGAGTATGCGCTTTTTCTGAAGCACAGTTCACGTACTATAAAAGGGCGCATTCTTAAGTTTATACTGAATGCGTCCTTTTTTACATGTCACCACCGGCGTATAACTGACCTCGTAGCATGGTATTATCTCGCACTGCTTCTTTAAATTCATCGTGTGTAAAAAATAGTCTATAGCGTGTAGCTATTAGGTGGTCCGGCATTCACTATGGTTTTATCTCGATCTGACGGTCACCCAATTAAGAGTAGTGTGATTAATCTTATCACTGTTTAAGAGTCTTTTTTTTCGTTGACTATAAAATTGTTCAATGTAATCAAAAATATCAGCTCTGGCTTCAGCACGAGTCGTATACTTTCGATGGGTTACGCGTTCACGTTTGAGTAAACCAAAAACGCTTTCTGCAACGGCATTGTCATAGTCACTGGCAGTCAGTATTCATACTGCTGATAATGTGATGTTAGGAGTGTATTCGGAGTATTGAAGGGTGTGCTAATATATTGGTCAAAAAATAGGACTTTTAGCTTTTTCATTCGATTTTCTATGGTACTGGTATTGATGATTTGCTTGGTCGGGGGATTCATTTTAAAACCATGAAGAGAGGTGATTGCTAAGAAATTTTGCAGATACTTTGTGAGAGGATGGTCGTAAAGAATTTTTGGTGGGTATGGTAAGGTTCTGCTGGTAATTTTTATTCTTTAATGAAGAGTTTGTTATTTTTCAACGTTTTGGCTTTTTGAAATGTTAACACTATTGGCGGACGTCAAAGTAGAGTAAAAAAGTAGAGTTAAATAAAGGTATTATGTCAGAAAATAAAAATCAGGAATCTAATCAGGATCCACTTCATGGAATTACATTGAAAATGATAGTTACTCAGTTAGCAGAATATTATGGTTGGAAGGCGTTAGCTGAGAACATTAATATTAATTGTTTTAAAAGTGACCCAAGTATTAAATCCAGTTTGAAGTTTTTGCGCAAGACGCCGTGGGCAAGGGAAAAAGTTGAGCAACTTTATTTGAAAATGAGATGGTTAAGAGATAGTGGTATTAAACCGGTTAAAAAGTAGAGCTTAATCTTTTAGTTTGAGTGTTTTTTAAATTTAATAAATTGTTAGACGTTGAGGTGTTAGGGGATTGTTATGGGATTAGGGTTGTTTGATAGATTATTTGCCAACAAAATCACGACCGAAATTGAGTATTGGGACAATGGCAAAAAGATGTATGAGGGAAGTTCTAGACGGGGTAAGAGAGAAGGGTTTTGGCACTGGTGGTTTTATGATGGCCAAAAGCAGGAAGAGGGGTTTTATAAAGGAGGGGTGAGTGATGGAATACGCATGCGATGGTATGAAAATGGAAATAAGGAATATAAGATAGGTTTTCGAGAGGGTCATAACAATGGGCTATGGACCTATTGGTATGAAAATGGACAGAAGAAAAGTGAAGTTTTTTATATAGAAAATAAGAGGCATGGCCCTTGGGGTTATTGGTATGAAAATGGGAGAATGAAGCTAAAAGGAAGTTTTAAGGATAATAAGAGGGATGGGTTTTGGATTAGGTGGTATAGCAATGGCCAGAAGAATGGAGAGGGAAATTATAAGGACGGTCAGTGGCACGGATTTTGGACCTGGTGGCATGAAAATGGTCAGAAGATGAATTATGTCAAGTATAAAGACGGTAAACGAGATGGTGTTTCGGTCATGTGGGATGAGAATGGCGTCAAACAAAATGAACAAACCTATCAGAATGGAAAATTACTGGAGTAACTGTTCAATCTTAATTTTGGTAAGCATGGATGTGATGCATGTAGCTTCAAAGAAGGGCATATGGTTGTTGTTATTGATGATTCGAAGCGGGATTTCCCTTATGGTTTTTTGTATTTACAGTTTTGAAAATCCGGTTTCATCGGCCATATGAAAAAACATTTTTTAAAACGTTAATCGTTCGTTGTGATTAAGTCATGAAAAAGAGTCATTATGTTTTTTTGCTGTTATTTTTATTGGTGGGGTGTGAGAGAGAAGTTACAACGTTGTTAGATAAAGATGGCTTGAAGTATGAGATTAATGATCGGAAACCGTTTTCTGGAAGATATGTTGAATATTTTGATAACGGACAAAAAAAGAAAGAAGGGTCATATCGTCATGGGAAGGAGCAAGGGATTTGGGTGAGTTGGTATCTGAATGGACAAAAGAATGAGCAAACAGTTTATAAGCATTATATGCGCAATGGGGTGTGGATTAAATGGTATGAGTCAGGTCAAAAAGGCAGAGAAATTCATTATCAAGACAATGTAAGAAATGGCTTGGATATTACTTGGTATGAAAACGGACAAAAGTTCCATGAAACTAGTTATGAAAATGGCGTGAAACATGGTCTCTGGACGCTATGGTATGAAAATGGAGACAAGAAAGAGCAATTAATCTATAACGATAATAAGGTGAGGGAGATAACCCGTTATCATGGCGGTAAAAAAAATGGCCTTTGGGTACTATGGTATGACAACGGCAACAAGAAAGAAGAAGGGCACTATAAAAATGGAAAGCTAGATAAGGGCTACAGTCATTGGTATGAGAGTGGTCGGTTGAAAGAGCAAGGTTTTTTTAAGGGTTCAGTAAAAAATGGCCTTTGGATAACATGGTATGAGAATGGAAATAAGAAACAGGAAGGAGTATTTTTTAATGGTCAAATGGATGGGCGGTGGTTTTTCTGGGATGAGGTTGGTTTGATTGAAAATATACAGATTTATAATCTCAGTGTATTGATAACTGACCGAGTGATTGATAAAGACTAATATTATAGTGCGCCTGATAAAGAAGTGTAGTGGTCATGAGTGATAAGGTAGGTTAAATGGTTGGTGTTTATCAAGCATTGAATCTTTTATGCTATAAATGATGTATATGGTTAATGATGGTAGGTTATAACGCAGTGAGAACAGTTGAAATTTCAAGTGAACCCGTTGAGCTTTATAAAATTCTTAAGTTTGAAGGACTCACCGCGAGTGGCGCGGAAGCTAAAGAAGTCATTGCCGCTGGTCAGGTATTAGTCAATGGTGAGGTTGAAGTTAGAAAGCGAAAGAAAATAGTTTCGGGCGATATTGTGTTGTTTGGTGAAGATGTAATTCATATTCAAGTTGGCTCATCATGTTGACTTCCTTTAAGAAAGAATGAAAAGGCGGTAATTAAAAGCACACAAGAACAAGGGTGCTCGTTTGGGGCTTGATAAAAGGTCGGTTTGGTTTGATTTTTCTTAAAAAGGAATCAGACTAAGTCAGTGTTAGGTGTAAAAAAGCTTATAATAGGCAATTAATATTAATTAGGAGAGGGTGATTATGACGTTCAATAAAATAGTGGTAATGGTATTTATTTCGCTGTTAGCTATATCAACAACCAGTCAGGCGCAAAGTGCATTAGATAATAAGTATTTCGAACAACAGTTAGAGATTGATAAAAAGAAACGTATCAGACATGCGGAAAAGAAAAAGAAGCGTGCAGAAGCCGCTGCCGCTGCTGCCGTTGCTAAAGCTGCGGCTCCAGTTGCTCAGCCTAAACCCTCGGTGAGCAAAGCCACAACTCCTGCTCCTGCAATGATGGGTGATTGTAAACAAATTCAGGCGCATTATAAGAAGATGTGTATGACAAAAGGCGATATGATTCGTTGGATTAAATAAGTCATTTAACTAATGATAAGTTGATTTTTTTATCCGAAAACAATAGAGAAATATTCACGAAGTGATTTGTAATTTTCAACGTTTAAATTACATTTAGTACGGTATGCTGGTTTAGCTACCGGTATATAGTTTTCTCTCTTAAGTGTGGGGCGTATTCTAACAATGGTTGGGGTACGCTTTTTTTATGCCACTGCTCATGCCAAGGTGGATTAGCTATATTACGATTATGATTTATTCTTAATAATGTTAAATAAACAAGTCGAGGTGTAGTATGAATTATATTAGGAATATTTCTTACGGTAGTAGTTTAATACTATTAACAGCCTGTGCGACTTATAATGACTGGAAGCCGACTATTGACCCTTATAACGACCCGCATGTGAATCGTATTGAGCACGACCTGGGTGAATGTAAGCAACTGAGTCTAAAGCTTCTGGGAATGGTGCCGTGGAGAGTACTAAGGGCGCTGTTGTGGTTGGCTTATTAGGAACGGCCGACGGCGCTGCTTTAGGCGCGGCTATTGGTGGATTTGGCGGTGGCACTAAAAAGGGGTTTGAAACGGATGGTAGTTTTAAAGAGGTTTTTAAAAAGTGTATGCAATATAGAGGGCATACCGTACTGGGTTATATTTGTGGCTGTTCTGTTTTCTAGAAAAACATACGGCAGTATTAAGATAATGCCAACATCGATGTAAACTCAGGTATTGGCATTATTCTCATGAATATTTTATAGCAAGGTGTGTGGGTTTTTTAAATGCGTGTGCTGTGTATTTAACTTACGCTTGGCTGGCGAGATAATCATCGTAGGTGCCTTTAAAGTCAACAATACCTTCGGGGGTGAATTCGAGTATGCGTGTGGCTAGTGAGGAGACAAATTCACGATCATGGCTTACAAAAAATAATGTTCCCGGATAATTATCCAATGCTAAATTAAGTGATTCAATGGATTCCATGTCTAAATGATTAGTCGGTTCATCCATCATTATGATATTGGCGCGTTCCAGCATGAGTTTTCCAAAGATCATGCGGCCTTTTTCTCCGCCGGAGAGAACGTTTACTTTTTTGTCGATGTCATTCTGGGAAAATAATAAACGACCTAATGTACCGCGAATGGCTTGGTCATCATCTTGAGGCTGGCGCCATTGACCCATCCATTCAATTAAGGGTAGGTTTTGTGAGAAATAACCAGCACTGTCTTGAGGGTAATAAGAGATATTTGAGTTTTCAGACCATTTGATTGTACCTTGTGTAGATTTTATTTCATTCATCAAACATTTTAACAGTGTGGTTTTTCCAAGACCATTAGGACCAATGATCGCAATACGCTCCCCTACTTCGACCATCAAATTAAGGTTGTTAAAGAGTTCTTCATCAAAACTTTTACTTAACCCTTTGGCTTCAAGTGCTAAACGGTGCAGTTTTTTATCTTGATCAAAACGAATAAAAGGATTTTGGCGACTTGAAGGCTTGATTTCTGCAAGATTTATTTTCTCTAATTGCTTGGCCCGGGATGTTGCTTGTTTTGATTTTGAAGCATTTGCAGAGAATCGACTCACAAAGGCTTTAAGTTCGGTGATTTGCGCTTTCTTTTTAGCATTTTCAGATTGGAGACTTTCAGTCACCTGTGTGGCTGCGGTCATATAATCATCATAAGAGCCGGGATAGATGCGAACTTCACCGTAATCTAAATCAGCCATATGCGTACAAACACTGTTTAGGAAGTGCCGGTCATGCGAGACAATAACCATGGTACAGTTACGTTCATTAAGAATACTTTCTAGCCAACGAATTGCATTAATGTCTAAGTTGTTGGTAGGTTCATCAAGTAACATGATGTCGGGTTCGGAAAATAATGCTTGGGCGAGCAAGACGCGTAATTTCCAACCTGGCGCCACTTCACTCATTAGACCATAATGTTGCTCAACGGGAATGCCGACACCTGCCAAGAGTTCACTGGCACGTGCTTCTGCGGAATACCCATCCATTTCTGCAAATTCAGACTCAAGTTCACCGGCACGCATACCGTCTTCTTCAGATATGTGGGATTTTGCGTAAATGGCATCACGTTCTGATTTGACGGTCCAGAGTTCTTCATGACCCATAATCACGGTATCGATAACCGCAGATGTTTCATAAGCGAATTGGTCTTGTCTTAATTTGCCAATACGTTCGTGAGGGTCTTTGGATACATTTCCCGATGAGGGTTCTAAGTCTCCTCCGAGTATTTTCATAAAGGTTGATTTTCCACAACCATTGGCACCAATTAGGCCGTAACGGTTGCCGTTTCCAAATTTAACAGAAACGTCTTCAAACAGTGGTTTAGCACCAAATTGCATGGTGATATTTGCAGTTGCGAGCATTTTTTTCCTAGGTAATAAAAGTGGATTCCATCGCTGCAATTTGCGCGCGTTAGAATAACGTTGAAGCAAATGGCTAATGGCGTAAGTGAATTTTTAAGGATCGGTATTATACGTTATTTTGCTGCGCATATTTATGGGAATTATTTTTTTACGTAAAGATAAATGTAAAGGCGGTATTTTTAATTATATTTTATGGCACTCTACGAGTGCATTAAAGGGTTAAGATGAGCGCATTTTGAAAAAATAAAGAGTTTGTTGTTTTAAATGGTGCTTTGAAAATAGGGGATTTTTGATTGAATGTATAATTAAAAATAATTTCTTATTTCAGAACCTAAGAATATTGTCGATCTTTACTGTAGTTTAGTTTTTTAGGAAAAAATCATGATTCGACCAAGGCACACGCTTGAACCTTATTCCCAAAGGGAGAAAGACTTTCAGATTCAACCATTGCCCTCAAATGAGTTAGTGAAAATGCTCTTCGATACAGCATTAGAATCATTGCTTATTTTACCGGTATTGGTGGAGCGCCAAGATCAAGTGAATAAAGTTAGAGAAATTAATAGAGTTATGTGTATTATTTACGACCTCAGGGAACTGATTGATTTTGAACGAGGAGGAGAATTTGCACTCAGCTTGTCAAAGTTATACAGCGGTATGAATCAAAATCTACTTGAAGCGAGTAAACCTAATAGTAAAAATCAATTAGCTAATATTCACCATGTTGCAAACATCCTTCAGCAAATAAAGAATACATGGGATAAGGCTCCTGATATTTCAGTAAAGAATCAGTGGTTGCATTGAAATGTTACAATGTAGTTCGACGTGATTTACACCATTTTAAGCTAGGCTTCTCTCTTAGTTATTTCTTCCCACAACCCGTTCATTAAAGGCAAGACCAAGCTTCAGGGTATTGTTTGCTGTCTTTTTTAAAAAATTGTGTTGTAGTAAGTTGGCGTGTTATGAAATTCGTACTGAGGTGTTAATTGAATCGTAAACGTGCACACAAAACATAACACTTGCTAAAAAGATAAACAATGGTAACAGAGCAGCAACGGCGACCCATTTAAGAATGTCCATGTTAGACCTCATAATATTTTGATAATGGCTCATTATTATAAGAATCACTTGGTTTTTAGTCACTGTGGCAAATTGCCACTGAGTCAGTTTGTCGCTGGTTTTCTAGCCATAGGTTTACTGATAACGGTGTGTTTTTAGGCTATCTGTATTTTTTAAATGTAGCTTCATTAAACTCTTCACCTAAGATGAATGCGGTTAATTTATTTATGCTTACTGACCGGTGAAGAAACCAAGACCAAGGCGCGCAAATAATCATTGCCAGTGTGGTATTTGAAAGGGGGGAATGGGTCAGTATAACGGTGACCATGGTAAAATAAGGAACAATGAAAGCAGTGCCCCAGATAAAAAGAAGCACAATCCATCGGAGTATTTTTTTGAATTGGCTTTTGAATGTTGTCTTTTGAGGCATGAGTATTTTGTTAACTAAAAGAGGCGTTGTAATCTTAAAGTAAACGAAAGTCAATTTTTAGGCGAAATGTTCGCGCGTTAAATAACTTAATCTAGTTTAGCCTCTATGTTATATTGTCAGGTACTTTTAATGTAAATGTGGGGGCATAATGAAATTTCTTACAGCACTTTCTTTAAGTATTGCAGGTCTAGCCGGGTTAGCTACTTTTCTGGCTGTCGGGCCGCTGAGTGGGGTATTCTTTATTTGGGCGGCAACTATTGCATGGGCAGCTTATTTTGCTCTGGGTGGCGATTGTGATGCAGCAACTAACACGGTGGTTTGCGGTCTGCTTGGTATATTTATGGCATGGTATGCAGCGGTTCTTATTTCTGATATCTCACCAACAGCAGCGCTTGGTTTTCCATTGATGGCAGCTATTATTGTAACTGTTACGGTTGCACTCATGTGTTTAGCGGCTAATATTAAATTATTTGCAACAATTCCTGCCAGTGTATTAGGTTATTCAGCAACCTTTGCATATCTTTTACAAACACCGGATAAACTACAAAAAGAGTTCCTAACTGGCCATTCTTGGGATAATCCACTGATTGTTGTTTCTGTATCATTCATTGTGGGTATTGGTTTTGCAATAGCCTCTAACAAATTAGCGACTTCATTGACTACAGTCAGCGACGATTGATGTTTTTATATTAGAGGTAATAATTGCTCTAATGATGCGACATAAAAAGGCCTTATGACGGGTGTCATAAGGCCTTTTGTCGTATAAGAATTATTTAGGAATTTTTGACTAGTGCTAAAACAATACCTGCAAGAATAACGAAAACAACTAAGCCTACGAATGATGGGTCCATAATGGTCTCCTTTACTAATTAGAGAGCGTTGTAAACTTTAAAAAATATTACTTTGTAGTGAATATAAGCTCTTCGGAATATTGACTATACAAATAACAATTAATTCCCAGTCTATGAGCTTTGTTAAAAAGTGGGGCTGATTTTTAATGGTATTAGACAGTGTTAGACGGTACATGTTGTATCGGGATAGAGAGGGTTTCAGAACCTTGTGAAACCGAAATATCCTGCTTAAGTTAATTTTGTTCACCGGTCTTTTTTGATAATAGTTCTATGTTTTCATTAAAACCAAACCTTTTTTTTGTCATCAGCTGATATCCATGAAGTTCATAGCGAGTGCTTTAGTCCTGATTATTTTGTTGATGATGATAAAAGTGGCTATGCCATTGGTTATAAAGTCCATTGTGATTAATTGGTTTGAATCGCAAGGTCTGACTACCCAGATTGGAGAGATTGACCTTTCGCTTTTGGAGGCGGGGGTTAGTATCAATAATATTTCTGGAAAAGATGAGGGCGGTAGAGGGTTTGTGTTGGGTCAATTGAGTTTTTCATGGCAGTGGCGAGCAATTCTTGATCGCCGTATCATCATTGATGGCTTTGAGATTCAGTCATTACAACTGGATGCTATATTGTCTGAAAATCGGTTAACAAATATTGCAGGGTTTAACGTAATAAAAACTGATAAAGTTGCTACCCAAATAACGACAGAATCACCGACTCAGTCATGGGATATTCGATTCGGGAATAGTAAAGCGTTGGATGTCAACGTATGTATAAAACAAGTTAATCATAGCGGTCAGTTGTCATTAGACCATTGTGTTCAGTTGGAACATCTGGTGTGGAATGGCATAGTTGACTATAGCACTTATGATAAGAAAGTTAGCGACCCTTGGGTTATAGAAGGGTCGCTCGAACTGGGTGGGTTGCTGATATACAATAATTTACGGAATTGTCCATTTTTGCAAATTGAATCCATTGCTGTGGATAATGTGGCTATTAAATCATTATCCACTATTGGGATTAATGCCGTCCGTGTTAAGAATCTTTCTATTTTGCAGCAACAACCCAATAATTTGGTTTCTAAAGCCCCTATTTTTTCTTTTGATACCCTCGATTTGCGAACGATTCAGTTACTAGCATTAAATGATTTACGGGTAGGGGTTATTGAATTGAAAGCGCTTTCAATTTACCTTCGGCTAACCCAAGAGGGCTGGTCGGACGTCGATGCGTGGTTAAAGGAGCATGACAGTGATACGCAACTGAGCAACCAGCAAGTCGCGTCTGGAGGTTTTCGGTTTTTGGTTAATGAATTCATAGCTACCAGTAATAAAGATATTGTTTTCTTAGATGAGCGATACCAGAGTCCTTTTACAGTTGCTTTGAAAGATGTTAAATGGGTCGTTAAGAAAATCAGTAACCAAGCTATCCAGCAAGACAGTAGTGCCTCACTTGCCTTCGCTATTGGTAGTCACGGGTATGTCGAGTTGGAGGCATCAGGGGCTTGGTCAGCAAATCAGCCTACGATTACAGGAAAGGGAAAAGTAGTGGGGCTAGATTTGAAGATGATGACACCACTGACGCGGCAGTACCTGCAACATACGATTAACAGTGGGCAATTAGATAGCGATGTTAAGTTCAATGTCGAAAAAGGGCTGGTTAACAGCGTGGTGCATTTTTCTGTCAATCAGTTAGTGTTAACAACCTTGAATGCTAAGGAGGCGAAAGCCTTTAGCAGCGAATTTGATTTTCCTTTAAATGCATCGTTATCATTGCTGCGCGATAGAGATAATAGTATTCATTTAGATGTTCCGGTTAGTGGCCGATTTGATAATCCTAGCTTTGACTTTGAGCAAGCAATAGTTGCAGCAGTTTCTAAGGCCGTTGTTGAGGCTGTTATTAATTATTACACGCCTTATGGATTGGTTTTTGCGGCTGAATCATTGGTTGATCTTGCGAATAGCCTTAAATTAGCGCCTATTCTTTTTAACAGTGCCAGTGTTGAATTAACCAGTAATCATGTGGAACAATTAGCCGTCATTTCAAAATTAATGGCAGCTCGACCGAGTATCCATATTACCCTTTGCGGAATCAGTAATCAGAAAGATAAAGAGAAACTCTTTCGGAAGCCTTTAAAAAGTAAATTTCAACAAGTACATAATGAACAAGGCTTATTAGTTTCTAAGAAACAGCTTTATCTATTAAATAAAATAGCCACTGAAAGAAGTGCGCATATCAAGAAATTTTTAATTAAAAAAAGGGGGGTAGAAGCGAGGCGTATTGTTGAATGTCTACCCCGCTATGAGCCGGAAGGGGTGGCGAGTGTGAATATTACTATTTAGTTAAAGAAGGTTCAGTAATAAAATAATAATGGCTACCAACGGTGGGATAAGTTTGATGAAATGATTAAAATGAATGAACCCTGAATCAGATTTGTTTTTATACAGTAAACAGACTGGCATGGGCATCATTGGCTCTAATCTTTCTGGGCCTGTTGTGAGTGTCGAGCGGAATAATTTTTTAAGATGTTCTTTTAAAATAGATTGATATGCGGCCTAAGAAACAAGGGTGCTGATAGTTCTATTATTTTCCTTTTGATAAAGAGTCCTGAAAGAGTAAATACCTTTTGTGACAAATTGTCGCGCGTCAATTTGTCACATTCACTTAAGCATTATTAGTTCGTAAAATGACCCCAGATTCTAATTTTTGTATTTTTACCCTAGTCAGGAATTAGCGTTTCGTTTTTTGGTGGCCAGTTGTTCGAATGAATGTCCATACCTACCCCTCATAGAGAGCTGGCTACCAACTTTTCTTTTATTAAATCATCTACGGTTATTCTTCTAAAACTAACTGTAACTTTTCAGGAACCTGAAAGGTTTTATTGGTTCCTGTTAGCGGACATTTAAAGGCCAATTTGACAGCTTGTAATTGTAAGTTTTTGTCACCAGTTATCGCTTGACCATACAGCCGGTCTCCGATAATGGGAAAGCCAAATTGTGATAAATGTATACGAATCTGGTGTTTTCTTCCGGTGTTGAGTTGAATATCAACTAAAGAGTTTTTTGTTGTAGTTGCAACATAACTGAGTGTTGTAGAAGCTTTTTTGCCGTCAATGTGAGTGTTAATTTCAAAAGGGCCGTGATGGGGCGAGAAGTCACCGTTTACAATGGCCTGATAATGTTTCTGTATCGTTCGAGTTGAAAAAAAATTACTGAAAACCTGAGCCATTTTTTTACTGTGTGCGAGTAGGATAATGCCCGTTGTGGCTTGGTCTAGTCGATGGACTAAAAAACAAGGTCGTTGAGGCTGTAGATGTGTTTCTACCCAACGATTAATGGTGCAGGCATCGCCCCATTTACTGCCTTGGCAAAATAAGCCGTAAGGCTTGTACCAAATGGAATATTCTTTTTCATCGCTGATTAAGGAGGGTGTGGGGGGGTCTTGGCTTAAAATAGCCGTATTGTAGAAAAGTTGTAATTGGTCTCCGGTATGAAGTGCTTTGTTGTTTCGTCGTAACCGTTGGCAGCGTTGGTTTCGGTGTAACCATACCGCACCTTTTTGCATGGCGACTTTAAGGTTTTGTTGAGATAGCCCTGTTTCGCTGGCTAAAATAGAACTGGTTTTTTTTGCGTTATCATTAGCGGTTATCGTATAGGTATATTCGATAATGGTCGTAGGGTCTTCTCTCATAGTGGGTTTAATTTATTTGCCTAAGAAAGTATTTTATGGTGACTTGGCTGAAGGTCTATTTTAACGAGCAAAAATACTTAGCGTTAATTTACCTAATTTAATTAGCTGTTTTTTAACAGCGAGTGGAAACCCGTAACTGGGGTGTGTAACGCTCTTGACTATGTTTCTTATAAGTCTTATTTTTAATGTTAAAATTCTTGTGTCAGTTATTGTTGATGGAAAACCTATGATGAATTGTATAAAGGAGACTCATTGGTCTGGGCAGTGTACTTTTTTTATTAGACGTTTGATAGCTAAAATACCCCAGGGTGTGTTTAGGAATTGGTTTAAAAATGGTGCTTATATCGAAGAAAGGTTTGCGAATGGCCAAAGGAAGGTGATCAGTCATTATCGGTATGGAAAGCGTTACGGTTTGACCGTCTTATGGTATGAGAATGGTCAGCGGTTTGCACAAGGGCGTTATCAAAATGACCGTGAAGAAGGTCTGTGGGAGGAGTGGAGCCAGAATGGTCTCAAAAGAAAAGAGGGGCATTACCGGGCCGGTCAATTAAATGGACTTTGGACTGAATGGTGGGAAGCAAGTGAGCAATTAGAAAAACAAGGAGATTATAAAAACGGCGAAAAGATGGGGTGCTGGACTTGTTGGTATGAAAATGGAAAGAAGAAATCTGAAGGTTATTTTAAGGCAGGTAAACAAGAAGCTCTTTGGTCTTATTGGTATGAGAGCGGCGATATTTTGAGAGAACAGCAAATGAGGGCGGGCAAGTTACATGGCTCTTATACGGTCTGGAATACGCAGGGTTTGATGTATAAGAAAGAGTTGTATAGTGATGGGGTGTTACAGCGCGCATTGTTATGATCCAATATTGAATATAATGGGCATATTAATTGTAAGTAACAGCATTTCTAGGTAATGAAGAAGCATTGTTTTATTTGTGGGTTACGTCGGTTTCTTCTTGGGGTGTCTGGTTTCATCATGGCTGCTGATGCTCGGGTTTTATTAATGTTAGTGAATGGCGAGAGGTTAGGAGGTCACCATGGAATGTGTGCTTCCTGCATTATGATTTGCAGCGGTCCATTCAGAAAAAAACGCTCCCTTATAGGTGTTTTAACTACGGGGTTTTATCTTGTTGGGCTTGAAAATATCGAACGCAGGTTCGTTATGAGTGATTGCGAGGTGGTAATTTTAGGGGTTAGATGTTTGTCAATTAAAAAATAACTTTTATAATGCGGAAAAATAAAGAGGGGAATAAAATTGATAACTGAGCAAAAAAAACCATTAAAGAAGTCCCGATAATTCGCATATATATCCTTGTTTTTGAGTTAAGTAGTAGAGTTAAACCAGTAAAGTAAGTCCTTTAATAGAAGCTATTTTAGCTGATTATAGTTGGTAAAACGATGGGGCAAATTGTCACATGACAATGTGTCGCAGCGTTAATTTATTATAAATTGCAATTGATTTATGAGCTTTGTTAATAAGTGAAATAGAGTGAAAATATTATGAAAAAACCTATAAAGTGTTGTTATTGGGTGGTGCCTGGGAAAGTCTTGGCAGGTGAGCACCCGGTGGGAGTAGGTAAGCTTGCATCCAGTGAGAATCTGGATGCGTTAAAAAAAGCAGGGGTAACAACGTTTATTGATTTAACCGGTGAACCCGAGGGTTTAGCCTCATACGCATCACTTTTGGACGATCAGGTATATCAGCGTTTCTCGATAACAAATATTGGCACACCGCCGTCATCTGAAATAACGATAGCAATCTTGGATTTGATCGATCAACAGGTAACAAAAGAAGGGGTCGTTTATATTCACTGTAGAGGAGGGGTGGGTAGAACGGGAACTATTATTGGGTGTTGGCTGACGCGGCAAGGTTTTAAGGGTACAGATGCATTGGCACAATTGAATAAATTATGGTTGCAAAACCCTAAATCAGCCGCGTCGAAATCGCCTGAAACGAAACAACAAAAGGATTATATTCTAACTTGGCAGGAAAACCTTGGTGGCTAGTCGGTGATTAAATGGATAAGTCAGTCTCTGGGTTTTATTGAATAATGAAATATTATGATGTGATTGTTTTGGGGGCTGGAGCCTCGGGGTTAATGTGCGCTTTGACGGCAGCTCAGCGAGGGCGTTCTGTTTTGGTGCTAGAAGGCAGTAATAAGCCGGGCAAGAAAATTCTTATGTCAGGGGGAGGGCGCTGTAATTTTACAAATGTTGAGGTGGATGCGAATAATTATATCTCTGCTAATCCACACTTTTGTAAATCTGCGCTTAAGCGTTATAGCCAATGGGATTTTATTGATAATGTTCAGCGCCACGGAATAGAATATGAACAACGTAAACATGGTCAATTGTTTTGCTTAGATTCTGCTAAAGATATTCTGAATATGTTATTAGACGATTGTGCGCAATTGTCGGTTAACTTAAAAACACATGTGACCATTAAGGCGGTTCAAACGAATACCGAGGGGACTGCACGTTATCAGGTTGATACGGAAACTGTAAGTTATCGATGTTATTCTTTGGTTGTTGCAACAGGTGCGTTATCAATTCCTAAGATGGGTGCGAGTGGTTTTGGTTATCAGCTTGCCAAACAATTTGGTTTAAATATCTTGCCCCGCAGTGCAGGATTGGTTCCTTTTACTTTTAGTGACCATATTAAGGAGATTTCTGAGCGATTATCAGGATTGGCTGTTGATGCTGAGCTAAGTTGTGGAAAGGTTTCATTTCGAGAGAATATTTTATTTACCCATCGTGGCTTGAGTGGGCCAGCTGCATTACAAATCTCCAATTATTGGCAGCCGGGTAGCGTGATAACGGTTAATTTATTGCCAGATTTTGCGTTAGCGGAGTATTTGTTAATGCAAAAAGAAAAGCAAGCGAAAGCACATCTGAAAACTGTTTTGTCTGCTCATTTAGCCAGGTCATTGGTGGGTGAATTGCAAGTCCTCTTTTGGGCTGAATATGCACAAACACCCTTGGCTGAGATCCCCGATAAGAAATTACAATTCATTGCAATGCAATTACAGTCTTGGGAATTAAAACCTGCCGGTACTGAAGGCTATCGTACTGCGGAAGTGACGTTAGCTGGGGTTGATACGCATGATCTGAACTCTAAAACCATGGAAGCTAAAAAACAGCCGGGTTTGTTTTTTATCGGTGAAGTGGTGGATGTAACGGGCTGGTTAGGTGGATATAATTTCCAATGGGCCTGGTCTTCGGCGTATACTGCAGGGCAGTTTATTTAGTGTTAGAACAACTAAACAGAAGTTAGCGTTTAACTAAAAAAGAGGGGGGTTTATGGCGGTTTTAGACGGGATGATAACGGTCTCATCATTATGGCGTTATCCGGTTAAATCAATGATTGGAGAAGAGTTGCGTGCCACTGGAGTGAATGAGAAAGGGCTTTTGGGTGATCGCTCTTCGGCACTTATAGATGTAGAAACGGGGAAAATTGTCAGCGCTAAGAATCCGAAGCGATGGCCTAATATTTTTTCATACCATTCTCGTTATGAAGACTTTCCATATTCGAATTGTGTGCGTATTACTTTACCTGATGGGTCGACGGTCAAGAGTGATGATCGACGTGTTAATGTGATTTTGAGTGAAGCTTTGGGCCGGGATGTTGAGTTTATTTCTCAAGCACTGAATGAACCACAATTAGAAGAGTACTGGCCTGATATTGCAGAGCTTGATAATAGAGATGTTGTGACTGACGAAGACATGCCAGCAGGGACTTTTTTTGATCTTGCGAAAATCCATTTGTTAACCACGTCAACACTCGCTGAGTTACGCAAGTTATATCCGGAAGGGCAATTTGAGCCGCGTCGTTTCAGGCCCAACATTATCATTAATACTGATCAACCTGGTTTTGTTGAGAATGATTGGGTGGGTAAAATACTCAAGATAGGTAGTGAGGTTCAATTAAAAATAACGGACTTGTGTCCGCGCTGTGTAATGACGACAGTGTCACAAGGGGACTTGCCCAAAGATACTAATATTTTACGGACAGCGGCACAGCACAATGGTGCGCATGTAGGTGTTTATGCAGACGTGTTAAGTGCAGGTACAATCACCTGTGACGATGTGGTGAGTATTGTCGATTGACCACTTCAAGGTGTGGTCAGGCCTGCGCTTTAGTCTTTTTGGTTGGCTGAATAATCGCTTATTCATGAATTTTACTGACCATCTTTCGAATATTACCGACACCTCGATAAACAAAGAAGATGATAATGGGGATTGATATCCCTGTTATCAGGCTGGGATTGACTGCTATTCCAGAAGCTTTAATTGCTTTGGCAATATAGTTAAATAAACCGACGGTATAGTAACTGATGGCGGCAACAGAAAGTCCTTCAACGGTTGATTGCAGATGTAATTGTAAATTAGCACGTTTATCCATAGACGTGAGTAAAGACTGATTCTGTCGCTCTAAAGTGATATCAACACGGGTACGCAGTAATTGACTGGCCTTGCTGATCCTCTCTGAGAGCATGGTTAAACGTTTTTCAGTCACTACACAGGTATTAATCGTAGGTTCTAATCGTCTGTTTAGAAATTCATTGATAGTTTGGACGCCGGGAATTCTGACTTCTTTAAGTTCGTTAATGCGTTGCTCAACGAGTTGATAATAGGCTGCTGTTTTAACGAATCGAGTGTGGGTGCTAGAAAAGCAATTTTCTATTTCAGCGGCTAAGGCTGTTAATTCATCGAGTAATTGACTGTCATCAATATCTAATTGATGCATAGATGTCGTTATGCGCAATAGATCTTGATCGGCACGAATAAGTTTAGGCATTAACGCTTGTGCGACAGGATAGGCTTGCAATGACATAATACGAAAAACTTCAATATCACATAACCGTTGTAGGTATCGGCCGGCTTGGCGTGAATTAAGTTGGCGATCATAAATAACAAAACGGCTGAACCCATCTGCTTGTATTTTGAAATCGGTAAAAGCTAGCGCTGCCCCACTGGCAACTTCTGCACCGACTAAAGCACCGCCTGAAAAATGTTCAGCAATGTCTTGAAAGTCAGGTTGCGCTTCAGATTTAATGATAGCCGCGTGAATGGCGACCATAATCTTGCCGGGTAATGCTTTTAGCCATTCCGCAGGTATTTGATTGAGTACCGATTGGCTAAAGGGTGGGTGTTCTGAATGATGTTGGTAAAAAGTATAGGTACTGTATTCGCCGTGGTGCTGCCATTGAAATTGGAAATTTCCGAAATCATCACTAAAGTGAAGCGTATCTGACGAGGGTCGTGGCCGGTTAAAGGTTTCGCAGAGAGATTCTAGGTGTTTAAGTTCTATAATTTTTTGGTCACCATCGTGAATTAAGGCAATATGGGTTGCCTGTGCTGGGCTTTTAATCTTGATGGCTTGTCGAGCATGGGCCTCATGATGTAATTGTTCACGTAAGGCATGGTTGTCAGGCAGGGATGCTGAGAAAGTCATAGCGCGTAAATTTGTAATTTTAGATTGAGATACTGAGAACAGTCGTTACTTTATCATGTTAGGGAATTATAAAAAAAGTATCACCGTCTTTCTGGTTTAAAAGGATTAATCGAGTGCTTGCGTAGTGGCGTGTTAGAATGTGAGCTCTCTGTTGGTGATAAAATAGAGAGATTTATTCGTGATGTTATTATTAAACTCATTAAGATGATGACCGTGGTTATTATTGTAATTTGTTTATATGTTTTTACTTTATGACCTTAATTTTATATGATTTTTACGCAATTAAATGCCAGTCATTGCCAAGCTTATAAAAAGTTAATGCTGATGGCGACACAAGAGTCACCTTTTTCGTGGATAACTTCTCATAATGAAGTGCGCACATTAACTGAACGGGAGATGACTGAAATGTTAGATCACGGTCAAAATGAGTCGTTAATTAATGTCGGTGTTTTGGGCACAAAAAAAGAATTGATAGCTTGCTTATCGCTCGCTTTTGCGACGCAACATAGACTTGCTCATAAGGCGACCTTGCATGGGTTGTATGTTTTGCCAGAATTTAGGCGGCAAGGCATTGCGCGAGAACTGCTTACGATGTGTATTAATAGCATTACGGAAAAACCGGAGGTGATTTATTTGGATGTGACCGTAGTCACTGCGGCATTCGCCGCACGTCAGTTCTACCGTGCAACGGGGTTCAGTTCTTTCGCTCTTGAGCCTGATGCGGTTAAAGTTGGACAACATTATTATGGTCTTGAAAGTCTCAGAATGTCAGTCGGCTGAAGTTGTTTTTATAATGCTAAAGAACGCATAAATTATGTAGTTTATTAGCTAGAGCTATGAAATGCTTTTGACTAAAAACTTGTGACCTAGATGAATAAACTGAAAATTGCCAGTCTCTTGTTACTGCTCTTTTTTTTACCCCCTACATCCTTAAAAAACACGCCCTTTCTAACCATTAATGACCTGTCAATTGCTGGTTTTGAGCTTAAAAATATTCAATTGTTTTTGCTTGAATCAAGCGGCCACCAAACTGAAATTAACGGATCAGTGAGCCGACTTACTGCCCCAGAACTTTCTGATGGGGTCGTGATAAATAACATTTATTGTAGTCGTATAGTGTTCAGTGTGGACGCATTGACCTGTCAGCAGGGACGAGGGCAGTTATCGGTTTCAGGTATCTATGAAACCGTATTTGATTTTTTCTTACGGGTGAGTGAAACCCAAAATGAGCTTAAGTTAACAAGTTTGGCAGACATTGGGCGTGCTCGTTTTATACAAACGCCTGGCCGTGACGGTGCGAGTCAGTTGGACATTAATTTACAAGGTGTTACTAGCGGTGTAATTAAGCCATTATTGCCGTCTTATCGTATTGATTGGGCACAGGGCACTATGGATGTAGCGACCAATATGATGTTTTCTAAAAGTGGCTTAACTGATTTACACAGTAATTTTGTTTTAAAAAGTGTTTCAATCCAAACGGATGATGGACGATATGCGAGTGAGGAACTGGACTTGGCGACCGTGTTGGATGTAACTATGCAGCAGCAGTGGCGTTGGCAGATTCAGACAGAAATATCTCACGGTGAAATTTATCTAGAGCCGGTCTATCATGCCAGTCCCGAGCAACCTCTAGTGTTTACAGCGAACGGTTTGTGGGATGTGAAAAATAAAGAGTTAAAGATTAATGAATTTATTTTTGATGACCCTGTAATGGGGCACTTGGCTGGGCAGAGTCGTGTGAAGATTGATAACAGCATTAAAGTTGAACAAGCCTCATTGAGTTTTAATACTGAAAATTTACAACTTTTTGAGCGCACGTATGTACAACCCTTTTTAGCAGAAAGCCTGTTCGAGGGTATGACCGTTACAGGGGGGCTGGATGCACAAGTGGACTTTTCTAAGCAATCGATTAATAAAATTAGTTTAAAATTTACCGCGCTGAATTTGATCGATCCTAAAGAGCGTATCCATCTTCAGAATGGTCGTGGAACGATAAATTGGAGTAGCCAGTTAGCCGCACAAAGTCAAAGCGCCTTGGCTTGGGATCGTTTGTTTATTTACCAATTGCCCATTGGGCCGGCAGAATTAGTATTGACAACAGATAAATATAAAATAAAGCTGACCCAGCCCCTTGATTTACCTATTTTAGGTGGCAATATTCATGTGAGTCAGTTTGACTGGTTGTCGATGGTAGGACAAGATCCGGTGACCCATTTTCAAGGGATAATTGAGAGAATTTCCTTGGGACAATTGGCCACAATATTAAAATGGCCTGATTTGCATGGAACGATTTCAGGTGGAATTCCACAAATTACTTATCATCAAGGAGAGATAAAAACCTCAGGGGAATTGTGGGTCGAAGTGTTTGGAGGCTATGTTCGGGTTAATAAATTAGTTTTGGCAAATTTTTTGAGTGCACAGCTGGAGGTGTTTGCCGATGTGGAGGTTGATAATTTAGACCTGCAACAGATTAGTCAGACTTTTAAGGCCGGTAAGATAACCGGTAAGTTATCTGGTTTTATTAATGATCTACATTTGTTAGCTTGGCAACCGGTGACCTTTTTTGCTTGGTTAGGGACACCAGAAAATGATAGTAGCAAACATGAAATTAGCCAACGGGCTTTGGATAATATCGCGAGTATTGGGAGTGGACCGGGTGTTGGATTACTGTCGACAACTTTTTTGAGATATTTCGATTTATTTGGCTATGATAAGTTAGGGATGGGGTGTTATTTACATCAAGGTGTTTGCCAATTAATGGGGGTCAATGCAGTAAATGAAGGTTTTTATTTAGTCAAAGGGCAAGGGTTACCTCGCGTTGATGTTATTGCCTACAATACCCAATTGGATTTCAATGTGTTATTAAAGCGGCTGGAAAGAATTTCACAGGCCGAATTTTAGACTGACGGGGAGCGTCCTATGAAAAAGATCTCAACTTTAAGTGCGTTATTGCTGACCGCTTGCGTAACGATTAATATTTATTTTCCAGCCGCAGCAGCCGATAAAGTCGCCGATGAGGTAATTAAAGAAATTCAAGGTGTATCGACTCAAGAGAAGAGTGAGCCGGAAGCCAGAGCCAATCACGGGCGACTTGCATTTTATTATGCAGTTGATCGGATATTAGCGGTGATCATTTCTCCTGCACATGCGGCAGGAGAGGCTGACCTGTCTATTAAAACGGTTCAAATAAATAAACTTCGACATACGATGAAACAGCGTTTTTCAGTTTTACAGGAAAATTATGCCTCGGGACTTATTGGTATTAAGGCAGATGGTTTTCTGGTCGTTAGAAATTTATCCGAGGTTCCTTTAAAAAACCGTAATCAATTGAAGAAATTAGTAGCGTCAGAGAATAATGATCGCCAGACTTTGTATCAAGCTATTGCCAATGCTAATGGTCACCCAGAATGGTATGTTCAAATTAAAACGACTTTTGCTCGCCATTGGTTAAGTAATGCAAATATCGGTTGGTGGTATCAAACTGCAAGTGGTGCATGGCAACAACGATAAACAATGACCATGGAATAACGGTTAACGGATCATAAGTCCTTTTACCTGATTATTTCAGGACTCATTATCGACGGGATCAGGTAGCCTGCAATCCTTTTATCGGGTGAGTTAGGAGTTTTGGTTATTTCTATGTGTATAAGCTTTACGGTCGTTCATCCGAATGAAATTTATTTTGTGGCTACTTTGACAGCGGCAGATACTGACAGTCTACCTCTCTTTAAGACGACTATTTTCATTCTCTGGTGCTTTCATGCATGGCATGAGGGACGCATACTATTTGGCTTGCCAGGTATAAAAACTTGCCGTACGCATGCCGTGTTCACGTTATAAGTCAGGTGCTGAGGTGTAGTGTTTTTTTTAACAGCGCCAAAATTTGACTATTTATCGAATGTAATTTTTTCATAAAAAACGCCTTGTTTTAGTTGCTAAGAATGTTTTTCTTTTCAATGGCTATTATTTTTTGGGAGGCTTACAGGCGAACTTTTTTTATTTAGCTATTTAAATCCATACAATTAGCAATAGCTTCGATTAAAGGAATTCTGTTTCTGAATGAGGATAACGTTTTTAGAACATTTTGAAATAGCGGTTACATTTAGTGGTAGATTAACTGGGTAATTAAGTGATTTATGGTAATTCTTGGATGGCTAGGTGGTTTTTAAGTTGGGATATTGATGGCTAATGTAAAAAGAATAATTTTTCTGTTAATGGTGATAACTATTGTGTTGTTACTGGGTTACGTTGCTTTTTATTTTTGGTTTTTAGATTTATTTGTTGATTTTTGGTGGTTTAAATCACTTAAATTTGAAAATTACTTTTGGCTTCGGACTTTTTACCGTTATTTTTTTTCCATTGGCGTGACTGTTTTTTTCTTTGGTGTATTTTTTATACATTTCTGGATGGCCTCTCGTTATTTAGGGATTGATGCCGAGGAAGAGGCGGTCTTAGATAGTAGCCAACGGAAAAGGCTTAATCAAATCGTGCGTTGGTTCAGAACAGGGTCGTTAGCCCTGTTTACCCCCATTTCATTAATTATGGCCTTTGTTATAGCCATTCCTTTTTATGAGCACTGGGAGTATGCCACCTTATTCTTTTTTGGCAGTGCTTCAGGTATTGTCGATCCGGTTTTTGGCAATGACACCAGCTTTTATATGTTTTCTTATCCAATGTTTACCTTGGTACAACAGGAATTATTGCTTGTCTCATTTTTTATTTTGCTCTTAGTTAGTCTTCAATATTGGCTGGCGCATCATTATATTCCGGCACAAAAAAAGAATTACCCGTTTGGTGTTAAACTTCACCTTTCATTACTACTTGTTTTTTTGGTGGTCCATTCGGTTTGGGGTTGGCTTTTAGAGCGTTTTAGTTTGCTCTATGTTGATGACCACTTGCCGGAGTTTTTTGGTCCTGGTTTTGTTGAATTACGTTATCAATTACCGCTGATCTGGTTGAAAATTATAACCTTTATCTGTTTGGTGGCGTTAGTGGCTACTTACTTTTCTTCTAAAAGTAAACGCAGTGTTTTTCCCATGACATCATGTGTTTTATTTTTTGCCGTTCTTGTTGGGTTGCAACTTTGGCCTGTTATTCCAGACTTTGTGTCTAAATATTTTGTGAAACCCAATCCAGTCAGTATGGAGCGTGCGTTCATGGAAAATAATATTGAGGCGACTTTAGCCGCTTATAAGCTTGATAATATTCATGTCGAAGAAAAAAGATTAGCTTTAAATGCTGTGGCTGACATTGAGAAATGGAAACTACAAAAACATTTTGACAATGTGCCGCTATGGGATAGCGAACTATTGATTGATGGGTATAGGCAACTCCAAGGAATCAGGAGTTATTATAGTTTTCCAAATGTTGATGAGTCGCGTTATTTTATTAATGATCACTTAACTCAGGTGAACTTGGCTGCAAGAGAGTTGAATATAGGAAGGCTACCTCCAGATGCCCAAACTTGGGAGAATAAACATCTCCGTTATACCCATGGTTATGGCGCGGTGGTCACGCCGACTTCTCAGGATGCAGATCAGCCGATTAAGTGGTATTTACAGGACTTGAGTTTGACATCAGAACAGGGTTTTAAGATTGAGCACCCTGAAATATATTATGGTGAGGAACGCTACGATTATGCGATTGTCCCGAATGAATTGGATATAGTTGGACTTTCTGGACATACGCATACATCCACGCTAGATCATTATCATGGCCGTGGCGGAATTCCTCTTAATTCTTTGTTTAGGAAAGTTCTGCTTTCAGTTTATTTAGGAGATGAAAAACCTTTTTTCTCCACCAGTGTTACGCGAAAAAGTAAACTGCGTTTTCGCCGTAATATTCAAGAGCGAGTACAAGCCGTGGTGCCGTTTTTGACTTTGGATAAGGACCCTTATTTGGTTATTAGTGATGATCGCCTGTATTGGATTTTAGATGCTTATACGTTATCTGATTGGTATCCAGTCTCATTCCCAATGGATCATGAATTTTCTAATGGAAATCGACAATTTAATTATATTCGTAATTCGGTTAAAGTCACGGTCGATGCATACAGTGGGCAATTAAATTTTTATATTTCAGACCCATCTGATGCGGTAATTGCAGCCTATAACCGCGCTTATCCGGGTGTTTTTAAACCATTAGATGACATGCCAGACTTTTTGCAAAAGCAACTGCGCTATCCACGGGAGTTATTTTTTTTGCAGATGTCAGTTTATGCAAAATATCATCAGACTCAGCCGGAACTATTTTATCAGCAGTCAGAAACATTAGCGTTTTCAACGGTTGGCGATAAGCAGGTTCAGCCCTATTATATTACAACCGCTTTTAATCGTTGTAAGGGGCAAGAGGAATTTGTTTTAGTCAATCCAATGACACCGGTGAATCGTGACAATTTAAGTATTTTAGCAATAGCGGGAACGCTTAATAGACAAGAGAACGTATGCGTTGATTCTTATGCCCCTAATTTGACTGTTTATAAGTTTCATAAGAATAGGCAAGTGAATGGTTTAGCTCAGGTCAACGCGCTGATTGATCAGAACCCTGAAGTTTCTTCAATGTTTACGTTGTGGGATCAGCATGGATCAAATGTGGTTAAAGGGCGTATGGTCGTTTTACCGATGGGGAATTCTATTTTGTATGTTCAACCGGTGTATATGGTTGCTGATAAAGCTAAAATACCTCAGCTTTCAAGAATTATTGCATCCATAGATAGCGAAGTTGTTATGGAAAGGTCATTAACCCTGGCATTAACTAAATTACAGCAAAAATTAACGGGGGTTACGGAGACCGGTCTAGTAAAATCTAGCCTGGAGACAGAGGCCTTCAGCCAATCAAAAAAAGAGATTGAGCGGCAATTAAAAGAGAAGAGTAACGATTAGTTATTTTTTAAATATTGGCTGTTGTTAAGTGAAATGTATCGAAATGGCGTAGAATAATCAAGATTCACTTTTGGAGGGTATATTGGAGAAATTTAATAACTACCGTTGTATGGAGTGTGAACACTGATACGATGAAGAAAAAGAGGGTCTAGCCAGTGGTTTTGCGTCAGGAACACGTTGGGATGATATTCCTGATGATTGAGTTTGTCCTATCTGTGGGGCGCCGAAAAGTTTTTTTAAATCAGTGTCTGAATAAGTTCTAAACGTTACTTTTAACCTTTTTTTAACGATAGTCGGGTACCGGCTGGCAGAAAAAAATTAAGGTGATAGTTTAAGGCTGTTACCGTAATGAGTTTTTGGTGAATAATTGATTGCAGATTTGCAGTGCTATTAAATCAAGGCACACAAAAAGTAATCGTCGTTCGGTTTGTATATTTTTTTTATTTGGTGAAATAATGACTAAAAAGATCAGTTATGCTGTTTTTGTTACAACTTTTTTATTAATGTTAAGTTCGTCTTTTCAGGTTGCTTACGGGGCTACTCCGTCTGGACGTGATCAAATACGTGTGCATACTGGAGAAGCCAGTAAACCGGGTGATTCTCTTTTTGCATTGACGTCACGGTGGCGAATTGATGGCGATGTCACTTATGAGTCAACCGGCATTACTTTTGTGAGTGGTGCTGACCGCCCTAAGCCTACAACGGGCCCTGGGGTTGCTAAAAAATTAGCGATCGCCATGTCAGACGGAATGATCAAGCAATACCCAAGCTGGCGCGGGGTTGAAGCAGTTAATGTGCCTGGACAAGCGGAAATGACCATCAGTAATAAAGAAGGTTTTAGCTTGTTTAAAGTGACTTTCCGAGATTATACCAACGGAAAAATGACTTATGATTTACATGGCAAGAGTTTCAGTGCTGCAAAAGTGGCGGTTTCTGTAGATATTGTTTACTCTGCAGCGGTAGAGTATCTTGCTGCTTTCACTGATATTGACAAAAAAACGTCAGTAGCATCAGGGGGCGGCGTTGATATTTCAATCGATGGTGGTCAGAAAATTTCTATCGCAACACAAGGTAAAACGACTGCGCAAATAGAACAAGCGATCGCCAGTAAATTATCCTCAGGGCAGATCAGTACATCAGCACTTTATGATCATACGACTGATGGTGATGCCAGAAACAGTAAACCTTATGATGGTAGTTCCGTGCACTTTTTGAATTTCCCGGCAAAGTCGATAACGATTCAGGTTAATGATCCAAGTTTAGGTGCATTAATGAAGTTTAAATTTCCAGATGAAGATGCACCGGTTTCATTGGTTAAGCCGGTCATGTTTACGTTGCTTGGTGGTGCTGCTATAGCAATGCTTTGGTTTTTCTTCGGATTCAAACCGAAAGAAGAGGAAGATTAATTCCGATTGATTAGTTATTAAGTGGTTATAAAAAGCCAATCGCATTCGCGGTTGGCTTTTTTTTGCTAAAAGTGAATGTTAATGAAGTCCGTTATCTTTTTTCATTGTGTTAATTTTGAAACGGCAGGCACAACCTCCTTTTGCAAGACACTCGGTCAACTCGACCTCTTGTTCTAGAAAAGTTGACATTAAACCGATATCAAATTCACAGATTTCGGGGTGCGTTTGTGCTAACTCGTG
>ENA-ORXI01000449-ORXI01000449.1-sediment-metagenome-genome-assembly--contig:-NODE-449-length-34405-cov-8.196720_pt1 | contig 34405 bp, 24 predicted proteins | sample MGYA00237861_ERZ511468 | MGnify/ENA primary metagenome ERZ511468 (study PRJEB26299, sample SAMN06266213) | sediment metagenome | isolation source: Hudson Canyon methane seep mesocosm | place: USA:Hudson... | reverse complement strand
TCGCACCGCTTATCGATCACTTTGTCGTGCAAGCGAATATTAAACGGAGAATGGCTCGTGGCTAGTAATAACGATTCGATTCAAAAAACACTATTGGTTGCCATCTTATTGTGTTTGTTTTGCTCCATCATCGTTGCAGGCGCTGCGGTATCGCTAAAGCCTCTACAAATTGCTAACAAGCAGTTGGATAAAAACAAAAACATCTTGGCAGCTGCTGATCTTCTAGTAGAAGGTCAGTCTATTGAAGAGCAGTTCAAGCAGGTTACGACTCGCATCGTGAATCTAGAAACTGGTGCTTATGCAACAGATGCTGAACTTTCTGAAATCAAAGCCGCAGGTTATAACCCAGCAGCGTTTGATCAGAAAAAATCTTCAAAAGATAGCAAGCTTTCAGCCAAGCTTGATGCCGATAAAGATATCGCATCGATTAAGCGTCTAGAGAAGTTTGCCGCTATCTATACCATCGAAAAAGACGGTGTTGTTGAGAAGATGATTCTTCCGGTTCACGGCTACGGTCTTTGGTCTACGTTATACGGTTTCTTGGCCCTTGAAGGTGACCTAGAAACAGTTATCGGTTTAGGTTTTTACTCTCATGCTGAAACACCGGGTCTAGGTGGCGAGGTGGATAATCCATCTTGGAAAGCTCAGTGGGTAGGTAAGAAACTTTATAACTCTGAAGGCGATTTGGCCATTCGTGTTATCAAGGGCAAAGCAGCTCCTGGTAGCCAGCACGATGTTGATGGTCTATCTGGCGCAACTCTAACGGGTCGCGGTGTATCTAACTTGGTTAACTTCTGGTTGGGTAAAGATGCTTTTGGTCCTTTCTTATCTGTTGCTAAAGCTGGGGGTGTTTAATGTCTCTTAAATCCGTCATTTCTGAACCGGTTTTTTCACAAAATCCGATTGCAGTTCAAATTCTAGGTGTATGTTCTGCATTAGCAGTAACCACCAGTCTACAAGTGACCTTGGTAATGTGTATTGCATTGACCTCGGTGACGGCTTGTTCGAACGTCGGTATTGCGTTAATTCGTAACCACATTCCAAATAACATCCGTATTATTGTACAGATGATTATTATTGCCTCCTTGGTAATCGTAGTAGACCAGATATTGAAAGCCTATGCTTACGATATCAGTAAGTCGCTATCGGTATTCGTCGGTTTGATCATTACAAACTGTATCGTTATGGGTCGTGCGGAAGCGTATGCCATGAAGAACGGTCCTGTGATGAGCTTCTTCGATGGTATCGGTAACGGTTTGGGTTACTCGGTTGTATTGATCGTAGTGGCAACTGTGCGTGAATTGTTTGGTGCCGGTAACCTATTAGGTTTCGAAGTACTGCCTCTAATCACAAACGGCGGCTGGTATCAGTCAAACGGCTTGTTGCTATTGCCACCAAGCGCATTCTTCATCATCGGTTTCTTCATCTGGGCTCTACGTAGCTGGAAGACGGAGCAGGTTGAACAGCCAGACTTTAAAATCTTGCCTAACACAGTTAACTCGGAGAACCACTAATGGAACATTATATTAGTTTGTTCATCAAGGCTGTGTTCGTTGAAAACATGGCATTGGCCTTCTTCTTAGGTATGTGTACTTTCTTAGCAATTTCTAAGAAGATTCAGACGTCCTTTGGTCTAGGTGTTGCCGTAATCGTTGTATTGGCGATTACTGTTCCAATTAATAACTTGATCTATACCTACGTGCTAAAAGAAGGCGCATGGGCGTGGATGGGTGAAGAATACGCTTCTGTTGATTTGAGCTTCCTAGGTCTATTGACTTACATCGGTGTAATTGCAGCGATGGTTCAAATTTTGGAAATGTTCTTAGATAAATTCGTTCCTGCTTTATACAACGCATTGGGTGTATTCCTACCTTTGATCACAGTGAACTGTGCCATCATGGGTGCGTCTTTGTTCATGGTAGAGCGTGATTACAACCTTGCAGAAAGTACCGTTTATGGTGTTGGCGCAGGTGTTGGTTGGGCATTAGCGATTACGGCGTTGGCCGGTATTCGTGAAAAAATGAAATACAGCGATGTTCCAGCAGGACTTCAAGGCTTAGGCATTACCTTCTTTACCGTTGGTTTGATGTCTCTTGGCTTTATGTCGTTCTCTGGCGTATCACTATAAGGAGTCGGTATCGTGGATAAAGAGATCATACTCGGCGTAGTGATGTTTACTGTCATCGTACTTTCTTTGGTGGCAATCATTTTAAGCGCCCGAGCTAAACTAGTTAGCTCTGGTAATGTGAAAATCGTAATCAACGGTGAAAAGACTGTTGAAACCGAAGCGGGCGGCAAGTTGTTACAAACACTTGCGGCAAACGAAGTATTCCTATCATCCGCATGTGGTGGTGGTGGTACGTGTGCCCAGTGTAAGTGTCAGGTGACTGAAGGCGGTGGCTCTATGCTACCAACAGAAGAATCTCACTTCACTAAAGGTGAAGCTCGTGAAGGCTGGCGCTTGTCCTGCCAGGTTCCTGTTAAACAGGACATGGTAGTAGAAGTACCTGAAGAAGTATTTGGTGTTAAGAAGTGGGAGACGATTGTTGAATCGAATCCTAACATGGCAACCTTCATTAAAGAGCTGACCTTGCGTCTGCCTGAAGGCGAGATTGTTGACTTCCGCGCCGGTGGTTATGTTCAGCTTGAGTGCCCTCCGTTTGAGATTAACTTCTCTGACTTCGATATTGAAGAAGAATATCGTGGTGACTGGGAACACTTTAAGTTCTTCGACCTTAAGTGTGTAAGCAAAGAAGAAGTGATTCGTGCTTACTCTATGGCCAACTACCCAGAAGAGCAGGGCGTTGTGAAGTTCAATATCCGTATTGCAACTCCACCTCCAGGCACGACCGGTATTAACCCAGGTATCATGTCTTCTTACGTCTTCAACTTGAAGCCGGGCGACAAGGTAACTGTATACGGTCCATTCGGTGAATTCTTTGCGAAAGAAACTGATGCAGAAATGGTATTCGTAGGGGGTGGTGCAGGTATGGCCCCAATGCGTTCACACATCTTCGATCAGCTTAAGCGCTTGAAATCAGATCGTAAGATCAGCTTCTGGTACGGTGCTCGTTCTTTGAAAGAATTATTCTATCAAGACGAATACGATGCACTAGCGGCGGAGTTCCCGAACTTCCAGTGGCACGTTGCTATGTCGGATCCGCAGCCAGAAGATAACTGGGAAGGTTTAACAGGTTTCATTCACAACGTATTGTTGGAGAATTACCTGAAAGATCACCCAGCACCAGAAGATTGTGAGTTCTACATGTGTGGGCCACCTATCATGAACCAATCAGTGATCGCTATGCTTGAAGGCATGGGCGTTGAACCTGAAAACATCATGCTAGATGACTTCGGTTAATCGCTTGTTGTAATAACAAGGTTAATTGAAGATCAAAAAAGCCGCTTTAGAAGCAATTCTAAAGCGGCTTTTTTGTTTCTGCGATTCTAAGCAGGACCTGGTTGGGCTAGTACTTTCTTGAACTTTGAAATTCTTTTGGAGTAAGTCCAGTCCAGCGCTTGAAGGCTTTATGGAAAGCGCTGTTATCGTTGAAGCCCATTTCGAAGGCGATCTCACTGATCGATAAGCTATTGGCATTTAAAAACTGCTTAGCTTGCTGAGTGCGATAATATTTCAGCTCATCCTGAAAACTGGTCCCTTCTTGCTGTAAGCGACGCTGTAAGGTTCTCGCAGTGATATTGAATTGCTGAGCGATGCTCTCTATATCCAGTTCCACAGAAGCCTCACTGTTTTGGAAATATCGCCACAACCTCAATGTTAACGCATCTTTATTTTCGACCTCATGTAAGAGTTGCTGTAATTCATCATTGAGCAGTTCCGCAATTCTTGGATTGGGGTTGTAAATGGCAGATTCTAAAACTGCAGGAGGAAAAATAGCCTGATTATATTCTTGTTCAAATAAAACCTTCGTTTTTAGAATGCGTTCGTATTCTTTGATATCGCCTGCAGGCTTATGGCGAAAATGAATCTCGATAGGGCGGTTATGAACGGTAAAATCCTTGTTCATTACGAAAATACCAATATTAATAAGCGCCGAAATATCTTGCTCTATGATATGGCGAATACTTTCAGCTTCATATTGTTGGCTATAGATGCGGTTGACCGCATAGCCATTCTCTTCGATGACTTTGGAAACAAACAGGTTATTAATGATGAATTCAACGGATAGAATTTTTTCTAGTGCTTGTGCAATATTAGCGCAATTCATCATGATCTGGCCTAAAAGGCCATAGTCGTGAGGGTGAATTTTTTCACCCACATGTAGACCAATTATAGGGTCTTGAGTGATAGCTTCAGCGGATTGCCAGGCGCTATTCAAGGTATCGAGAGGGACTCGATTAAAATAATATTCTTGCTCACTAAAGCGTTGAGTCAATTGCTCAATATCAGGGGAATTAAATCCCATTCGCTCTAAAGCATTATTAATAATGTTTAGATAGTGAATGCTGACTGAAGGGTGCTTGTGTGAATTCGGCATAGTACTTAACTAGTGATGAGTCTCGTCATTATAATGCTATCTGGGACGATAGTACTATCGAGGCCGAGGAATTGGCTTCGTTTGACCTATATTTAATTTAACAGAACCAAGGATTGGAACAATACTTAGATACCAATGAAAATGTAACTATTTGTTGTCCAATTAGGTCAGAAACATGTCGTGATAGGTCAGTAAGCTGTCACCTTTGGATGATGTGCTCAGAGCCCAAAACTCTTATTTTACTATGGAATTATAAAAATAAGAGATAAACATGAAGAAGAGAATAATACAGTCTACATTAATCGCGGCTCTGGCAGGAGTTGCCAACTTCTCGCTTGCTTTTAGTGGCGCACCGTCCGTCATTGCTACCGATAATACCGCCATTGCTAACCACCAACAGAGTTGGGAATTCAAGGCCTTAGCCCACCAGAACATGCTGGATAATGCGACCCCCATGTCGCAAGGCTTTAATGTTATGGGTCATAACGCCTATAACAGTTCAGCCTATAGCTCTTTGGTTCATATTGATCCGAACCATACCTTAACCATTACCGAACTACTGGATTTGGGTGTGCGTACCATAGAAATGGACTACCACTGGGTATGGCAAACAAAAGACCTTCCGGGTGGTAGCGCGCTACTAATGTGTCACGCGGGTGATGATGACTTCGGTTGCAGCGGTCTTGAGCGTTACTTAAAAGACGGTGTTAATGAAGTGAATAACTGGATCCGTAAGAACCCCAAAGAAGTGGTTACCCTCTATTTCCAAGATGATGCTGAAGGCCATGATGCTGAGCTAGTCAGTGCTGTAGCCGCTATCGATGACTTAATTTACAAGCAACCTGAAGGTCAGTGCGATGACTTTTCAACTATGGTGAAAACCACAACCGAAGAAGATGTTTTAAAAGCCGGTAAGCAAATTGTAATTATGGGTAGTAGCTGTTCTGGTAGGGGTCCGTGGACGGGTTATTCTTGGAATAGCATTCACAACTGGGTATCTGGTGGTGGTCAGTCTATCTTAGATAAATCGGAAGCTGATTGTTTAGCCGATACAGCGAAGCAAGATGGCGCTCATCGCATCTGGGAAGATATGACGAACCTAGGCCGCGCCTTTGGTGATCCAGGTCCTAAAATTGATGCGGCGTTGGCCGCTAAAGCCGGACGCTGTGGTATTACTGCATTATCATTGGACATGATCACTATGGGTGATTCTCGCATGAAGGCTTCTATCTGGAGCTGGGGTGAATTACAGCCGAATAATTACAATAATGCAGAAGATTGTGCGCTTTCTATGGCTGATGGTCGTTTTGATGATTGGGCTTGTGGTGCTACTCATCCTTACGCTTGTAAAACTGAAGGTGGTAAACAGTGGGCTATTTCTCAGCAAACTGCTGGTCATTCGACTGAGGCAGGCCAAGCGGCGTGTCAGGCTTTAGGCAGCCAATGGCATTTCGCAGTTCCCACTAATAGCCAGCAAAATGAAATTCTAAAAGCTGCAAAGGCAGCAAGTAATGCGACCTATGCTTGGTTGGACTACAGCGATGTAATAGAAGAGGGTGTTTGGAAAACGTCTAAGCACGAAATTGATTATGGTGATGGTACGGTTTCTTTAAAGTCGCTGAAATCTGGCCTGACGTATGAATTCTTTATGAAAGCAACGCACAATAATTGCGAGCTACAGTGGCAAGGTGGTGACGAAGGTACTGGTGAGCGCAATGCTAAGTTTGATTGCATGGCCAAAGGCGATGCGATGTTCTTCTCTGCTGATAGCGCACCAACAACCAACAGTGATGGCAGCGTGAGTATTCATGGTGTGATTAAAACCCGTGCGGGTGGCCATACCTGTGGTTTGGAGTGGGATGGATCAGAGTCGGGCGGCGAACGTAATGCTAAATTTGACTGCTCTGGCAGCGCCGATCCATTAACCATTACCAGTTATGCCGGTGGTTCTACCGAACGTGTTCGTATTACCTCAGATAATAATTGTGGTTTACAGTGGGCAGGCGGCGATGCCAATAGTGACGGTGAGCGTAATGCTAAGTTTGATTGTGATCCTGCTTGGGATGACATGACACTGTATGGCGTGAAGATGCCTTCCGAATATCGTGAGTTAAAAGTGCTAGGTAAGTGCATTGATGTTGCGCCAAGTTCTTTCCAAAACGGTGGTAATGCTTACTTGTGGGATTGCCATGGCGCTGCTTGGCAGAAGTGGTTCCATGAGCCAGGCACGGGTTTAATTCGCAGTAAGCACAACCCTAACTTCTGTTTGGACAGTACCAATGGTAACGAAGATTTCACTAACGTCGGTATCTGGGCGTGTGAAAACCATCCTAATCTGCAGTGGGATGTGGTTGGCAATACCATTCGTCCACGCAAAAATCATGCGCTAGCGTTAGATATTCTGTATGGCAGCGCCGACAATGGTGCCAACCTTCAGCTGTATAAAGCTGATGGTAATGCCGCTCAGCAGTTTAGCTTTGGCAGCAACTAAACCCTCATCTTTTAAGTAAAAAATAAGCCGCGTACTACGCGGCTTTTCTTTGCTTAGCTTTTTAAATACCGTAGAACAATAATAAAAAATGAGAACGATAATGAAAAAACATGCGAAAAAAATATTGCCCGCATCCTTGCTGCTAGCCGCGAGTATTGGTGCACAAGCGACTCCTGCAGGAAATTACGATACCAGCGATTGGGTGAATCAGGTTTATCAAAACCGAGGCGATACAACCTTGCGCCAAATGGTCATTCCCGGTACGCACGATTCTGCCACCTATAATTTCAGTTCCTCTTCCGATTTATCTCCTGATGCCAATTCCATTTTTGGCGCAGCCAAAGGCATTGTGTCTGATTGGGGTAAAACTCAAAGCTACAACATTTATGACATGTTACAAAAAGGCATTCGTCATTTTGATTTACGCATTCTGAAACACGAAGGGGAGTTTGTTAACGTTCACTCTCTCGTGGGAATGAAGGTGGTTGATGTATTAGCACAGGTTAAACAGTTTGCCGATGAACACCCTAAAGAAGTTATTATTTTAGAAGTTGCCAAAACTCCTAGTAGCAGTGATATGCCTGCGCTATTAGATATGTTTGATCAATACGTCGGGGATCGTAAACCTGATGCTTCTATTCCTGCGGCGCAGCAAACCTTAGATAATTTATGGGCAGCGGATAACGACGGTAAAAACAATAGCGTGATTGTGATCTGGGCCTCCAGTAGTTCAGCCGGGGAAGCTCGTGGTTATTACGGCAGCTCGCAGCTTGAAGGTACTTGGGCGGATACGGAAAGTTCCGGCAATCTGCACGACCGCTTGCTCAATGGTTGGGATAGAAATGGGCGCATCTATAAAGGGCTAAAAAATGCGCCGCAAGATAAATTATTTTACAGCGCGTTCACCTTTACCCCGCAAGAATCGACCATCATCGAAGACGTCTTCAATGTTTTCAGTTCCGGTAGCTTACTAAGCTGGACCCGAGATTGGATGCGTTCATATTTAGGTGATTGGGTAACAGGGTGGACTGCTCAAGGTCATCGTCCCAATATCATGACCACGGATTTCTTTGAATATACCGCCATGGTGCCAACTGCCATTCAGTTAAATACTCAAGCGCCTGCGGTACCGACGCAAGCATTGCAATATACCATTGCTAACGATGTTCACCGAGTATGGAGCGATAGTGGTTCGGGCTCTGATAACGATGGCTCGATCTGGCGTCTGAATACACTTCCTGGCTTTTATCCTTTGGGTGATATTCCAATCGGCGGTTATAACTTTGACTGGAATGTAGAGCGTATTTTAGTAAAAGATGGCCAGCCAGGAGTGACTCGTCCCCTGGGTTATAACTGGGTATGGAATGATAACGATTCTGGTGCTGATTCTGATGCTAGTATTTGGCGTCCTATCGCCCCGGCTGGTTTCGTTTGTTTAGGTGACGTCACTACGTTAAATCATGGCCTAGCCCCTTCGACAGACTTAATTCGCTGTGTGCACGAAAGTTACCTTGAACAGTCGCCAAACTTCAATTGGAAGTGGAATGATTCAGGTTCAGGTGGTAAATACGATGTCTCTTTATGGGATGGACATAACGGTAATGGCTCTACGTTAAATGCGGGTTCTATGCGCGCTAATCGCAGTCATTCAAAACCTGCAGCGGAAACATTCAAACTGATTACTCGTCATAAAACCGAGCAGGTTTCTGCGCCAGCGTATCGTGAACTGAATGTGATGGGTGTTTGCATGGATACCAGTTCTTCCGCAGCCAATGGTAATAATGTATTTGTTCATTCTTGCTGGAACCCTGCCACTTGGCAGAAATGGATTTATGAAGAATCAACGGGTTATATCCGTAATAAAGCCAACCCTCATATGTGCTTAGATAGCACTAACGGTAATAGCGCGGGCACCAGTGTGAAAATGTGGGGCTGTGAAGATCACATTAATTTGAAATGGGACTTTGTTGGCAACAGCATTCGTCCACGGAAAAATCATAGCTTGGCTTTGGACGTGAAAAATGGGACACCCAATAATGGCCAAGATTTATGGTTATGGGATGCCACAGGGAATGCAGCTCAAGTATTTAGTTGGGGCAACAAATAATGATCAATATTAGAAAAAAACTCCTATTAACCAGCGGTTTAGTCGGCCTAGCGACATTGAGTGCTAGTGCTCTTTCCAGTTGGAGTCAGGACGCACTTAATCGCCAATATGCTCTGCAGAAACATACACCGTTAGCCCAGAGTAATGTTATCGGCACGCATAACTCGTACAGCTCGAATGCTTATAATATGAAGCTGTATGAAAACCAAAATATCAGCATTACGGAACAGCTCAATGAAGGCGCACGCTTTTTAGAGTTGGATTTATGGCGAACGACTTCCCTTGAATATGTATCCACCATACTGTGTCATAACGGCGGACGCTGTGGCATGAGTTTAACGACGGATTATATGTACACCGATACGGCGCTAAGAGAAATCGGCGACTGGGCTAAAAATAACCGTGATCAAGTTGTGATTATTAAACTTGAAGATCAGATGGATGATGATTCATATCATTATTTTGCTGAAGCCATTCAACGCACCATTGGCGATATTGTTTATCGCCCAGAGCGCGCTTCCGATAGCGAAGGTCGTATTAGTTTTCCGTCAGATCTCAGTGCCGCCGACATGCTGGCCAAAGGTAAGCAAATAATTTTCCAAGGGTACAGTGGTGCTTCTGGGAATGCGATTGGTCGAGGCTGGGTGTTTGGTACAGCCAATCCCGAAAAAGATGGAGGTGATACCGCAAATAATCGGACGTCATTATTGAATTGCAGTGATCATGCAGAAAGCCGTTATGCTTTATTTTATGACTCTGCCGCAGAAGGTGATTTTACTTCTGACAAGTTTGTACCTACCGACATGATCAAACCTTTAATGGCCTGTGGTGGAACGGTCTTTGGCTTTGATTGGTTAAAAAATAATGATCCACGTACCGCAGAAGCTGTCTGGAGTTGGGCTGTTAATGAACCCAATAATTCGGGCAATGAAGATTGTGCGCTGAGTACAAATGGTCGTTTCAATGATGCGCAGTGCACTACTGTTTTGCCTTTCGCCTGTAGCGACGCTGCGGGAAGCTGGAAGATAACTCAAGGTTCAGGCACATGGTCGGTGGGTGAGGCGAGTTGCCAAACCGAGTTTGGCGCCGCGTTCCATTTCGATGTGCCCCGTACGGCCAAGCAAAATAAAGCCGCAGAGATTGCAAAAGTTGCGGCCAATAAAACGGCTTATTGGTTGAATTATTCGGATATTGAAACAGAAGGTTATTGGTTAACCGGTGCTGATAAAAATTATCTAAGCAACGAAACTGCGCAAACAGGTTTAAAAGTCGCTTCTTGGAATATATATAACTGGATCTACTCTGACGCAGGTACGGGTGGAGATAACAATATTTCAATCTGGCGTGTTAAAGATCTACCGACCGGCTGGTATAGCTTAGGTGATACCGCAGGTTTGGCGACGGATGGTCGCTATGCGTATACCTACTCACGCCTACCAGGTAGTTCTATTGTTGCCTTTGATGATGGCAGCGGCATGCTGGCCAAACCACTGGGTTATGATTGGCGCTGGAATGATTGGAAAACCGGTGGTGATAACGACGTGACCCTTTGGAGCCCAATCGCCCCTGTGGGTTATACCTGTCTTGGTGATATTGCTATTCCTGTCGATAGTCGTGCGCAACCGAGCACCGATTTATTGCGCTGCGTACGCGATGACTTATTGCTAACGGGTAGCTCTTTATGGGAATGGAGTGATTCCGGCTCAGGCGGTGAATACGATGCCACAATTTATCTAACCACCTCTCAAGTTGGCATTGAAGTTAATAAGGCCCTAAGCCCAAATAACTTCGATGTTAATTCAACCAACAGTTCTCGAGTATTGGATCGTACTAAAGTTAACTGGATGGGTGGGCCTAAGGCTGTGATTGATAAGGTTCAACACATTATCGTTCCTCCAGTTTATAAAGAACTGAAGGTCATGGGTGTTTGTATGGATACCAGTTCTTCTGCTGCTAATGGTAATAATGTATTTGTGCATGCTTGCTGGAATCCGGCGACTTGGCAGAAGTGGCTGTATGAAGAAAGCACGGGTTATATCCGTAATAAAGCCAACCCTCATATGTGCTTAGACAGCACTAACGGTAATAGCGCGGGCACCAGTGTGAAAATGTGGGGCTGTGAAGATCACATCAACCTGAAGTGGGATATTGTTGGCGATAGTATCCGTCCCCGTAAAAACCATAACTTAGCTTTGGATGTCAAAAACGGCACACCCAATAATGGCCAGGATTTATGGTTGTGGGATGCCACAGGAAATTCAGCTCAAGTATTCAGTTGGGGTAATCAATAAGTTGCAGTAGATAAATCAAAGCCGCGCATTGCACGGCTTTTCTATTTGTTGGAATTAATTTCTGGCAGACTTCAGATCTTCCTCACTGGAGTGATCGTGTGAATCGTAAGTCATTTTAACTTCGTCACTATCCGAGCGCTTCATGAGTCTTGCGACCAATGAAACAAATTTCTTGTTGGTGAATTCTCTGTGTTTAATTCGTCGCTTGATGATCCGGCTTTCATACCCAGGAATCATTTCATCTAAGGCTAAAACTTTTGGGCGAATGAATTTCACCAGCATAAATACATATTTCGGCCAAGATGCACGCTTAGGCATGCCGGGCATACCTTCAAATATCTCTTCACCGTAACTCCATTGGTTAATGCCTAGTAAAAAATCTTGGGAGATCGGAGTCGTCATTGCCATGAGATTTGATAGAAGTTTAGATGATTGACGCTCTGCAAGGAGTTCTGGGATACCGCTATAAAATGCCTTGTTAAGGCCTTCGGTATAAACCGTTTGTCCTTCGCACATGGCAAGTGAATGATCGATATAGAGGCAGCATTCATCATAGTTTTTCGGCAACCAGTCATAATCAATGCCATTTATGTAAGCGATGCAGCGGGCCAGTTCGGCGCAGTTTTCATAATCTTCACTGCGATACTTTCGCCCCAAAGACGCACTAAACCAAACACAATATAATGAGAACATCATGCCGCCGTTGGCGCCAATTCTCATTGAAATGGGGTGGCCACGGTTTTCAAAATCGACGATATCGACATCATTAGATTTGACCACCTGATTACGAATAAGGGAATGCATTAAGCGTACATTAACCCCCGTTTTTAAACTGTGACTATGACGTTGAAAAACATCCGCAGAAGACACATCACCAACAACATAAGAGCTGGTTTCAACAAAGCGACTAAGGGAGTTGGCCACATCTAAGAAGCGTCCGGTGGCCCCGACCATGCGTGAAACTGGTCCTAGGGTGGTTGATGTCCACATTAGGCTGGTATTGGCGAGATAATGCATGATGGGCGACAAGTCGGCGAGTACGTCTGCTCCTTTTTGTACTTTTTCCATATCAAACAAGCGTGGCGTTGCATCCACTTGTTGAAAGAATTCTTTCATTATCGGTGGGGCGTTATCAATGGAATCTATGCCATGTTCAAGTGCCTGATTAAAGAGTGCTCGACCTTCATTATTTGGGGTTGATTTCATCCAGCTGGCTAATGTATCACCGGTATAATCACCTTCCCATTCGGCATCTGCCCAGCGACCGAGCAGCCCTTCATAAGGCTGAAATTCTTCTGCCGAGCGTTTAATTTTATAATCGGTACTGGCAAACAACATTTCACGATAACCCGTATAAGTTGGGTTGTAACTGGCACTGATGTTTGGCGCTGGTCGCAGTGGAGCATCAGGGAATTGGCAGCGATAAAAGTTGTATGGGTGATGTACTAGTTTTGAGTTGGTATCGGGGTTATTCATTTTATTTTTCTTATTTTGAAGGAACTAGGTGGTAATCGTTTAAATCTATTTGGCGGGTCTGACTACGATATTTAAACGTAAAGTCTGGCCAGTTAACTGTGTTTTTACCCTCTGAATTTTTATACCAGCTAATACAGTTATTTTCCCAAACGGTATTTTTTAATTTATCTTGTACATGCTGATTAAATTCAATTTGTGGTTGGGCTTTAACATTAAGATATTTTAAGTTGTCTGCTTTCAGTGTTTCTACAGCTTTCAAAATATAATGAATCTGGCTTTCTAACATGTAAACAATAGAACTGTGACCTAGATTGGTATTAGGGCCGTATAGCATGAAGAAGTTAGGGAAATCTTTAACGGTAATACCTAAATAAGCTTCGGCGCCCTTGTGCCATTCTTGGTTGAGAGTTTTCCCCCGCAAGCCTGTGACTTCCATTGGTGTTAAAAATTCAGTCGCTTTAAATCCTGTGCCATAGATAAGTGTGTCGACTTCAATCTCACGGCCATTTTTTAATTTAATCCCGTTGCCTTCGATGGTTTCGATGGATTCAGTTTCTAAGGAAACATTGGCTTGGGTAAATGCTGGGTAGTAGTTATTAGAAATCAGCACACGTTTACAGCCAATATTATAATCTGGGGTGAATTTTTTGCGTAAATCAGGATCTTTAATTGTCTTTCTCATATGCTGAGCGCACTTCGCTTGGCTCGCACGCATTAACTGCTGGAATTGGGTAAAGCCCAACGCTCGGCTTTCATGAGTCAGGTAAACCCCAAGACGGCAAAGTTTTTGCCAGAGGGGGGACGATTTAAATCGTTGTTTTTCTTTGTCTGAATAAGCGCGATCAGGTTTGGGCAAAATATAAGGCGCACTGCGTTGCATTACATGAAGCGATTCAACCTCATGAGCAATTTCGGGTACAAACTGAATGGCACTTGCGCCCGTACCGATTACCGCTACTTTTTTACCCTTCAAGTTATATTCGTGATCCCAGCGAGCAGAGTGCATCACCTTACCGTTAAAGTTCTCGATGCCTTTTAGCTGAGGAATTGCGGGCTGGCTAAGCTGGCCACAGGCTGAGATAAATATACGCGCACTGATCTGTTGGCCAGTGACTGTGGTTAATAACCAACGGCCTGCTTCCGCATCAAAAACAGCATTAACGACTTCGCTATTAAATTGAATCTTGTTGCTTAGCTGGTATTTATTTTCACAATGTTGCAGGTAAGCCTCAATTTCTGGCTGAGGAGCAAATGCTCGACTCCAGTCTGTTTTTGGCTCAAAAGAAAAAGAATATAATAGCGAAGGAACGTCACAAGCTGCGCCTGGATAGCTGTTCTCACGCCAACATCCCCCTGAACTAGCGCCTTTTTCTAGGATAACAAAATCGTCATGACCGGCTTGTTTTAACTTGATCGCCATCCCTAAACCGCCAAAACCGGTACCAATAATGGCAATGTCTTTTATGAGTGTCTGCAAGCTGATTCTCGAATCTTGTTATGAGTAGAGGGTTATTGTTGTGTATTTTCTAATTAAGCGAAATGGTAGGGTAGGACATATTGATTGTGAATTTCGGCCATAAAAGAACAAAAACATGCAGCACCTAACGCAAAAACGCAGTACCACCAGTGTGCTGTTGATGATCAATGTCGCGAAAGCGAAAGGCATCAGCTCAGATTTGTGTCTAAAAGATACGGGCATCACCACTGACATGTTAATGGATGCCAGTACTGAAATTAGCCCAGAGCAGGAACTCAAGCTGATTGAGAACCTAGTGGATCAGCAAGAGGCTCAGCTAGTCGATACATCCTTAGCGGTAGAGATAGGGCTGCACTATCATCTGACGACCTATGGCATCTTTGGTTTTGCAATTTCTACCAGTCATACCGTGCGGGGGGCCGTGGAGGTTGGCGTCGGATATTTACCCCTGTCATTTGCCTTTAGTAAAATATTCTTGCGAGAAGAGGGGGATATTGCTTACCTAGTGGTGGATGCTGATCATATTGCTGAAAAAGTTCGCCGTTTTGTGGTGGAGAGAGACTTAGTGGCCATGGTGAATATGCATAGAGAAGTCTTTGGCCAGAATATGCCTTTAGAAGCGTTAAACTTGCAATGGCCTGAAGGGGCTGAAAACCTGTATAGCGCGATTTATTTCGCTAGAGCGAGTTATTCACAAGCTGAAAATAGTGTGGCTTTTAACCGTATGTTATTAAATATTCCACTGCCTACGGCGAATGAACAAAGTCGGAAAATGCTACTGGCTCAGTGTCAGGATTTATTACAAAAACGTCATAGTGATAATAGTATTGGTTTAAAGGTGCGAAATTGTATCTTAAGTAGGATTGATCAGGGTTCTGATATGGAGGCCGTCGCCAGTGAACTGTGTGTTTCTTTGCGCACGTTACGTCGTCAACTAAGTCATGAAGGCACGTCTTTTAGAGCCTTGATGGATGAAGTAAGGGAAACCTTAGCGATTCAATTACTTGAGGAAACGGCTTTAACCATGGAGCAAATTGCCGTAAGACTCGGCTATTCCGATACCGCTAACTTTTTCCATGCCTTTAAACGCTGGACAGGGCACCCGCCCAAACACTTTCGTAGGTAACTGTTAAACTTCGTAAACTAATGCTGTTAAGCCTTGATCTATCGCGGTTATCACTATAAATTCATACCATAACAAGCGCAAAAATTTGGTCCTTATTCATGGCACAGCTCGAACTTAACAACATTAAAAGTGATTTATTCTGGAACTTGCACAACGTTTCAAATAAACGAGCGGGCCAAATATTAATCAAAACCCTGTGTAAATATATTCCGACCTATTCTTCAGGTGCACAGCAAATTTACTCAGAAGGTGAATGCCAATTTACCTCGGTTGATCGTGTGGTATTCCACCCAAATACAAACGATTATACTAAGACCTTTAGTCGTATTCCTGCCACTGCGGTTAGAAATACGTCAATCCACTTGTTTGCATCCGGCACAGAAGGTTTAACCTTTCTGCAGAAAAAATCTGGCAAGCCGACAAGTACCTCGGCCTTCTCAGGCACATTAAATAAAATCCTAAGCAATATAGACAATAAGCAGGGCTTTATTCCTATTCTGCAAAAATCAAATGTAGAAGATACCGCCGATAAAAAACCTTTGCTGAAGCTCAGTACATTGGATATTAAATCTCTAGAAGAAGAATTTTCAAGCTTTGAAATATCGACCATGTTGAATGAGCTTAAAAAAGGATTTATGGAGTTAAACGCGCTTTAGTATTTCTTGCGGATATAAAACTATTTGTTAGTTTGGCGGTTCATGATTATTTTCTATCACAACCTTGCGAGCAAAAACTAATTCACTTTCAGTTAGTCCTGCTTCTAATAAAATATCACTCCAGGTCGAAATAACGGTTCTGATTCGTTCAATAATCTTAAGGCTATTAGGTCGAGTAAGCCCTAGAGCTTGGCCTGCTTTAACCGCTTCAGTGGATTCTAGTGTAGGTAAGTAAGCTGAACCTAATACCGCCAGTTGATGTTCTGAACTTAACGTATAGTCAGGTACTACATCGTAAACTGGGCTTAAACGCCAACCATCAGGGTATTGAATAAGTGAGAAGTTACGCAAATGATCATCGGTATTGTGTAATGCTCGGTTGATCAGCATTTGGCCAAATAGCTGTTCAAGGTCTTCTTTTGGTTTTGTGCTGTATTTACGAAGAATTTCGGCTAAGTCTTCATAGCGGGCGTATAAAGGATCGTCTTGGTCATTAGGGTCTTTCAATAACGAATTCATGGTGATGGTATGGTAGCGGCCACCTTGAGGTGATAAGTCAAAGCGAGCGACCTTTAGAACTTCACGATAACCGACTGTGTCGAGTTGAGCCATCGCGGTTCTAAAGCCTGAGCGACGAAATACTTCAAGACAGGCCCACTCAAGCTTTGCATGATTGAAGTCGTCTTTCTCGCGGTTGAATTTAACTACCCAACCACCATTTTCGTCATAGGCGAGTAGTTTTGGCCGCGCGCCGCCCACTCGGCTGCCGTTGTTCACTAATATCGAAAGTTCGGCTTCATTATGAGTGAGCTGGCTTAAATCTCCATCCCAAACTTTGTCGGCGATCTGCTTGGCTTGATCAAATTGAATACCTTCATACCAACTTGGTTTTCCCATGTCGGCAGGGGTTATTTTAATTGCACCGATTGATGCACCTTCAAAAATATTATCGAGTATGGTTAAAGTATCAACAAAACGTTTTTTAAGTCGGTGGGCAATAATGCGACGGCCCCAATCATCGGGTAAACAATCGTCGATGAATCCAGGTAAGTCTCGGCCAGAAGATGGGTAAGTGATTTTATCTAATGCAAGTGGTGCATTGATCGGGTCTAACGGGTGGGCATTTTCTTTAGATACAAGTGATGGATTGTATTGAAAAATAGCTTGGTTAATTTGTTTGTTGGCTTTTGCAGATATAAATAAAGCACCCACGTTACATACTTCGCCACTAGGTTGCATTTGCCATAACGAATAGTATTTAGATAATTCCATCAATTACTCCTCATTGCGGTTGAATATGTCAGAGAAGGTTGATTCGACAATCTCTTCATCAACAGTACCTGCTTGCGCTAAAGGGCTATCAAACAGGGTTTCAAAGCGTTCGGATATGTTGAGAATTTCAGCGGCATTAAGGTAATTTTTTAAAGAGACGTTGATATCACCTGCCTCCATGCGGCTGTAAGTTCTGCTAGATGTTTTGATGCGAGCAGCAAAATCACTTTGAGTATCGTTAGGGTATTTGCTTTTACGCAATGCTTGTAGCTTTTGGCCAATTGTTATCTCGATAGGTATACTCATACTTAGATCTGTAGGTCGCCATATATGGCTATATGTTAGCGCATACTTTAATTTATTGCCATATATGGCAATAAATTGCTTTGTGCAGGCTAGTGAATATAACTAGCTGTCGCAATACGAACATCGAATGTCACCTTTGGATAATGCCCAGTGCCTTTAATTTAGATATTTTGCTAGTCAGTAAAATAATAATAAAAAGGCATGAATATGAAATTCAACCGTCATACCAAGCTAGCGAGCCTACTTGCAGGCCTACTAGGTTTTTCACAACTCACTTTAGCCCATACCGATGGTGCCTACAGCCACGGTTCTGATGCTGTAGCCAACAATACTCAGTGGATGTCTCGCTTAGCCAACAACCTTAGGGTTAGTGAAATTAACTTACCGGGTACCCACGACACCATGTCCATTGCCTCAGGGGATATCTGGCAGAACCAGACCATGTCATTACGTGAACAGTTAGACTCAGGCTTACGCGTATTTGATATGCGTACTCGTCATATCGATGACAAGCTGCGTATGCATCATGGCATGATTGCTCAAGACACGTATTTTGATGATGTATTAAAAGACATTGATAGCTTTTTAGAAGCGAACCCAACAGAAACGGTTTTATTTCGTCTGCGTTCAGAACATACGTCCGAAAATAATACACTTAGCTATACACAAACCTTAGATACTTATTTAGCCGATAACGGCAGTAAGCGCTGGGTTCCAACCAATAACAATCCAACCTTAAACGAAATTCGCGGTAAGTTTGTTATTCTGCAAGAATTTGGTGGGGCGAAGTATGGCTTATCTTACGGCGCTATCGATAAGCAAGATGATTATTCATTAAGTACTAACTGGGACTTATACGATAAGTGGATCGCCGTTAAAGATCACATGGAAAAATCTGAGCATGGGAATCGCGATACTATGTACATGAACTACCTAAGCGGTGCGGGTGGTTCTTTTCCTTATTTTGTTGCCAGTGGTCACTCCAGTCCAGGTACTTCAGCCCCGCGTTTATCAACGGGCTTAACCACACCAGGCTGGAATAGTTCTTACCCAGATTTCCCTCGCACGACCTGCTTTATCGGCATCTGTACTATTTCATTTGAAGGCACCAATACTTTAACCGCGGATTACATTGCCAACGGCCAATCCAATTTTGTCGGCATGGTGATGGCCGATTTTCCGGGTAAAAAGTTGATTGAAAACGTTATAAACCTGAACGACCTGAGTGGTTATACCTACAATGAGTTCACTTGGGGAACTGGCACTGATGCCAATGTTCGCTTGTGCAATGGTACAAGTCCTTGCATCGAAGGGGATACATTCTCTGATGAAGTTCCTGCAGCCAAGTCTGAGTTAAGTGTCGTTAGCTATAACGTGCTTCGTCCATCGGCCGAGCGTATTCAAAATCAAATTCAATGGCTGAAAGGGCAATACGGAGAACAGGGTCCCGACATTATTTTATTGAGCGAAACCGTTCGTGGTGCTTGTGGTGAAGGCCGTGATACCGCGCGAGAATACGCCAAGGCTTTTAATGCTTATTACGTGAATGCCAATGAAGATGGCCCGAATTCTAGCTGCCAAACCGGTAACGCCATCGTTTCACGCTACCCTATGGGCAACGTTGGTATGATTCGTTTTAACTCGCAGTCAGAAGGCTGGACTAACGATCCGCAAGCAGGTCGAAACGCAGTGTATGCCGATATCAACGTTGGTGGTGACGTGGTGCATGTTTATTCAACGCATACCCATCACAGCTTTGGCGCAGGCGGTGATTCTATTCGCCAAAAGCAGCACGCAGAAATGGTTCAGCATGCAGCCGGTAAACCTTATTCTAAGATCCTAGGTGGCGACCTGAATGCCATAGGTCATGTATTTGCCGATCCGTTAAGCTTACACGATATCTCTTTGAATCCTTTCTTTGATAAAGGCTATGCCGATGCCCATGGCGACCTTTGGACTCATGAGCGTATTTCTGCAGAAGCCGGCTTAGTCGAAAATGATTGGAGTTTGATTTTAGATTTTATCTTCACCAAAGATGCGACGAGCAGTGATGCGACTCTATGCACCACAGACTACTGTAAAAATAGCGATGTAATGTCTGACCACGTACCGGTTTGGGCTAAGGTGAAATTCCAGCCTAACGGTATTGCCTTATCGTCGATGAAGATCAATGAAATGAAAGCCGGGGACCGCTTTACGTTTAAGCTAGCAACTAAGATTGGCTCTTCTACTTGTAAGATGGAGTGGGATGGAGGCCTTAGCGGCAATGAACGTAATGCTAAATTCGACTGTGCTTCTCAAGGCGATGAGTTGATTTTTGTACCCAGCGCTAACCCTTGGGTTGATCATAATGGCTATCAGGCGACTCGTGGTCACTTCTATTCAATGGGCGGTGATTGTGGCCTTGAATGGGATGGTACTCTTTCTAATGGCGAACGTAATGCCAAGTGGGATTGCAATGGTGGTAAAGATGAGTTTTATCTGACCAGTCATGCTGAGGGTGGCTTAAGCGATGTGATTATCACTTCAGTAGGCGCAGCAGGATATGATAACGATCACTGCGGTTTGCAGTGGGCGGGTGGAAGCGGTGTAGAGCGTAATGCTAAGTTTGATTGTGATCCCGCTTGGGATGCATTCAGCATGGTCGAGCTACGTAATGACATTGGCAAAAATTCAGTCAATGGTAGCTGGTCCAACTCCGGTGGTCGTAATGCTTATGCGGGTAATAACAAGAATTATAAGTTAACCATTGAAAAAGAAGCCGCGGTTGAAATTAACCTGACCTCCAGTATCGATACTTACCTGTATTTGTTGGATGCCAATGGTTCTATTATCGCAACGGATGATGATGGTGGCTCGGGTTATAATTCCAAGCTTGTTAAGTCATTAGCCGCAGGCAGTTATACGGTAGTTGCTGCAACCTATAGCTCAGGGCAGTCTGGTGGATTTATTATGACAACCAGTCAGGGTGGTTTGTTAGGCCAATAATTGGCGATATGTTAGCCGCTATCTAGCGGCTTTTTCTACTAGGCTTTTTCTACCGAGCTTATAGCGCTGAATGCCTATAAGCTCTATTTCACTTGGCTAGCGTCTAGGTTAGTAATTAGGTCACTATTTAAACTAGTTTCGAAAATCTCTTTAAAAAAATCATTACTTTCTTGTTATATGGCACTTTAGCACGTACTTTTGGCCGAAATTCATCTTAAAAAATAAGCATTTAGGGGTAGAATTCAGCCTCCTTAGAATAATTAAAGATTCCGTCATGAATTTTCGTCAAACTCTTGCTTTACTGACAGCGAGTATCGCCATTTCCCTATCGGGTTGTTCAAGTCAATTGGTGCTACCTGCCTATAAAGATATTTCATCAAAAACAGAACTACCTGAAGATACTTTAAGTATTCAATATTTAGGTGTTGGTGGGCATATCCTTTCGTACAAAGGCACGCAAATAATGACAGCGCCTTCGTTAACGAACCCACACTTCATGTTTTCTGGCCCTTTCTTCCCATTGTCGGCCGATGAAGATGAAATCGACCAATATCTACCCGACGTCTCTAATGTTGAAATGTTGCTAGTAGGCCACGGTCATTATGACCATATGTTGGATGTACCGTATGTGATGCAAAAGCATGCAAAAAAAGCACATATCTATGGTTCCGATACTGTTGCCCGAATGATTAAACCAGCCATTGATAATAGCCGTATACATGCCATGAACGATTTAATGGCTGACTCAGAAAACCCTGGGGAATGGGTCTATGGCATGAGCGGAAAAGTTCGCATCATGGCCATTAAGTCAGATCACGCACCTCATATTATGGGGATGAAATTGATCTTTGGCGAAGTTGAAGAAGATCTTGAAGAAATTCCTTGGCATGGATTTGGTTGGAAAGAAGGTCAAACCTTAGCGTACGTTATCGACTTTTTAGAAGAAGATAAAAGTATTGCCCATCGTATTTTTTACCAAGATGCCGCCAGTCAGCAGCCTTTAGGCTTGGTTCCACAGATGAGCGATAATAAAGCGTTTGATGTTGCCATTTTGTGCCCTGCATCGTTTGATCAAGTCGACGACTACCCAGAGTCTATTGTGAAAAATACTCAGGCCAATAGTTATATCTTAGGCCACTGGGAAGACTTTTTTGCCAACGATCTAGGGGGAGAGCAACGCGTTCTTCGTTTATTAGATCAGGAAGAATTTGTTGAGCGCTTAGAAGCGGTGATGCCTGAAAACAGTGAGTGGGTACTCCCTTCACTTTTCAGCACCATGAATTTTGATCCTAGTGGAAAATTAATCAAATAAGTTGTTCCCCCTTGCCATCGGCAAGGGGTTCCTCCCTTTCTTTTTAATCCCCAATAGCTCGTTATTATTTCTTCTGATAGTTATGTATGAATATTCGGAATTGGCGAATATTTACGCATATCAATTACTATCTATTGGCTGTTTCCCGCTAAACACAATATGTAGATAAGACCCACTATGTTTAAGATTAAAGTAGAGCGCATTGTAAAAGTTCCGATTGATCATGTTTTTGAAGCGATCAGTAATCACGCCAGTTATGCTCAGTTTCCGCCCGTAGGCAAGGCCAAATTAATTCATGAGGGTAGCGACGAGTTAAATGGAAAGGGGGCGCTTAGAACCGTAGAAACCGGGAAATTTAAAGTATGGGAACGAATTACCGCTTTCGAAAGACCCGTGCATATGCAATATCACATAGAGCAGTCACAACCGTTAAAAATAAACCATACGAAGGGCATTATTGACCTAAAAGATTTAGGGGATAATACGACTCAGGTTACTTGGATCTCAGAAGGGCGTATCGAACTTCCCTTAGTCGGACGCTTGCTGGATAAGATGATGAAGAAGCAAGGTACGGCTGTCTTTCATAGCATGCTGAAATCGATTGAGCGTCGTTAATATAAATTGTCGTCAACAGCCATTAAAATGTCGTCTATTGATGATGCACTAATGATATCGAAGCGCTAATTTGTAGAGATACAACTGAATAACCAAGCTCTTCATATGCCATTAACTCTTCAAACACATACTGATACTAATCACCCCCATCAGGAAGATCATACTTCTATCAAGAGGGAGGTCACCGGCATGGCCTTTAAGGCACTTTATGATGCAGTATTAACCCAAGCGGGAGCGGTGAAAGCGGAGTCTTTTCTGCATAAGTCGGGTTTAAAGCTAACGGATATCGGGACTGAAAATGCCCTTATTGAAATAGGCACGTATTACAAAGCTTGGAAGATTGCAGAAGCCATTACCCATGACCCGCTATTAGGCTTTCATATTGGCAGTAACTTGCACCCCTCCGACTTAGGGGTGATGGGGTATGTGATTCAAAACTGCAAAGATATTCAGCAAGCCATGATGTTGATTATCAAAACCAATCCGTTTGGCAATAAAACCGTAAGTAACGAAATCAGTTTCGATAAGAATACGGTGGTTATTAAATTCCGATCAAAATTAGATCCTGAAATTACTCGGCATTGGGTCGAAATGAATATCGCCGGCTACTTGCAGATGTATCATATTTTAACGGACTTTAAATACGTCAACCGTCATAGTCTTATTAGTCTATCGTTTGCCCATGATTGTATGGGGCGTCGGCAGGAATATGACGACTTTTTTAATTGTGATATTAAATTCAATCAAGCGGAAACACAGTTCACGTTCGCAGTTGAACATTTCTCAGACCGAATATTTAAAAGCAACCCGAATATACTGGGCAGCTTTATGAATCAGCTCGGGATCAGTTTAGAAGACGATGACTTTATTGCCGATGTAAAAAACTACATTAAACGGCGTTTGCCTCATACCGGAACCCCAACCTTGGCTCGGGTCGCTAAGCATTTTAATATCAGCGAAAGTACCGCTAAGCGACGATTATTAAAAGAAGGCTATAGCTACGCCGAGCTATGCCAAACGCTGCAAGAAAAAATTGCCAAAGACATGCTCAAAAACCCAAAAATTAACTTAACCGAAGTTGCTTGTTATCTCGGCTATTCAGCACCTTCGGCCTTATCGCGTTCATTCAAAAAATGGACGGGGCAAACCATCAAAGAATACCGCGCGAGTCTTTAATAAGCGCTATAAAATCGCTTTAAAAAGGCCTGACCTTATGTGGTAGCAATCTGGTCTTGCTCGTCGTTTATTTCCCTAATGTCTCTTGTTGTAATGTTTGTTGAAGTAGTCTCATTTAACGTTTAACAAACATAACAATAATAAGAGAGCCATATGAATAAAAAATTCATTCCCAGCTTAGTCGGCGCGGCGTTATGCACGTTGGCATCAGGCAGTTATGCCTTCAGCGGCGCCCCCGCAGTTGCCGATAATGATTACTCGGCTTTGGCCGAGCATCAAAAAACGTGGGCGTATCAAGCCTACCAAAAACAAGATTTATTAGATAACGCAACGCCAATCGCCCAAGGCTATAACAGCAGTTCGCACAATGCGTTTAATAGCTCAGCGTATGGCGCTGTGTATATCGATCCTAACCATACGTTATCAATCACAGAGCAACTTGATATCGGCGTGCGTGCGCTAGAGCTGGATGTGCATTGGACGCATCAGTCAAAAGATATTCCGGTGGGCGATGACTTGCTACTGTGTCATTTTGGCGGCCAGCGTGGTTGCAGTTCGTTAGAGCGTTATTTCTCCGACGCCGTGGATGAAGTCAATGATTGGCTGCGTAAAAATCCTCGTGCCGTTGTGTATATGGGCTTCGAAGATTACTGGGCAGATAACGAAGATAAAATGCTTGAAGCCTTAGCGCCGCTCGATGACCTCATCTACAAGCCAGGAAGCTGTACACGCTTTGCTGACGCCGCCAAAACCTTAACCGAAGAAGATATCTTAAAAGCCGGTAAACAAATGCTACTGCTAAACGGCGATTGCTCTACCAGCGCTTGGTCTGCCGCGGCATATAATGGAGGCTGGGGCTATTCTTCCATTGCGGCGTCTCAGGCTGCGGATTGTGCAACGGCTAACGCAAGCTGGAACGGCGATGGTATTCAGCGCATCTTTGAGCAAGAAACCTTCTTTGGTACCACCTTTGCCGATGACAACGGTCTATATACCGATGCGCAAATTCGCACCGCGCAAAAGTGCGGCATTAACCAGGTGGCCTACGACAAGCTGGTGATTAATGATTCTGGGATGAAAGCATCGATTTGGAGCTGGGCCGAAAATTATCCAAACGCTTCTGATGCCGCCTATGATTGTGCATACCATGGGCCTGATGGTTTATTCCGCGACTCTAATTGTTCAGACGATGGTCATTACGCCTGTAAAACATCCGATGGCAAGCAATGGGCGGTATCGACTCACTCCGGTTTAGAAAATTCACCATCAGCAGGGGAATCCGCGTGCCAGACTATGGGCTCTCAATGGCACTTTGGCGTACCCACCAATAGCATGCAAAACGAACTGCTTAAAGTGGCCAAAGCCAGTGCCGGTCATGCCAATATCTGGTTAGATTATCGCGACCAAGCAGAAGAGGGCATTTGGTTAACCTCAAAGCATCAAGTGGATTATCGTGAGGGGATTGCCGACATCGCTAAAATTCTGCCTGGAAAAACCTACGAGTTCTTTATGAAATCGGTAGTGGGTTCGTGTGAATTGGAATGGAATGGCGGCAATACTGGTGATGCAGATCGTAATGCGAAATTTGACTGTGCCAGCAAAGGCGACCCACTGTTATTTGTCCCTATTGATTCACCTAAAATGACAGAGGGTAAAGCCAGTGTCCGAGGTTATATCAAAGCAGAAGCCCAAGGGTATTTGTGTGGCTTAGAGTGGGCAAGTAGCTTGGATGACGGCGAGCGAAATGCTAAATGGGATTGTTCTGGTGGTGCCGACCCAGTCACCATAATCAGTGATTCTAACGGTACGACCTCCAGTGTGCGTATTACTTCCGATAACAACTGTGGCCTACAGTGGGCGGGTGGTGATGCCGAGAATAACGAACGTAATGCAAAGTTTGATTGCGATCCTGCTTGGGATGCTATGCGCCTTTATGGTGTGAGCACCACAGGCATCAAAATGAGCCGCACCATCAATAATACTTATGGTTGTGATTCGGGTGATGAGCGCTGCAATAAGTTCTTAGAATTCTCCGGTTCTGATGTGCGCATCGGTAGTGATAAAACGGTTTGGGATTTTATTCCTGTGGCCGGCAAAACCGATGAGTTTTATATCCGCAATACTTACGGTTGTGACTCCGGTGATCAGCGTTGTTTTGACTGGTTAACTTTTGGTGGTAGCGATGTAAATATTGATAGCAGTGACAAGGTGGCTTGGAAGCTGACCGCGATCGAAGGTAAAAACGATACCTACACCATTCAAAGCCGTTATGGCTGCGACTCTGGTGATGGACGCTGTGATCACTACCTAACCTTCTCGGGCACCAGTGGTAAAATCCATGCAACGGATGCGGTTGAATGGCATTTAGCTAAGCCGTAACTCGTGCTTCTTCTATTGAGGTGATTTATCTAAGTTATAGTCACCTTGCTGGAGGTGCTTGAAGTAGAGGTCATATTCGCCATTGGCTTTTATAATCTCTAGTTGTTTATTGAAGCGCAAAGATAAGTCCTGGCTATCTTGCCGGGCCTTTGGGAACAGCACAAAGCTTGAGTTGTTTAGATAAGGAGTTGGGTGGGAAGTAATCTCACCTTGCTCTTCACTTGTCAGCTGATCTCTCATGACGGCACGGCCCACGTTTATTTCAAACGGAAAGACATCAATTCGATGATGCAGCAACATTCTGAAATTTTGTATGGGGTGCGTCACGCGGCCCATCACAAGTTCACCTTCCGTCAATGCTTTATCAATAATCGGTCCGTAGCTAGAGGCATTAACACCTCCTAACTTATATTTTTTTAGGTCTTTAGCGGTATCCCAGTGAAAGGGTAACGACTTGTTATGAAAAAAAACAAACTCTTCGGTCAGTACAATATCACTGTAAATAAAGTCTTCTTCTCTCTCTTGTTTATGCATCCAAACGGCTGTTGCTGAAAATCGACCTTTAGCCGCGTCATCATACGCTCGTGACCAGGGAAGAAAGTGAATGGAGGCTTCAATGCCTATATCGCGGAATATATCGGTGATTATGTGTGAGACCACACCATTATGCTTTTGCTCTGCAGAAATGTAAGGCGGCCATTCACCCACAGCAATGCGGATCTTTTCTAGCGCGAATAGAGAGGTCGAAAAGGTCAGTACAGTGGTTAAAAGCAAAATCTGGGTGATTACTGTACTAATGGGCGTCATTGGCAGTGCCTAACATCGAGAAAAGGGCGGTATCAATGACTTAATTTTAGAGTTGATTTAACGGTTAATCAACTGCTCAAAGGCTACTGGGGGATATCGGCTTTAAGTTCTTCTAATTCCAAAATCCTAAGTTGAGCAACTTTTTTATACCTTTCTTTTTCCGGAAAATTCATCGCCTCCATATTCTGCAAGCTTTGATGTATTTCAGCGATTAAGGGGTCAATTTGGTGTTTTAATTTTTCGATATGTTCGGCTCGAAGTGCTTCATCAAAGCCACTTTTATTATTTTCAGCATTTTCAGCATTTTCAGCATTTTCAGCATTTATAAAAGCGGTAATAGAAGCGGTTGTAGAAGAGGGTATTTCTTCGGCAATGGGATCGTTCCATTCTTGGCGGTTAATTGGCTTTCGGGTCGAGAGCGATTTATCCGTAGTGGGCTGCATTATTTGCTGTAGGGTAAGCGTTTCAAACTGAATAACCGCTTTGTGATCTACGGCAGCGTCGATTAAGTAGGGCAAGCTGATAACGGCACTGGTTATGCCCATCATTATTATCAATTTTTTTATCATGTCGATTTATTCATGTCGCTTTATTCATATCATTGACTGGCTAATCTTGGTCAAAGCCGCTCATACGAGCGGCTTTGTATTGCTAAACGTTAAAATGAGCGCTAACCCAAGTTTAACGATTACCCCAACTCCATTTCTGGTTGGCTCCGCCATGGGTTTCCCACAAGGTGACTGCCGCATCGTTACCCGTGCCATTGGCATCTAAAACAGGACCTTGGCTGCCACGTGGCTGTAACTTACCATCAACAAAGTCCCACTTTTGATTGGTGCTCCAGTCATAGCAGGTCCACATATGCACGTACTCTCCGTTGGCATTACTCAACTTACCTCTATGGTCTAAACACATAGCCGGGTTGGCTTTATTGCGTATCAGGCCAGTAAAAGGATCGTAGTGCCACTTCTGCCAATCTACGCCAGCGCAGCTGTAAATAAACACCGAGTCACGTTCTTCAACCGTACTGCCGGAAATATCCAAACACTTATTCGAGTTTTCAACGCGCAGTTCACGGTAGTCTTTGGGCAATTTCCACTCGACTTTATCCGTTGGGTGAATCACCACATCGCTACCGGAAAAGGTCAGGTAATAATTACAACGGCTATCACCGGACTCGCAGCCCCAGCGGGTGCGAATGTAATAGGTGTCGGCTTTACCCGTAACCGGTTCGAAGGCCCAAGGCACCATTTCAGCATCAGCCGCATTAATGCTGACATCGGTGCCGTTGCCCGCGTAGGTTAACCAATCATCGCAACGTTCATCACTGGCGCAATTCCATTTGTTACGTAGGAAGAACACATTGCCACTATTATCCGCGGGTAGCATTTCCCACAGCGTTAAATCGCCACCAATACGGACATCGCTACCACCAAATTCCAAATAGTCATTACAACGGCTATCGCCCGAGTCGCAGCCATACGTACTTTGAATCGCAGTTTGGTGGCCCGAATTACTCAACGGCGCATAACCACTGAATATCTTTTTAACGTTAACAAAATTCACCGTATCCCAAGCAGGGTCACAATCAAATTTTGCGTTGCGCTCGTTGCCGGATTTACCACCATCCCATTGCAAACCGCAGTTATTCGCCGCGGTTGTAATAATCGCTTTGTCTAAACGACCCGATCCTAGGTTGCTACGGCTGGTAATGATCATGTCATCGGTGGCAGGGTCACAATCCCACTTGGCATTGCGTTCACCATCGTCTTCATCGCCTCCGGTCCACTGCAAACCACAGCCGCCATTTAACGTATACAGTTTGGCTTTCACTTCGTAATGGCCGCTGCTGGTTTGAGTTGGGGCCGTTAATACTTGCAAGCTCATAGGGTCGCCATTCGACGCACAATCCCACTTAGCATTGCGCTCGCCATCATCCAGGCTGCCATCCCATTCCATGCGGCACTGTTCACCATCACCATCGGTTGTATTTAACTTAAATGAATACTGGTCGCCGATTTTCATCGTTGATAAATCCGCTTCAGAAGGGGTTGCCGCATTGGCCTTGTAGCTTACCGTTGCCCAAACCGGAACGTGATCGGATAAGGTATTTTTATCACGGCACTTACTACTACAAACCCCAGCGCCTGACGTCGAACCGCCTTTAACAAAGATGAAATCCAGCAATAATGTCCAATCGTTATCCGCTAAGCCCGCTTCTGATGTAATGCGTTTATGAGTGGGTAAGCTGTCGTGAGCATCGCTATAACCACGCTCAAAAATCGGGTTCAACGATATATCGTGAAGGCCCAGAGGGTCGGCAAAGATATGACCTATGGCATTTAAATCACCGCCTACAATTTTAGTGAAGCGCTTGGTTTCAGCGTGGGCAATAATTTCAGCATGCTGGCCTTTGCGCGCATTATCACCGGCAATACCAAAGGGAGAAGCGGTATGGGTAGAGAATACATGCACAATATCATCGCCCACTTTTAAATCGGCAACGACATAAGAGCGGCCACTATCCGTTGGCTTAGTGCCACTTAAATCACCGTGTTGAGTATTAAAACGAACCTTTTGAACATTACCTAAAGGGTAACGAGAAATAATCGAGTTGCCGGTTTGGCAAGAACTCGCAGCATCTTCATTGCCGTTTACATAATAAGCATTAAACGCTTTCGCGTATTCACGAGATACGTCAGCACTGCAGCCAGCACCGCGTACGGTTTCGCTGAGCAAAATAACGTCTGGGCCTTGCTCGCCGAATTTATTTTTCAGCCAAGCAATCTGATTGTTCACCCGATCAGCACCGGCGCGCAGTACATTGTAAGACACAACGGTCAGCGAATCTTTCGCCGCTGGTGGCGCAGAAGCAAAAGTATCCCCTTCAACACAAGGGCTGCTGCCATTACAAAGAGGCGTACCTTGATCGGTGCCTGTGCCCCAAGTAAATTCGGTGAAGGTATAAGGCCCTTCGTTATTTAAGCGAATGGTATTTTCGATTAAACGCTTACCGGGAAAATCCGCCATCACCATACCCGCACGGGCGCCACCATTTAAGAAACCAGAACTCACCATGTGGTCGGCGGCTAAGGTATTGGTGCCTTCAAATGAAATAGTACAAATGCCAATAAAACAGCTGGTGCGCGGAAAGTCTGGGTATTTACTATTCCAACCTGGGGTTGTGAAACCCGTCGACAAACGGTTCGACGAAGTTGAGTTGGTTAAATGGCCGCTAGCAACAAAGTAGGGGAAAGAACCGCCCGCGCCACTGAGATAATTCATATAAATAGTATCTGAGCTGCCGCTGCGAGATTTGTTTAAGTGGTTTTTAACCGACGTCCACTTATCGTATAAATCCCAGTTGGTGGTAAAGCTGTAGTCATCTTGCTTATCTAAATCAGAATAAGGAATACCGTAATCTGCACCACCAAACTCTTGCAAGATCACAAATTTACCACGCACCTCATCCAAAGTTGGGTTATCACTAGCACTGGTATAGCGCTTAGAACCGTTTTCCGCTAAGTAAGAATCCAGCGTTTCGGTATAGCTACGGCTGTTATTTTCCGAGGTGTGCTCAGAGCGCAAACGAAATAGTACCGTTTCGTTTGGATGCGCGGTTAAGAATGCATCAATATCTTTAAGCACATCATCAAAATAGGTATCTTGCGCAATAATACCGTGATGCATACGGAACTTGTTATCGATGTGGCGGGTACGCATATCAAATACACGCAAGCCAGACTCTAGCTGTTGCGACAGCGACATGGTTTGGTTTTGCCAGATAGCGCCGCTTTTAATCGACATCGTATCGTGGGTGCCGGGAATGGATAATTCACTGATACGTTTATTGCCATCAACAAACTTCATCCAATCTGGGTTGGAGGCTACCGCACTGGACTGGTGTGCGTAGGCTCCGTCGGTATGGGTTAAACCGATTGAGGGAAAGCCAGCAAGGCCGACTATCGCAGCGGATAGCAGCCCAGCGAGCTTAATGCTTCGCTTTTTATTCATAATTGCACCTTAATTATTGTTATATTTTTCACCGACTTTATTAGAACGAAAGTAGGTCAAGGAATAAACGACAGCTAAGGTTGAATTGATGACTTTAGAGGTCAGGGGAGGGTAGTGCATGCGCGTATGTACTAAAGAGTTTGTAATCATTTCTGTTTACACTGGCACAATTTAATAAAATGTAGCAAAATCAGTAGATTATCAATATGGATCCTGACATAGCGAAACCCTCGTTATTTAGGTAAACGCGCATGCGCGTATTTTCTGGATGGAAAAATGGAACTTGGACATGGATTTTATAAATTACCCAATGAAATCAAATTTTCGACATGAATCTGTGAGCTCTTTTAGCGAAGAGTCTCTTCTGCGTGCTTATGACAAATGTTATTTTCAAGGTAGTCTTCGAGTTTTGGTATGAAAATAGATTTTGTATTAATAATTGTATTTATAATCGTTATTGCTGGTGCTTTTCTTTTTCAGAGAGAAAAAAAGCAATCTTATAAACGGCAGGCAAGTAATTGTAAATCGAGTGAAATAAACTCACCGACAAAACATGGGAAAGTTACACATTCAAAGGAGCATCGTGCATTAATTAATATGCCATATGTTTTGCAGTGCAAAACTGAAGTGTTTACGCAAGCAGAGCTTGATGTTATTAATAAATATGGAGCATGGCTAAGTGCTCTTGCTTCAAATCAGATTAATCTTGAAACTAGCGAACAAGAGCTGTTTGTAGAAGAGTGTCATTACTTCAGAACGCTCAGTATCAATGAAATGCTTTCATATTTTAGCAACCGTAATGATTGCGGCTCTATTCGGACTGTATGGTTTAAGTATCTGTGCCGTATAAAATTTGAAAGAGAAAACCCAAGTATAGTAAGTGATAAAACAAAAATTGATTGGGGTTGGCAAGGGCCACCTATTGCGTCAGGTGATCATGTTTTCTTTTCCAAGTAGAGCATATAACAAGTCAAATCTCTCGGACTTGGTAATGCTGTCACCTTTTTTCCAAATAAACGCCAACTTCACGAAATCAGTGTTAAGTGTTTAGCCGATAGATAATCACGTAAGAAACAAAGCAAAGTATATACACCCAATTAAGGAATCCTCGCTTCAAATAAATGCAAGAGAGGGAGCTTGGGGCCTAATACGTAGAACTTTAGATAATTGGTGGGCCTTGGGTAATCCAAATAGTGTAGCTATGTTAGAAATTTCACAATAATGATAGAAACCTATAGAAGGTCGTGGTGCAGTAGACAGCTAAACAATTTCACAACTCTTGCGAGTAAAAATACGCACCACGGCGTTATACAGGTGACGAGCCGGAGACTTCAAAATCGAGTGGAATTGCTAAAGCAAATAGCCAAGGGGAAAAGGTATAAATAAATGTTTGGTAGAATATTAAATACGCTCAGTTTTCAAATATCTAAAGCTCTAAAGGAATCTGTTGATAGAAACCCTGATTATAGGGCTAATAAATGGAATCTAATTGAAAGAAATATAGTTAAGTGGACGAAAACCCCTTTCCTTTATCTGTTCCTCACGTTTATTTGTATTTCACTATATGTGTGCCTTTTCTTAATATGGAAGCCTTCAATAATCAATATTCTGCCTTTAGGGTTATGGGTAGATGCAAGGGTGGTTAGCTGGCAAAGTCATGTTTTAGACGGCCAGTTAACGATACTGGGTGTGATTTTTCCGCTAGTCATTGGTTTGATAGGCGTCTTGCTACAAAGAAAGTCAGAATCTAAAGCTATTTGGTATGTATACAAGCGATACTCAGGATTTATATTTACTGGGTTGAGCGGGGTTTTTCTAGCAATAACTGTTACCTTAACCAGCTCACTAGGATTATCAGTCAGCAATGATATATATCAATCAGTGAGTGTGACCTTAACAGTCTGGTTTGTAGTAAATATTTTTTTGACTGGCTGGTTTTTATGGGTGACATTTAAGTTTATCGAAGAAAATTCTAGGAATATTCTCTTAGTTAGATTTGCAGTTAATGAAGCCTTTATTGACGACATCAAACGTTCATTGTCGGCCCATATCTCCCATAGAACTATTGAATCATTTGGTTTCAAAACAGATAGCTTTGAAGTCTCTACTTATAGGTTTTCTAGGGAGGGAGATGAACCATATTCAATTAATTTCAGCTCTCCAAGGTCTGTTGAAAATATAAGATTTAGAATTCTCTATGCAGCGATATGGCTACTCAGAAAAGTTAATCAAAGTAGAAAGGGGCGAGTAGTTATTCCTGTCTACGGTGATCATTACTCGACTAAATTTGATCTCTTGATAGTTAATGGCCTGAAAGCCCCCTGGTATTGCAAAGTTCTTTTAAAATCTTCTCTATCTTTTAGCAGGTCTGATTGGAAGAAAGATGTTGATGTAGAAAGTGTTGTTTCTGCAATTGTTGGGTCAGCCGGTTTGATACCTACGTTGGCGGCTGCTAGTGCAGGGAAAAAAGTACTTCTTGCAAATAAAGAGTCTCTCGTCATGGCTGGTAATCTATTGATGCAAGCAGCCGATAAGTCTGGAGCTACTTTGCTACCTATTGATAGCGAGCACAATGCAATTTTTCAATGCCTACCTAGAGATATTAAGAGCTTATCAAAAGGGGGAGTTAGCAAGCTTCTTCTTTCCGCGTCTGGAGGTCCATTTCGTGGCTGGTCTCTTGGGGACATGGGTGAAGTTACTCAAGAACAAGCCTGTGCACACCCAAATTGGAGCATGGGGCAAAAGATATCGGTAGACTCTGCAACACTGATGAATAAGGGACTTGAACTTATTGAGGCCTGTTGGTTATTTGACGTGACCTGTGATCAGGTCGATATAGTGGTGCATCCCCAAAGTATTATTCATTCGTTGGTCCAGTACGTGGATGGCTCAGTTCTTGCTCAGATGGGTAACCCAGATATGCGAACTCCTATTGCTCATGCATTGGCTTGGCCTAAAAGAATTACCTCTGGCGTCAGCGATTTGAATCTCGCTGAGATTGCTAGGCTAGATTTTGAAGAACCCGATTTAGTGAATTTCCCCAGTCTTGGTCTGGCTTACGAGGCAGCTAGAGTGGGTTTAGATGCGCCGGTGGTATTGAATGCGTCAAACGAGATAGCAGTTCAAGCTTTTCTTGATGGCCGAATAGGTTTTACTCAAATAGCTGAAGTTGTAGCTGATACAATGGCTCATGCTATATTTAAGGAACCAGACTCACTTAGTGGAGTCCAAGAGTCGGACAAAGAAGCTCGCGCAAGAAGCGCCGAGATTATTTTGAGGGTACAACGTTAAATGTTAGATCTTGCTGTAACGGTATTTTATTTCTTCATCAGTCTTGGAGTCTTGGTGACAATACATGAGTTTGGTCATTTTTGGGTGGCTAGACGTCGTGGTGTTCGTGTAGAGCAGTTTTC
>ENA-ORXI01000446-ORXI01000446.1-sediment-metagenome-genome-assembly--contig:-NODE-446-length-34515-cov-12.327894_pt1 | contig 34515 bp, 33 predicted proteins | sample MGYA00237861_ERZ511468 | MGnify/ENA primary metagenome ERZ511468 (study PRJEB26299, sample SAMN06266213) | sediment metagenome | isolation source: Hudson Canyon methane seep mesocosm | place... | reverse complement strand
CAACGGACTAATCCCTTAACTTAATGGCAGTGACGCAGAGCATGGGAACTATTTTGGTCGTTTATTTATTTCGAGTTTCCTTAGTAGCTTAAAATAGCAGTGCTAAAGCACTGCGCCCCGATAAGCTTATTTTTATAGCCAAATCATCATGATTGGGTATGAATATTTTTATGATATCCCTAAGAAAGGATGAGAGGGATAGCGTCCACTTATTTCAAACTCTTGGTTTAATGGGCTTGGGTTAGCAATAGCGTAACCCAACAAGTCTTTGAAAAATGGTGGATAACGCTAGCGCTCATCCACCCTACAAAAGATAAAACGCCCTTAACTTAATGGCATTGGGACGTAACCCTTTAATTGATGGGAGGGCAGAATATATTTCTATCACCTACCTACAACGGGTGGAAGAAAAAAATAGCGCACGAAATAGAGACCAATATTAGCATCACCCTCCTTTAGCCTTTAGCTTTAACAAATTTCTTATAATTAATAGAGATCTTAAGCCCTATAAATCGACCTGACATTTTAATCATCTCATCCGTCTTATTATCAAAGATCAGCTTCACTATACTTAACGCTCTATCTTCATAACCTTCTTCAACACCCTCTGTTTCGAGTTGAAAATGGTAATGGTAAACATCCTGCCCGTCTGTATGCTCTATTTCCAAAGGCTGGCCTAATTGACTCAGCATTTGCTTTCTTTGTGGCAAGTCGGCATCAATCTTTTCAATTAAATCGGTATTGGCTCTTAATTGTCTTTTTCCTTGATTAATTTCCGCACCACCCAGCGAACGTATGGATATTTCCAGGAATTCTGCGGGCGCCATTTCTAGAAATAAAGAAGAAAACGACCAAAGCGTTAATCGTTGCTCCTGATTAAAACTTAAATCAAAATAGAATTTAACTTCGGGCTGAACAATATTGCCTTGCTGATCCACTTTACGAAACCAATAGCGCCAGCTTTCTCCAGCCTTTCTGCTAATTTTTTCACTCGGTTGTAATTTAGATAAGGAAACAAAGTCCTCATTATAAAGAATAGGATCTCTAAATGAGATGTTAAATTCATCCGCAGCAGTAATGGCAAAATATTGATCAAAGTCATCCATTTGCAAGTATGTCTGATAGGCACGTACCCAGTAAAAACACCCTGTTAAGGTGCTTATCAAAAACAACAAAAGGAACCATCTAAAAAATTTAATCATCCTGCCTCATTACCTTTTTATTAATGTCTGGTATCAGATGTTTTTTCCACTATCTGAGTTGACAATAAGCCCTCAACATCGACCCTATCAAAGCGGTATTGTTTGCCACAAAATTCGCAATCAGCTTCAATTTTTTCACGCTCTTCTAGAATAGAGTTCAATTCATCTTTACCCAAAGCAAGCAAAGCGACCTCTATCTTTTGTACAGAGCAGCTACATTCAAATTCAATAGGTTCTGGCTCATACACTCTGACTTTTTCTTCATTAAACAGCCTGAACAGCATTTCTTCACAGTCCAGAGTTAACATTTCGTCCTTTGTCACTGTATTAGCCAATGCAGAAATACGCTCCCAATCAGCTTCATAACTTTCTTGTGCTGGTAGTTCTTGTAAAAACAAGCCTGCTGCATGTGTTTCATTAGCAAATAACCAGACCCGCGTTTCTAACTGCTCTGATTGTAAAAAGTAAGTTGTAATTACACCAGCCAATGCATCACCTTCTAAAGAAACAACGCCTTGATACGGTTCTCCTTTTTCTGGATCAATAGTAATCACTAGTCGCCCTTCCCCCATCATTTCAGCTAAAGTCCCTGCGGCTATTTTTTTATCACCTCGGGCTAAACCCCGTATTTTTCGATCATGAGTCGCTTGAGCAACCAATGCCTTTAATCCGCCAGTTCCTTCTGCTTGTAAAATCATAGCACCCTCAAACTTAATGGTTGCTGACAATAAAACAGCAGAGGCTAAAGCTTCACCTAACTTTTCCTGCACCCCTACTGACAATTGTTGATATTGCTTGGCCTGCTGCCAACTGGTTTCCAGTCGAACCCATTCACCTCGAACACCAAGCTGTTCAAATAAAAAACGTCGTAAACAATCTTGTTCTTTCATTTATACTTTAAATAGATTAATAATAGCTGCAATTATAGCCCTAAGGTATGAAGATTCCATAATCCTGGAAAAACATCCTTACTCTGGTCCAACTCATTATGCTTTTAACAAAAAACAAAACAATGTTTCCATCAGCTTCAGAAGTACTCCCTGGCAGAGAATCGCTGATGCCCGTCTCTCAGAATCACTATGTGACAAAAAATCCAATTATTCCACCTTTTCCAAAACATCTAGAACAGGCGCTGTTTGGTTTAGGCTGTTATTGGGGTGCGGAGAGAAAATTTTGGCAACAAACAGGGGTGTTTTCTACAGCCGTAGGGTTCACTGGTGGCTTAACCCCCAACCCCAGCTATAAAGAAGTCTGCACTGGATTAACAGCTCATAATGAAGTGGTCTTAATCATATTTGATCCAGCGATCATTTCATACCAGCAATTGCTGCTTATCTTTTGGGAGTCTCATAACCCCACTCAAGGCATGGGGCAAGGGAACGATATAGGGACACAATACCGATCAGGCATCTATACCTTTAATGATCTTCAGCAGCAACAGGCTTTAGAATCCAAAGCACAATATCAAGAAAAGTTATCATCCAATGCTCTAGGTGAGATAACAACAGAAATTCTCATCGCAGCTAGCTTTTATTATGCTGAAGACTCTCATCAGCAGTATTTAGCCAAAAACCCTCAAGGCTATTGTGGCTTAGGCGGTGTTGGAGTGTCATTTGAATAAAAACAACAGGCAAAAAAAAAGCAGTTAATAAAAATTAACTGCTTAAAAGTGTATTTTAGGAATAACATAACGCAACTTTTGCTGTTTAGCTACAAAGAGCTTTAAAAGTTGTAGCTATAATACCAAGTCTATTGTCAAGTTAAAATGTGACAAATTGTCGCAGTATCAAAAAACCTCATTTTTTTCAAGCCTTTTTTCCTGCAAAGCCTTTTCAACTTACCAAACAACACTCTTAGGAGTGAGGATTTAATAATGCCCCCCCCTTAGTAACTTACTCAGGTTTCACAATCAACCCTGTAAGGTATAATAAAACGACAATCATAATCACGAATTGATCCGTTAATATCATGATATTAAATAGTGGTAAGCAATGGCATTTTTTTTATTCCAACCTCTTTATAGCCTGCGCTTATTTTTTATTAGGCTATTTTGGCACCCTCCTGGCGGCAACCCCAAGCAATGTTAGTCCCATATGGCCCGCTTCTGGTTTAGCCTTAGCCTCAACCTTAGTTTATGGAAAGCGAATTTTGCCTGGGGTGTTTTTTGGCGCCCTAATAATTCATATTTATTCATTTTTTGACTTTTCTACAGCCACTTCCGTAGCGCCCGCACTACTCACTGGCTCAATAACCAGTATTGCATCTTCACTGCAAGCCTATGCAGGTGCAACTTTAATCCATTATTATTTGGGTCAAAACAATCAATTACTAGAAGATAACAGCATTTTTCGTTTCTTTATCCTAGCCATTATCAGCTGTTTCATTGCTCCTAGCATCGGAATCTCAACCATATTCTTACAAAACATTATTACAGCAGATGACTTTCTATTAAGTTGGTGTACCTGGTGGATAGGAGATGCTATTGGGGTGATTATTTTTACCCCCATTGTGCTATCACTTATTGCTAAACCCAAATCAATATGGAGAGCGCGCCAAAAAATAGTCTCTTATCCGCTGTTCGTCATGATAGCTATTGTTATCGCTATTTTTCAATACAACCAGTTTCAAGAAACAAATAGAATCCGCTCAATCTTCGCTCGTCAGGTTGATAGTTTACATGCAACTTTAGAAAATGAAATCCACAAACATGTAGACCTTAGTCACATATTAAAAACCTTTTTTGATAGCTCAGAGTTAGTCACTGAAGCCGAATTTTCCTCACTAACCCTCCCTCTTATAGAAAAACACCCAGGTATTCACTCTCTCTCCTGGGTAGCACTTATTTCTTCAGCTCAGCGCAAGCAATTTGAAAACACCTTTAGCATCAAGGAAAGAAATCACAAAAACGAATTAATACCCGCAAGCAAACGAAGGGAATATTTCCCCATCACCTATACTCAGCCAATTAAATCAAACTCACGGCTATTAGGTTTTGATATTAGCACCCACCCAATCGCTATAAAAGCTCAGAAAAAAGCCAGAATCACAGGCATCACTACGCTAACAGAACCATTACATTTATATCAACAAGCAGACAAACACGCTGGCGTTATCCTCTATTCACCTATTTATAAAAAAAATAGTTCGCTTAATAGCAATGCAGCCAGGGAAGTTGCTTTAACTGGCTATATTGCAAGTGCATTTCTTATAGCAGATGAATTAAACGAGGCCTATACAGACGCCTCTGACATTCAATTATTAGTCAAAATTGAAGATAATAGTGCTCAGTTATATAGTAATTATATTGATTCAAAGCCCCCCAGTTTGAACTCACCGGCCTTACTAAAAACAAAACATATCCAGGTTGCTGATCGCCAATGGACGTTAACTTATCAACCCTCAGCAGCGTTTTATCACAGTCAGCTATCCTGGACTATTTGGTGGATACTGCTTGGAGGACTGTTAATTACAGGCTTATCTTCAATCGCCCTGCTAATGCTTACGGGACGCTCACTTCGCACAGAAGAATTAGTACATCTACGCACTAAAGCACTCGCGGAAAGCGAAGAGCAATTTAGAGAATTAGTACAGGCTCAATCTGCCATAGTATGGAGGGCCGACCCAGTAAGCTTTAAATTTTCATTTGTAAGCGACGAGGCTGAGAAAATTTTGGGCTACCCTATTTCTGACTGGTTAGAATCCAATACCTTCTGGATTGATCATCTACACCAAGATGACAAAGAATGGGTGCCCAAATTTTGTATAGCATCAACCAGGGAACTAAAAAACCATGAATTTGAATACAGAATGATCAACAAATATGGGGATATTGTCTGGCTTAGAGATGTGGTTAATGTAATCGTAGAAAATGGTGTAGCAAAAGAAGTGATTGGGGTGATGATTGATATTACTGACCGCCGAATTGCTGAAGAAACCGTTAAATTAAATGAATCAAAATATAGAACGCTGTTTGAAGACACCATAGAATCCCTCATCGTTTTTGACTTTGATACTCTGCTTTTTTCCGAAATAAATGATAATGCACTGGCCTTATTTGGACTGGATCGTTTGAACTTTCATAAATTTGGCCCACTAGAGACCTCACCCATAACCCAGGCAAATGGGATTCCCAGCAATGAATATGCTCAAAGGATGATCGACAAAGTACTGACTAATAATAAAACCACTTTTGAATGGACTCACATTAACAAACAAGGACAAGAAATACTCTGCGAAATTAAAATGGCGCTTCTACCCTCTATCAGTCATAAACATGCCATAGCCAGTATTAAAGATATTACTGATCAAAGAAAATCTGAACAGGAAATTTATCAGCTTGCATTTAATGACTCCTTAACAGGTCTGGCCAATCGTCGCTTCTTTCTTAACCAACTCAATTTAGAGCTGCCTCAGGCAAAACGCAACCACTCCTTTGGTGCCATTATTTTCTTAGATCTGGACCGCTTTAAAATATTAAATGACTCCCTAGGACATCATGTGGGGGATGAATTACTGATTCAAGTCGCAAACCGAATCCAAAATTCATTACGTGCAGAAGATCTTGCCGCTCGCTTTGGAGGCGATGAGTTTGTTGTTATGATAAGAGCTCATGAGCCCGCCATGAGCCAGGCAGCCGACCATGCTATCGCCATTGCTGAAAAAATCAGATCGGCGCTAGAACAACCCTACATAATTGGCAGTTACGAGCATCACTGCTCTTCCAGTCTTGGAATCACCTTGTTTCCTGAGCAGAATATCCCGGCTATAGAGCTATTACAGCAAGCCGATAAGGCAATGTATCACTCAAAAGATCTGGGCAGGAACACCATTAGCTTTTTTGATCCTGGCCTGCAAAAAAAGGCTGATGCAAAACTATTCCTAGAAAAGGAAATTCGCCGGGCATTAAAATCAGAAGATTTTATTCTTTATTACCAGCCTCAAATAGACCAATCCTCTCTGTCCATCAGTTCAGAAGCACTGATCCGTTGGCAACACCCAGAACACGGGCTTATCTCACCTATCGACTTTATCCCTATCGCAGAAGAAAGTGGCTTAATTATTCCTCTAGGGCTTTGGGTACTCAACCAGGCCTGTAAACAAATGCGATCATGGCTAGATGATAAGCTCAATATTCACCACATTTCAGTTAATGTCAGCTCAAAACAATTTCGACACCGCAACTTTGTCACTCAGGTTGAACAGGTCCTCATTGATCACAAACTCCAGGGCTCTCATCTTTATATCGAATTAACTGAAGGCATTGTTATCGACAATATCAATGACACAATAAAAAAAATGCAGGCATTGAAAACAATTGGTGTCAAGATTTCAATTGATGATTTTGGTACAGGCTACTCCTCCCTTGCCTATTTAAAACAGTTACCGCTAGATCAACTAAAAATTGACCAGAGTTTTATCAGAGACATTAGCAGCGACGAGAATAATGCCACCATCGTATCAACGATTATTAACATGGCTCACAATCTCAAACTGGATGTCATTGCAGAAGGCGTTGAAACTCAGCAACAAAGAGATTTTCTGATTGCTCATGGCTGTATGGTCTTTCAAGGTTACTATTTTAGTAAACCCATACCCGCGAATGAATTTGCAGACTTTAGCAAAGAACCGTTTAATCACTCGCATAGCTAGAAGCCTGTCCGAGAACAAAGAAGGGGGTACCGCATTGTATTCTCAATAGAGTAAACTAGCAGCATACAACAGATAAAAACCCACGCCAACCCAACGATTACTATGATTGACGAAGTTCTCCCTAAATCAAATATTTCAATCAGAGACAATTTAAAATGGCTCTATATCCTAAGAAACTTGATGCTGTTAGGTGAGTCCTTTCTTATTCTTGCCGCTGTTTATGGCCTGAATATTCGCCTCCCAGAAGAAGAACTCTGGCTAGTCATTTTATCAATTTGCGCAGTAAATCTGTATACCTGGATGCGCTTACAGACAGATGAACCCATTACTGAACTGGAAATTTTCTCCCAAATCTCTATTGATGTGTTTGCTTTAGGCTCCTTACTCTATTTAACGGGTGGTGCAACCAACCCAATTATCTGGGTATTCCTACTGCCTTTAATCCTTACAGCAATCATGCTACCCCAGGCCTATGCCTGGAACATGGTCATTCTGACCTGCTGCACCTATACCGTGTTAATTGGCTACAACATTCCTTTACCTGCCATGGAACCTCACCTTCCCGACCCGAACCTGGTCAGCCCTGAAATGCAACATTACTTGCATGATATGCAAGATCAGCAATTCTTTAATCTACACATCTTTGGCATGTGGTTTGGATTTGTTTTTAGCGCGGGCTTAGTCGCTTTTTTTGTAGTGCAATTATCAAAGACCTTAAAGGAACGTGAACGTAGTCTTGCCGATGCCAGAGAAAATGCCTTAAGAGACGAACGCGTTGTGTCCTTAGGCACCCTGGCCGCCAGTGCTGCTCATGATATGGGGACACCACTTGGTACCATGGCAATTTTGGCGCATGAGATGGAACTGGAATATGCCAACAAAAACCATCCCGATTTACAGTTACAGCTAAAGATAATGAATGAACAAATAGCTCGCTGTAAGGAGGCTTTATCAGTCCTTTCAGCGTCCTCTGGTGAAATGCGAGCAGAATCAGGCAAGCCTATGGATCTTATTCATTACCTGGATGAACTCCTCAACCAATGGCGCGCCCATAACACCACCAGTAAAATCAATCTTGATATTGCACCCAGCGTTGATGTTAATGCTAAAATTATTGCAGACCGAACATTAACCCATTCCATCATTAATATTTTAAATAATGCCGCTGAAGTTTCTCCCGCCAATAGCGGAATTGATTTTACAGCAGAATGGGACAGCCAATTATTACACTTAAAAATAAGAGATTTTGGCCCAGGCTTTCCAAAAGAGATCGTTAAATACGGCGGCCAAGAACCCGTTACCAGTAGTAAACAAGGACTTGGTGTCGGTTTATTTTTAACTACTTCCACAATTAACCGTTTAGGCGGTAAAATAGAGTTTTCCAACATGGTATCTGGGGGAGCCCTTGTTGAAATCGCACTTCCTTTATTAATAATCGAGACAGATCATGACGACAACGGAAATGGACAAACCGAACCTGCTATTAGTTGACGATGACGAAACATTTTGTTCGGTGCTTAAGCCCGCATTGGAAAAAAGAAACTTTCAAGTCTCAGTCGCTAACGATGTAAAACAAGGCATCGCTTTAGCCGAACAAACCGAACCAGAGTATGCGGTGATTGATTTACGCATAGGCCATGACTCTGGTCTGGAAATGGTTAAAAAGCTAATCTCTCTTGATGGTAACACCCAAATTGTCATGCTGACAGGGTTTGCCAGTATTGCAACGGCTGTGGAAGCCATCAAACTAGGTGCGATACACTATTTAACCAAACCCGCCAATGCCGATGAAATTGTTAACGCCTTATATAAAAACGAAGGTGATTCATCAGTTGAAATCAATCAGAACCCCTTATCAGTCAAACGTCTGGAATGGGAGCATTTGCAAAAGGTTTTAATGCAGCATGATGGCAATATTTCCGCCGCGGCCAGAGCCTTAAATATGCATAGAAGAACTTTACAACGAAAGCTAGATAAACGACCGGTTAAAGAATAGGCTTTAACCGTTTTATTGGGTTGAAATCAATTGATTTCAACCCAATAAAACGTCAACTTATTTTACAACTATAAATACAACCTATCAGTACCAAGGTTGCATTTTACTTTAACAACCAAGCTCATTCTATAGCAATCACTTAATTGCCCCGACGCCTCACTACAATCAACTGTCAGTTTTCTTTACATCTTAAAGTTACTCGCTCTACCCAGCTAACAACAAAAAAATTAAGCACCTGATTTTAAAAAAATTACATATAAATGGAATGATTAATGCCTGATTAAAAAAATTCAACAACAACTTGGAAAACTCATGAAATTAATACCTCTATTTTCTTATTCATTAATCACGCTATTAGTCAGCGTATCATTTTCTGCGCAGGCAACAATTACCAGTTTCAGTTCCTGTACTGGAGCAAATGAATGTACTATTACCACAACCCCTCCCAACCCAATTGCAGCCAACCCAAATAACGGCATTCTTTTAGCATGGAATGAAGTACAAAACCTGACATTAACAGACAAACTCTATGTTAATCGTGTATTTGATCCAGCAGCCTCAATGGTTGGCACTGATAGCAAAGGGCTTTATTTAAAAGCCGGCACCATTGTTTCCAGTCACTATTTTCAGTGGGACCCTGGCACAGGCAGCAGCACTCGTGTTTCAGCCACTATTGTGACTGATTCTCCCGTTTTTGCATTTATAACTTCAGACCAAAATTTATTTGATAGCGACGCACAACTTGGATTATCAGGACTGGATTATGCTGATTTCAGCCTTCGAGGACTAGAAGGTGGAGACACAACAATATTTAATGGTTCATCCGTCGATATTAGCTGGAGTGCTAGCTCACCAGGTGACTGGACCCGTATGGTTACGGCATTTTCACCAGCGGCAGTCCCGGTTCCTGCGGCTATTTGGCTATTTGCTAGTGGTTTACTAGGCTTAGTGGGTTTAGGTAAACGCAGAAAAGTTTAACATACGGTAGAGACGTTGCATGCAACGTCTCTACAAGGTGTAGTCCGTGCGACCTTCAATCCCACTCAAACAATTTCCACTGATTAATTCTTGTACCTTTATCAAGGTCACTGCCTCTAACATCCATATTACCATCACCATTGGTATCAATTAGATAGTAAGCCGGGCCGACGACAGGAATAATTTTTACCATATAAAGCTCGCCATTTTTACGATACTCCTGAATGGTTTTCTTGCCTTTCCGAATAATGGTAATATCAGGTTCTAATGTTTCGCCACTTTGCACGGGCATAGGCAATTCTGGCGGCTCAGGAACCGCTGCAATTTCAGCCCCTTGCTCAGCAAGACTAGCGGTTGAAAAAAGTATTAAATTTAAAGCTAAAAACCAGCGCATGGTATTACCCTTTATCATCGATTATGACTGTCATCATAGTATAGTTGATTCGTCTCATTAAAGAAGACACTAAAGCGCCTCTTTTGTTTCCTTTTCTTCGTCATCCTCATTCTCATCTTCATGAGCCATATCAGAGATTTCTTTTAACCGTGAAACAACATTAAAGTTAATACTGCCCTCCGGGTATTGTCCTTCATTATTCATAACTCCGGCAGGTTTTCCCATTAACAATTCTAAGGCTTCATTTACATTTGAAACGGCATAAATACTAAATAAGCCCTGCTCAACCGCATCAATCACTTCCTGTTTTAACATCAGATTACGTTTGTTTGAAACGGGAATAATGGCTCCATGCTCCCCATTAAGCCCTCTAGCCTGACATAACTTAAAGAAGCCTTCAATTTTTTCGTTAACCCCGCCTATGGCTTGTACTTCGCCATATTGGTTAATTGAGCCCGTTGTTGCAAAGCCCTGTTTGATCGGGGTGCGGGTTAAGGCTGAAATCAAACAGATCAATTCGGCAAGTGAAGCACTGTCCCCGTCAACATAGCCATAAGATTGTTCCAGGGCAATACTGGCAGAAATAGCTAAAGGAAATTCCTGTGCATAACAATAACCTAAATATCCTGTCAATATCATCACCCCTTTCGAGTGTATTGCCTGACCTAACTCAGCTTCTCTTTCTATATCGACAATACCACGAGACCCAGGATAAACGGTTGTAGTAATCCGCGCAGGTGCACCAAAGCTACTGCCACCCACTTGCATAACTGTTAGCCCATTGACTTTGCCTATTGCTTCTCCCGAGGTGTCAATCAGAATGGTGCCATCAATCATTTCTTCCAGGATTTCTTCGGCTATCCGTCCACTACGTGCTTCTTTAGCCGATAAAGCCTTATCAATTTCAGCCTTACCAATTTCAGTTTTTCCATTTCCTGCACACAGTAAATTGGCTTCACCAATAATTTCCAGAGAATCATTGACTCGTGCCGAGAGTCGATGCTGATTTTCTGACAATCTGCAACTATGCTCAATCAAGCGGGCAATAGCCGTTTTCGTTAAAGCTAAGGCACCCGAGTCAGCAGCCTGTTTAACCATTAATGCCACAAACTGCTCTACTGAATCATCCGTTAATTTAATATGATTATCAAAATCAGCCAACACCCGAAACATTTCGTTAAATTCACTATCCATATCTTCTAACAGATAATAAATATCTCGCGGGCCAACAAGAACTACTTTTACATTAAGCGGAATAACCTCTGGTTTTAAGGTAATTGTATTAACCCCATATTCAGAATACGGTGATTCTATTTCTATTTTCCCAGCTTTTAATGCCCGCTTTAAACCTTCCCAGACAAAAGGGTAAGTAAGCACTTTTTCGGCATCTAAAATTAAATAACCACCGTTCGCTTTATGCAAAGAACCTGAACAAATTCTGCGATAGGTGGTAATCAACGCCCCCTGATCACTCATATACTCGATACGCCCAAATAGATTCTGGTAGGTAGGGTGAGACTCATAGATAACCGGTGCACCATGCTCCTGATGATAATCAACCAGAATATTAGGCTGATATTGTTCAGTCAAAATCAAACGCTTGGTTGTATTGTCTTTAATTTCTTGCGCTTTGGATGGCATCAGGAAATCAGTAATCGTCTCAACCAGATCTTTTTTAAATTCAGCCAGGTAAGTTATCACATCATCCGTGTTTTGATACTTATGGTTAAGCTCATCAAATAGCGGATCAATAGCCAGACCAATAGTGTCATTATCTAACTGCCTGGTCTCATCGACCAATGCTCTTCGCCATTGAGGTAATTCAAGCAAGACATCGCCAAGATAGGCCTCTAACTCTTCCGTATGCTTATGAAAAGCCTCTCTCTCGCGCTGCGGTAGTAAAGTAAATTGATCTTCATCCAGGGTTTTATTATCTCTGATCGGTAAAAAGGTAATAGTGTCACTGTCTCTATAAAGAGCAACATTAAGACCTTCCGCTCTTTTATCCACCAGGTCGATTGCTGCATTATATTGCTGATTAAAACGGCGCTCTATGGTGGTTTTTTTCTGTTGATAAGCCGGACTTTCAAAAGCTGACGGGAACGTTGCTAATAGATTATCAATCAAATGCTCGACATCTTTAGTAAATGCCTGTCCCTGTCCTGCAGGAAGTTGAATTGAGAGAGGCTCTCTGGCTTTATCAAAATTATCTACATAAGCATAGGAAGGCGGGGCTTCCTGTTCTGCCGCAAACGCTGTCAAATGATTGGTAATCATTGATAAACGCCCTGTACCAGGGTCCCCCATCACAAAGATGTTATACCCGGGGTTTTTCATCGCCACGCCAAACTCAAGCGCTGACTGAGCTCTTGCCTGCCCTAAAAGAGTATCTAGCTGTTTAGATGAATCAGGGATGGTTAAGCTATCGACATCCAGGTTTAACTTTAAAGAATCTACAGGTATTTTCAGCTGATCAATCATGGCAGGGTAATAAAAAAGATGTTAATGAAATTAGAAAACCTAGAATGCCCGAAAAAACTATTTGCCACTAAAACAAATATCACTCCCTAACGAGTAGCAATTCTTTTCTGTTCTTTGCGGTTAATATTATAAGGCCTAGAATAAGCAAAGAGGCTTTATCCCCTGCCCTGCCCAGACTTACATTGATGGACACACTATCGCTTTGCCCATCCTACATTAAATTAACATGCCTGTGAACAAACCACAGCTTTCTCGTTCCCACCGTATTCGGTGAGAATGCATACCGTGCAGGTATGTATTCCCACGCAGGAGCATGGGAACAAGATGGGCTAGTTTTTTGCTAAGCCGTGCTTTGTTAATAGCCATATAAAGTTATGATCATTGGGCACAAGCCTATTATGAATTAGTTTCATTATCAGCAAATGATAACAAATGACTCATTTTTTCGACTTTGGTTTTTAAATAGACCTCGTTATCATCGTTCATTCCTGTGTCGATAGGAATGCGCTGATCAACCTTTATCCCCAGCCTGACTAACTGGTCAATTTTATTTGGGTTATTGGTCATTAAAGAAATAGAACTCACCTTTAAATCTTTTAACATCAATGCGGCCAAATCGTACTCTCGCTCATCTGCAAGATGACCTAAATGAATATTTGCATCGACAGTATCTAAGCCTTTATCTTGCAGATTATAAGCTTGTAACTTTTTTAACAGGCCAATTCCTCGCCCTTCCTGACGCAGATAAATCAAAACGCCACAGCCTGCTTTATTAATAAGCGCCAGAGCCATATCAAGCTGTTCACCACAATCACAGCGGCGAGAACCTAACACATCGCCAGTAAAACATTCGGAGTGAATGCGCACGGGAATGCCTTTTTTATCAGCAACATCACCTTTTACAAAGGCAATATGTTCTTTGTCATCTAGGTTATTACTATAATAATGTAGAGTAAACTCACCGTGTGCAGTGGGGATTCTGGTTTGAACTAAATTTTTTAATTGAGGTTTCACAAGCGTAACTAACTATTAATTTGGTTATATTTTACTACCGTTGACAACAATAATGCGGCAATTTTACTGTTAATGATAGAAATTTAGCAATAAACAGCTATATTTATTAACTATCCTCTGCTTAAGACGGGTCATATAAACAATGCAACAGTCTCATTTTGATATAGGTCAGATTATTCAGCACAAACTGTTTGACTACACAGGCATTATAGTTGATGTTGATTTCGAATACTCGGGTACTGATGACTGGTATGAAAGCGTTGCCCATAGCCGGCCATCAAAAGATCAGCCGTGGTATAAAGTACTGGTTGATGATGCGACCCACGAAACCTATGTCGCAGAACAAAACTTAAATAGTTCTAGAGAAATAAAAACCATTCATAACCCATTGTTAGGCTATTATTTTGTCAAAACAGCGAACAATGTTTATAGGCCAAAAATAATAAAAAATTAAGCCTACTTTATCGCTTGAATCAATTTAACCATATCCCGGCTGGCAGGGTCTAAAAGTACTTTCTGAAAGCCACAAGATTGAACACTTTTAACGGTTTGCCTATTAATATTTGCCCCGAACATTGAAGCGATTAAAGGGTTCATCAGCTTCATCATCCTTGCCATCATCGGTTTAGCGCTTAATACATGTTCAAGCAATAAAACCTGCCCCCCTGGCTTACAAACCCGATATAACTCTTGTAAGCCTTTAGTTGGCAGAGGAACTGAACAAAATACAAAGGTTGCAATCACCGTATCAAAACTATTATCGGCATAGCACAAGGACTGAACATCCATCAACTCCAGCTCAACCGCAATATTGCCTCGCTGTTGTTTTTTCTTAGCCCTTTGCAGCATTTTCTCACTAAAGTCCAGGGCTGTTATTCGAGTATTTGCAGGATAATAAGGAAAGTTTTTCCCCGTCCCAACACCCACTTCCAGAATATGCTCACCCTGTACTTTAGCCCATAAAGTCTTACGCCAATCACTAAAAAACAAGCCTTCAAGAAAGCCTTCCAGGCTATCAAAATAAGGTGCTATACGATCATAGCGACGTTTGGTTTTTTCGTTTTCAGCGTTCATTATTATTGCTCTAACTGCTGAATGCCATCAAGATACCATTTTGGCTGCAAACTATTTTTAGACTTTATAAAATGCCAGACTTCTTTCACTTGTTCCGACTGAGCATCAACATCTTCTCTGATGATGGAATCAAATAAAACCACAGCCTCCAGATCAGAACCTATTTCTCTTATACTTAATAATTCAGCTTCCACTTTTAACACATCGGTTTGATTAGATTCAGAAGATTCTTGTAGCTGCTGTTGAATTTCTGCAAACACTTTATCGGTGGTTAAGCCTCTAATTTCAGCCAGCTCACGTTTATCCCAGGCTTTTTGTAAATCTTTATAAGCAGCTGTTGCACCCGCCAGAAAATCTGCTTCATCAAAGTCTGCGGGTACAACATGCTGTTCAAAATCGGCATCTTGCTGATCATCATTATCTGAAAAAGATTCAGTTTCAGCAGAGTAACTCGCTTTTTTATCTTTATTAAATAACATATCAGTATCAAAACCTGCCGAACGCTGTTGTGCAGAACTTTTAAACGGCTGAGGCTTATATTGAGACTTGCTAGCCTGAGCGTTATTAGCCGCACGGCTATAAGCAGGCTGAGGCCTGGCAGCCGACTTTGCAGCAAATAATTTAAACAGCAGATAAGCAATACCGCCAAAGATCAGGATATCCATAAAATTAAAGTTTTCAAATGCGCCACCAAAAAACATTGAGCCGAGTAAACCACCCAAAGCCAGGCCGCCCAGCATGCCCATCAAGCCACCTCGACGACTCATCCCCTGTCTTGCAGTCTGATTTTTATTATAAGCCTGTTGTTGACTAGCTGAACGGGTTGGCGCTGATTTTGATTTCGTTGACCGCTTAAACGGTGAACTATAAGAAGACTTTCCGCCGAAAGAACGTGAACTACCAAATCGTCTGGCTTCGGCATCGGGGGTAGAAGCAATAATTAGGGTAAAACTAATTAAAACGCTTGCAAAAAATCCTATCATTTTTTTCATAATATCTCGTGTAAACTTATTAAATACGCCCAGCTAGCTAGACTATATTTTGTGATTATACCCTGATCGTTTAGATACACTAATAATCAAAAGAGATAACTACTCAGCGTAATTTAAAAATGTAGTCATATACCTTCAATATTGTATTAACGAGGGGGTGTTTTAAGCCTTCCCTTGCTGGGGTATGGTTGGGAGACAATTCTCTTTTGCAAAATGTTTTATTCTTTATTTCTAATAAGCAAAAAGAATAAGGAAAAAAGAATCTATTTTAACCTCTCCCAACCCTCCCCAGCAAGGGAGGGCTTTAAAGCTGCAGTCATCGGTTTTACTCTGAGTATTCACAAAGAACTCAAAGGATTAAAAGAAAATAACTGTTTTCTTCGCACTCTAATTGTCCTTCATGGTAAAAATTTATCAGCTTATATCGAACCACTTTCCAATACAGGCATAACCCAATAATGCATGCCAGATCCCGAAAAATTGAGTTTTAACTGCTCAATTAAGGTACTTAGCTGTTGTTCTGGTATATACATCTGAAATCGTATCTGTTTTTTTCGTCCGGCCACTTGCTCGGCCAATGACAATGCCTCATGTTCACTGCCATGGGCACTGACCACCAGACTACTGAAACCATCGGTGGCTTCTATTGCCAGCAAACAATCGACCACAGACTCTTCTAATAATGGTGGAACATTAATCGTGACTAAAAACTCTTGTCCGCTCATGACTGCTCCTGTTTCGCTTCACCAAACATTTCATAAAGTATCGGTAATAAAATTAAGGTTAAAAAAGTGGATGAGACTAAGCCACCAATCACCACAATGGCTAATGGCCGTTGAATTTCTGATCCGGCACCGGTGGCAAATAACATGGGTAACAACCCAAATGCGGTTAAGCTGGCAGTCATCAATACCGGGCGTAAACGTCTCTCAGAACCCACAATAATCACCTCGGAAATAGCCATACCCGTTGCCCGTAGCTGATTAAAATAGCTGAGCAGCACCACACTATTGGGTACTGCAACCCCGAGCAAAGCAATAAAACCTATAGAGGCAGGAACAGACATATATTCACCGGATATCCACAAGGCAAATACACCGCCTATCATGGCCAAAGGAATATTAGAAAAAACCAGTGTCGCCTGTCTAATCGAGCCAAAGGTAGTAAATAACAACAAGAAAATCAATAACAAGGAAACAGGCACCACAATAGCTAATCGTGCAGCTGCTCTTTGCTGGTTTTCAAATTGCCCACCCCACTGAATTAAATATCCAGCTGGCAACTCTAATTTTTCTGTTACCGCCTGTCTTGCTTCATCAACAAAGCCGACTAAATCCCGGCCTTCTACATTGCTGCGTATAACCACAAAACGTTGACTATGTTCACGTTTGATGGACACCATACCATCCACTTTTTCCAACTTAGCCACGGTCGATAAAGGCACGCTTCTGCCATTTGGCAAGACAATTTGCAAACTTGAAAAATTAGCACTATTACTGACACCTCTTAACACCAAGGGTGTTTTGCGGATACCTTCCTGTACCACGCCAACCGATAAGCCCTCAATTTGTCCGCGTAGCACTTGTTCGATTTCTTCAATATTGAGACCTAAGCGTCCTGCGGCCAAGCGATCAATGGTTAATTGTAAATACTGCATGCCTTCATTCTGGCTGGTAAAAACATCTGTAGCCCCTTCAATGCTTTTTAATACCGACTCAATTTCTGCCGCCTTTTGATTAAGTAGGTTCAAATCCGTACCAAATAACTTAACCGCCACATCACCTCGTGAGCCTGTTAACATTTCAGACACTCGCATTTCAATTGGCTGAGTAAAACCGTAGGCCACGCCTGGCGTACCGGCCATTACTTTACGAATTTCTTCGATTAACTGTTCCTTGGTTTCCATTCGCCACTGCTGTTTCGGCTGCAATTCCAAAAAGGTATCGGTTTCATTTAACCCCATCGGGTCTAAACCGATTTCATCAGCACCGACGCGAGCAATAATGTTTTTGACTTCAGGTACATTTTTTAAGATATTTTTTTGCACCCGCATATCTAAGGCCACGGAATCTTTTAAGGTAATGGACGGCAGTTTTTCTAATTGCAAAACGATATCCCCCTCATCCATGGTGGGCATAAAGGTACTACCAATTTGCATAAACACCCCCACCGTAACCACGATCATGACTCCGGCAGTGACAAAGACTTTGTTTCTATGCTCAATACTCCATTTTAAAGTAGGCATATAAAGACGACGCAATAGCCTGGCCAGCCAAGGCTCTTCAAGCGCTTGCTGTTTCAATATAAACGAAGCAAAAACAGGAATAACACTTAACGATAATAACAATGAGCCTGCCAAAGCGAAAACAATGGTTATTGCGACTGGAGAAAATAGCTTACCTTCCAGTCCTTGCAATGAAAGTAACGGCAGAAAAACAATAATAATGATTAAACTACCTGAAATAACTGGTGCCGCCACTTCTTTTGTGGCCCGGTAAATAATATGCAGTCGCGGCAAGCGATCTGATTTTTGTTTATCTGCAAATTGCGTTAATACATTTTCAATCACCACCACAGCAGCATCCACCAACATACCTATCGCAATGGTTAAACCACCTAAACTCATCAAGTTGGCAGACATGCCGATGAAGTGCATTAAAATAAAAGTAACCAATGCAGCTAAGGGTAAGACCAAAGCAACAACCAGCGAAGCGCGTAAGTTACCTAAAAACAACACCAGAAGAATAATCACCAAGCCTATTGCCTGCATTAAAGCATTGGTCACTGATGACAGCGCTGAATTGACTAAGTCCCCCCGATTATAAAAAACATCAAGCCGTACATCTTTGGGTAGACTGTGACTCAATTCATCCAGTTTTTGCTGAATATCGCTTACTGTCTGCCCTGCATTAGCGCCACGTAAACTTAATACCAGGCCTTCAACCGCTTCACCTTCACCATTGCGACTGACTGCACCATAACGAGTTAAAGCACCAATTTTTACTTCAGCAATATCGCTGATTAATACGGGAGACCCTCCCTTATTACTCACTACGATCGTTGCCACATCGGCCAAGTTCTTAATCCGCCCTTCTGAGCGGACTAATAAAGACTCTTCACCTTCATTTAAACGGCCAGCACCATCATTACGATTATTGTTTTTTAAGGCATCATACAATTGTTCCATGGTGATGTTTCTAGCACTCATCAGGGCATTGTTTGGCTCAACCATAAAGGTTCTGACCAGGCCACCTAAAGCATTCACATCGGCCACACCATTAACTGTTCGCAAGGCGGGGCGAATCACCCAGTCCAGTAGACTACGTCGCTCCATTAAGCTTAAATCACCGCCTTCAATGGTGAACATAAACATCTCACCTAGCGGTGTCGTCATAGGGGCTATACCGCCTTCGGCACCTGCCGGTAGATTTGCCCAGACAGCATTTAAGCGTTCGGCAATTTGCTGCCTGGCCCAATAAATGTCAGTACCCTGTTCAAAATCAATAGTAATATCAGTTAATGAATACTTAGCCACCGAACGCAACATGGTTTGATGAGGAATGCCGAGCAATTCCACTTCAATCGGTGCAGTAATACGGGCTTCAATTTCTTCTGGCGGCATACCCGCCAATTTAACAATGACCTTAACCTGGGTTGGTGATACATCGGGGAAGGCATCAATCGGAATTTGTTTAAATGCGGAATAACCGCCGCCAATAAGCAACAGGGTGACCAATAACATCAACAGCCGTTGAGTTAAGGCAAAACGAATTAAAGCAGTCATTATTCATCATCCCCTAATCCCAGGTAATTTGCCTTTAATGCCACTGCACCCCGAGTAGCGATTTCACTTTTTGCTTGTATATCACCCGTAATAATACTTTGTTGTTCTTGTCTGCCCAAAACCTGCACTGGTTTTACTGTAAAGCCATCAGTATTACGAACAAACAAATAACTTTTACCTTTAAACTGAGCAAGTGCTGAATTTGATACCTTAAACATTGGGTATTCACTGGTTTGACTAATTCTGGCACTGATGCTTTGACCTAGTCTTATCGAATTAATGCCAGTTTCAACAACCGCTCTTACCAGCACAGTCTGGTTTTCCTCATCAACATTTTTTCCTAACAAAAAAACCTTGGCGAAAATATCTTTGCCGTCAACTAAGACTGTATCCCCCAGATGAACATGATCAATTCGCTGCTGAGGAATACTAATATCCAGCCACAACTTTTTAAGGTTAGCCACTCGAAATAATGGCGCTAAAGCATCAACTCTTTCTCCTGCGGTTATCATACGATCCAGAACCACACCGGAAATCGGCGATACAATCTTTAATTGACTGAACATTCTATGGGTTTTTTCCAAAGCTTTAATATCACTTTGAGCAATCCCTGAAATTTCTAATAATTGCCGTGTTTCATTAAAATGAGAGTTAAAAACCTGATAATTAGCTTTAGTTTTCAACCATCGCCTATCTGCAATAACGCCATCTTTATATAGCTTCTGATCTCGAACAAATTCTGTACGTGCCAAACGCAAATCATTAATTGATTTTAAATGATGTCTCTGCAGAGCTAATAGTTCAGGACTTTTTATACTGGCTAAAACCTGACCTTTTTTAACATCGTCACCAATTGAGACATTAATTTGATTAACCAGACCCGCCTGTGCAGTACTCACAAGGTATTCATTTGCAGGAGGAATAGATACTTTTGCTGGCGCATCCATTAAGGGTACAGATGTTATTGCTGTAGGCGTTCCTAGCTTTACCCCTAGATTATAAAGTTGAGTCGTCGACAGCTTTATTTGTTCATCGGCAATAACCGCAGTGCCTGTCAGGCATAAAATGGCAATCATTAATTTTTTCATGGCGCAACTCCTACAGCCTGATTATATAAAGCAATATTACGCTGTAATCGAATAGTGCTTTCTTGTGCATTTTTAATTGCTGCTTGCGAGCGGGCCTGAATTTTAAGAAAATCCATCAAGTTAATTTCCCCCGCCACAAAGCTCAAATTGGCCATTTTAAAATGATCTTCAGCATTCGCTTTCATTTTAGTTGCCACCTTTAATTGAACCTTTTCAACTTCCAGCTCATGCTCCGCCTCATGCACTTGCTCTAGTAAATAACGATATAAATGCGCTTTTTCTGCTTCTGCCTGCACATACTGTCGTTGAGCAGCTGCAATTTTAGGTGCGATATAAGCTTTCCCCCCAAAAGGCACTGAAACACTAAAAGTAATACTATCGACTGATCGCTCCGAGCTGGAAGGTTTTTCGGTGTTTCCTCCGACAGCCAGGGTTGTTTGCCCTGAACCTTGCGCTTTAAGCCATTCAAGCTTGGCCTTTTTTTGTGCAATAACAGCATTCATTGCTGCCAATGCAGGATGCGATTGTTCAAGTGCCTGCAGCTCGCTTGCTTGTTCTTCTATTTGTGCAGGAATTTTTGTATTCTGTGTTAAAAAATAAAAACGTTTTCGAGCATGCATCAATTCAGCTTCCGCCTGAATAAGCTCTGTTTTCTTTTGTAACATTTCACTTTCTGCCAACAAAAAGTCTGATTTAGGTAAATCGCCCAATTCCACTCTTAATTGAATCGTGCTTAATAACTTTTCAGTTAGCAGCAGGCTCTTTCCAGCCATTTCATGGCTTAATTTTTCCAGCGCTAATGCCCATAAAGCCTGTCGCACTAAGCCTGCTACCTGCAGATTAATTGCTTTTTCTTTATTAACCGCGCTCAGCCCCGCCTGTTCTGCCAGGCGCAAACCTTTATCTCGTTGCCCCCAGTTCCAGATAGGCACTGCCACAGCCCCAGCTAACTCATACGCGCCCATATCAGAGCCAATAAAATCATCTTTATAATCAACGGAAAGCCTCGGGGCACCCGCTATCCAGGAACTGCCCCGTTGACTCAACGCCTCACTTTCCTGCTTCATCGCCGCTATAACGGCATAATCTGGGTATTTTTCTAGCGTTCTGGAAACTAACTCTGACAAACTTAATTGGCTATCAACCGTGATTTCGTCAACATGATCAACTATATGCGCCTCTTCGGCCTGAGCTGTTACGAGAAGACTCCCCCAACTTAAAGCTAACAAATAGATATAAGATTTAATGGACATTTTCATTCCTAATAAAGACAAGATATGCGCAAATTCAGCCAACAAAAGTGAGTCGCCGCATAATAAACAATAGAGATAAAATTACTTTTCTTGTAAAGGAAATACAGAACTAAGGGTATTAGTGGGTATTCTACAAGTTAAGCAATAAACTAAATCAGCAACATCAAATCGATGGCTGGTTTAATCAGAAATATTAAAGAAAGGTAATAAAAGGGGGAGCGCGAGGCGCAATATTAGATAAGTCTATCGATGGTTTGTTTACAAACACCGATAAGTCATACAGCAGTCTTTTTTCTACCAAGACAGCTTGTGTAAAATCCTGCGTAGGCTCATTAGGCCCTGTATTTGGCAGATCACTACTGAGTAAATTCTTTTGTCGAATTGCAGGACGCATTCCGATAACAACATCAGCATGCGCAATACTCTCAAATGCAGAACACTGCGGACTGTTTTCAGTCAGTGCTCGAAAACCATCAACATGCAGGCCATATTCGCCAGTATCTGCTTGCACATGCGCATGCACCAAGGGCGACAAGCCTTGTAGTAGCAGTAACAGAACAATAATAGATTGACGGAAGAATAAATTCATCCGCGGATAATAGGTTAAATAGCAAGGCTTGTAAATAAATATCAATTTTCTGCTGCAAATAAATTAATATACAACGATATGCTAATAAACCAACGAAGAACAGAGCATTCAAGTTTTAGGCTATATCAGCATTAAGGAATGAGGATTCAATAATCACCGAAACTACCGTTTGTAAGATATTCCGTACCGTTGAATAAGATGCGCTTCTTACCTCAGCAGCAACAATCCATCAAGAAAGTTATCGACATGCTCATTGAAGACTACTATTTCATCACCGTTACTATTTAATATCAGGCTCATAAATAAGGATTACCATCATTTACCTTATTTTGCTGTTCATGTTTTTAAGCGATACAAAGCCGAAATATCGTCATCACCATAACCTTGCCGCATAAGTTCTGCATAATCCAAAACGGTTTTATCAAGCAAAGTTAAGGTAGTATCTGTATCTTCAGCCATTTTCTGACATATTTTCAAATCTTTATGATGTAGAGATAGCTTAAAGCCTGGCTCAAAAGATCCTTTAGTCATACTGGGGCCCCGATGTTGCAAAAACCAGTTTCCTGCAGCACCACCTGAAACTACATCTATCACTTTATCCAGATTCAAACCTTGCGCCAACCCAAAAGCCAACGCTTCTGTTACGGCCTGATTAATACCTGCAGCCATTATTTGATTAACCGCTTTAGTACTCTGGCCAGTCCCTACCGCCCCCATATGCACTATACGGGAACTCATGCACTCCAGTACCGGACGAACCTTATCTAATACCTGTATATCACCGCCAACCATCATTGCTAAAGTGCCTTTTCTTGCTCCTTCAACACCACCTGAAACAGGGGCATCTAGAAAAGCCACCTGTTTTTCAGCCAATATAGTCGCTGCTTTTTTAGCGGTATCATTACTGACAGTAGACATATCCACTACACAGGAATTAGCTGGAATCGTTTCGGCAATAGCCTCAACCATCTCCAAAACATCCTCATCAGCCGAAACGCAGAGCAAAACCATATCAACCTGTGCGGCCAATTGCTGAGGAGAACTGCAAGAATCAACATCTAGCTTCGCAGCAAAACTTAGGGCTTTATTTTCTGTGCGATTATAAACTGCCGCCAATAGACCTTCTTGAGCTATATTATTCGCCATGCCCAAACCCATTGCACCTAACCCAATAAACCCTACTTTCATGCTCTTGCCCTTTTAATGTTCAACACATCATGTAATTTTACCTTGCCTACATATCAATAACATAAGCCTTCTATGATAAAATAGCTTATGGTCGAATTAAATACATTCAAACTGATCGAGCGCATTAGCACTTTAGTCCGTTCTGAGGAGAGAAAAATATATACAGCTCTTGCTTTACAGCCCATTCATGGCCAGGTATTAGAGTATATTTCACAATGTAATCAACACAGTAATACGCCTGCTTCAGTCACTGAATACCTTGGTTTAACCAAAGGAACAATGTCTCAGACACTACAGCTATTAGTAAGAAAAGGTTATATAGAAAAATTTCAGGATGAATCTGATCGCCGTGTTATTCGCCTTAAGATTTTAGCAGCCGGCCAGGATATTGTTGATAGAATCAAACCTCTGGAAATTTTCCAGCAAGCTGAAAATCAGATAAATTCTGAGAATTTTACCAACTTGACTGACGGTTTAAGCAAAACCCTTATTGCCTTACAGCAAGCCAATGACTCAAAATCCTTTGGCTTGTGTAATACTTGCATCTACTTTGCTGAACAGGGAGCCCATTACCATTGTGGCTTAACCGACCAGCCATTAAAACAAGCTGATATAGAAAAAATATGTAAAGAACATACTTTGTCAGTAAAACAATCAATCCCTAACGAGAGAAACACCGATGTTTGATCCAAAATCAATTGATGATATTGCTAACCGTTTAGCAGATGCTATTCCCCCAGGCCTGGGCAATATAAAAGAAGATATGGGGAAAAATTTCCATGCCATTTTACAAGGCGCTTTAGGAAAATTAGACCTAGTCACGCGAGAAGAGTTTGAAGTGCAAAAAGCTGTTTTAGCTAAAACACGTTCTAAACTGGAAGCTCTGGAAAAACGAGTAGACGAAATTGAGCAACTAAATCTAAAATAAAAAACCTTTGGCTCTAACTTTAGAGACGTTGCATGCAACGTCTCTTAATGATGCCGCGGTTTTGCCTAACGACGCCCTGCTTTTGGCGACTCAAAATTAACTTTTAAAGGCTTGCCATTAAAGTCTTTACCATCTAGTCCAGCTATAGCCGCTCTGGCTTCATGCCCTTCCATTTCGATAAAACCAAAGCCTTTACATTGATCAGTAAATACATCTGTTACTAACTTGATTGAACGTACTTTGCCAAATTCAGAAAATAAGTCCTGAAGTTCTTGTTCCCGCGTACTGGGTGATAAATTTCCAATAAATAGTTTTTTCAATTCATTCTCTTTGAAAGATAAAATAAAGTTATTTAGCATAACTTCCGAAAAAAGAGCTTCGACAAGACAGACTCTTTAAATGGACATATTTAATAAGTTTTTACTAGATATGAACAACTAATGTACCATTTTTTCTGTAAATAAATACAAATAAACTTTTTACAACAAATTAAAAACCCGACAAAACCATGCGAAACATCAACTTTTTATTGCCTGGCATCGGATATTCACGCCATTCAACATAAGGCTGATGCTTGGTCGACATGCAAACAGAATCAAGGCTAAGAGCCCTGTTTTTTTCTGAATAAAAACTTGCAATGACTTAGCTCATTGATTTAGCTGATTTCATCACCTCCAATAAAACATCGGATAAATTAATAACACCTAGCAATTTACCGCTCAAACTAATAACGGGCAAATCTTCTACCCAATGATCTAATTGCCGAAACAGTATTTCATTCAAATTCTCATCTGCTGTAGCGCTGGCAAAATGGACTTCCATTAATTCATCTGCAGTACCCGTAGCCACTCTTTCTAATATTTGTCTACGAGTATGAAAAACACAATGTTCCGCCAACACTAGCTTTGCAAGTTTTTTATAGCTCAAATGGCCAACAACTCGATCGCTTGAATCAAGCACATATAAATCATTCAATCTGGAATTACTCAGCAATTTTTCCATAATTTGCTCTAAGCTCCAGTCATCTCGAACAACACCCGCATGTGTCGGATGTTTAAGTAACCAATCTGATACTTTCATAAGCCACCTATTTATTAACAATAAATGCTTCAGGCTTAGATATTTCACCTGCCTTAGACAATGCAAATCGCGCTGCTAATGGTCCTATAAATTCATAAATCAATGTTGTCGCCAGAATGACATTAACAATCACTAAACTTATTTCTTTAAATGCTGCCTGTTGCCCGATTGTTAAAGCCAAACCAACAGCAACCCCGGCCTGGGGAATTAATGCGAAACCAAGCCAGCGCACCACACAATCAGGTGAGTGAGTTATTTTTGCTCCAAATGCCGAGCCTATCAATTTTCCAGTAATTCGGGCAACAAAATAAACCATGATAATATCAATATGGTGCAAGAAAACAGCTGAATGAAAATGTGTACCCGCAACGGTAAAAAACAATAAAAACACGGTTTCTTCCAGAAAATCAATTGACCCAAATAATTTATCCCCCGCAGAAAATAAAAACAGACGGGAAGAAAACCCCAGCGCCATGGCTGATAATAAAATTGAAAAATGATACCTTTCTGCTAACCCTAATACCACTAGAATTGAACCCAGTGTTAAAGGCAGCAGCATAACTTTTTGCCGAATATAGGCTGCGAGTTTAGCTAGAAAAAAGCCAAAAACAGCGCCTAAAATTATAGCGGCACCTATTTCAAACAATGCTATTTCAATATTTTGCTCAATCGCGCCACCTGAGAGAAAAGCCATGGCTACCGCAAAAAAGATAATTCCCAGCGCATCATCTAAAGCAACCACCCCTAATAAAGTTGTACTCAGCACACCTTTCGCATGGTACTGATGCAAAACAGCGATGGTTCCAGCAGGTGCAGTGGTGGTGGAAATTGCAGAAAATATTAAGGCTATTGAAAAGAGAGGAATACTACCTAAAGCAGGGGCTAATAATATCAGTGCTAAAAATACTGCAATTGCAGCGCCTAAAGACTCACCCAGAGCAATGCCAATGATTGATTTACCCATCCGCTTTAATTGTGCCGAGGTAATTGAACCGCCTATGATAAAAGCAATAATAGCCAAAGCCACCTGGGTAATGGGCTGAGACCACTGGTCAGTGCTTATATTAAAATGGCGTCCAAGAATTTCAGATGAAAATAAAGTACCCGTGAGAACATAAGCAGCAACTCTAGGTATGCCAAACCTACTGGCAAGCTGTCCAGAAAAAAGACCTGAAAGAAGCAACAAGCCTATCAGTAGAATATTTGATTGCTCTATTTCCATAGTTAAGCACTATAGTCCAGCTACTGTTTATGTACCAAGTTTTATTTCTGCTGTAATAAATCAATAGCATCCCGACCGCTATTTTGCCAGTTTAAACTCGGACAGCTGTTTTTTTAATAACTGCATATCACCTTCCTTATATTTTCGTTCATACCGCAACCGAGTATAGATACGACTTATTTCAATCACTTTTTCTGATAACTCAGGTCGCTGTTTTTGAATACGTAGACTAAAATTTTGTACTGTTTCACCCGCCTGTTTAACTAAACCGAACTTCGCCATTTTTTTACAAAATAACAGATACAGAATAAGTTCTTCATCCTGTTTTTGCTGTTTTTTTCTTAAGATAATCCAGGCTAAAACGGTGGTAACAGAGCCAATACTACAAAGTAGCCAATAGAAGATGGTTTTAATATCATCAATGCCCCATGATGATAAGAATTGAGCTTGATTCTCACTGTTATAATTAATGACCCAACGCTGCCAGCTGTAATCAACGTTACCCCATAGCTGTCGTGCCTGCTTCATCCATGACAAGGCTTTACTTGCATCAGTAAACATTGGGGAAAAATTAACGATCCCTGTGGCAATTTGCAAATCAATATTGACATCTTGTTCTATCCGCTCAGGCGCAACCGCGGCTGTAGGATCAAAGCGAACCCAGCCTTTATTTTTTAACCAGACTTCGGCCCAGGCATGGGCATTCGCCTGTTTTATTTCTAAAAAACCACCTAGCGGGTTAAACTCACCGCCTTGATAGCCCCCAACAACTCTGGCAGGTATATCAGCAATTCGCATTAAATACACAAATGCCGTGGCATAATGACTACAAAAACCATATCGACTTGCAAACAGAAAGTTCTCAATAGGCTTCTCTCCCATCAGTGGAGGCCTTAAGGTGTAGTGAAAATTCTCATTTCTAAAATGTGCTAACAAAGCCTGAATAAAGACCTCTGCCGGTTGCTCAAAACCATTAAGTTGCTTAACCAGTTGTTTAAGCTTATCTGAAGCTTCTGCTGGCAACTGTAGATTTTGCTTACGCTCTGTTTCAGTAATCCTCCCCGTATTGTATTGGATATAAGAAGTAAATTTATATTCTGTCCGTTGATGTTTGTTTGCAGGATTAATCAATTGATAATCGGCATTTTTTCTTAATGCTTGAGGAAATGAAGCTGGCATATCAAGTGCAAACACCCAGTCTTTATCCTGCGCTTCCATCATCAGGGTATAGTGATACTGATCACCTTTATAATCAATTTTCTCCGCTGTTTTGTGCTTTCTTGATCTCTTAATCTCTGTCCAGCGTTTCCCATCGGTATAAGAATACACGGGCCCGCGCCAATATCGTTTGTTTGCAGGCGGCAGTTCAGCTGTAAATTTAACTCTAAACACCAGTTCATCAGACAAGCCTAACTGGCTAATAGCACCAGGCTCCAGACTATCTGTCAAACCTGTTTTTGCTGAATGCTGCTGGTCAAATAACATCCACCTGGGTGCTTCAAGCCGGGGAAAGAGTACAAACAATAGGAGACTAATCGGGAGCGCCTGAAAAACAATAATCATTGCCGTTTTTAAGGCCGCCAAGACCTCTGGCTTTTGGCTATTGATAGAAACTAAGGTAGCCAACAAGACACAGCAGACAAACAAGATATAGACCGCCATCAGAATATTTTGTTGATAAAGAAACTGTGAGCTAGCAACGATAAAAGCCAGGTAATTGACCAGATATAAATCCCGCTCAGTTTTAATTTCTAATAACTTTAAAGCTAAAGCAATAACGAAGAGACTGGTTCCTGCATCTCGCCCTAAAATACCTTGATGTTGATTATAGAGAATGAGTACAGCGGCAATGGTCAATAGCAACAGTATCCACTTATTAGGCAGGTATTTTATTTTCCAGATACAGATAAACCGCCAGGCTAGCAAGAAGCTAAAGGTAGCAAACAAAGGGCCAGGGATATGGTTTATATGCGGCAGTGTTATTAAGCCAATTGCAAGCAATAGAAAAATAAGTACGCGCGGATGAATGATTGATTCCATTATGACTCTAGTATAAATCGTTCAATAGTTATTGGCAGTATAGAATATACAAACAGGGGCGCTGGCTTCAGCCTACACAATTATCCATCAAATAGCCTAAAGTCCATATTCCAATTTAGTGCTAATATTTTTTGAATGATTAATTCCTGTCTGGATAACTTTACTCTCGCTATAAAGGACTATCAACAACGAATTTGATCCATGTTACATTTAGAGCGTTTATCTAAAATAAGGCCAGTGCTTGCAGACATTTTTGATAATGGACTAAGCCATGAGCGGGTTCTAATTTTATGCCTGCAACTGTAAATCCATATTTTAGCCCCGCTTTTTCAGCATCTATCACCCAGCGACAGAGTTGGCTTAAACGTTCTTCCACCGTATGTCCTGGAGTCTGGTCGTAATTTAGCCATAATTCTGATAGCTTATCGCCCGCATATTGTTTGCTAAATAATCCCTGACCTTTGGCAAAGGCTTTCCAATGTATATGTCGCACAGAATCACCTTGCTGATATTCTTTTAAGCCATAAAAATCATCGTTGCCTTTTTTTGTTTGCTGATTTTGTATGTTTTGAGCCTGCTCGCCTTCTGCTTCAGGGAAAGGCAATTCGATTGAACTGGGTTTGGGGTAAACTAGAGCTTTTGCTGCAAACCGTAACGGAGACCAGGCTCGAAACAAGCCTAAGGGATAGAGACTGGATAGGGTTACTGTCGCTATCTTATGCCAGCCTCTTTTGTTGCTTGCCGAATAAAGCATGATGCGTTTTTTTTCGTCTCCCTCCAGGGCAAATTGAATCACTGATTCTAATTTAGCCTGTAAATTAAAGCGTTTAAGCTGCCCAGGATTACTAACAACCACTTCGAAGCCCACGGCTTCACCTGCAAATGCCGGCTGACTATGAGCATAATTAACAACTAATCCTGCTAAGGCTTTATAACTATGCAAAATGCTAATAAAGAAAACACTGGCCAATAAAAAAGCTAATAAGTAAGCCAGATTATTGTTATAAACAAAGGCAATGAGTAATAACAACAGTATTAAAGCCACAAAACCCAAGCCACGTAATGTGGGCAAAATAAAAACCCGTCTATGGCCTAGCTCAATACTTTTATCTGTTGCTTTTTCACCCGAGATAAAACGACTTAATTTAAACCGTTGCTTTAATGTTAAAGCCACTTAATAAACCGCAACATGTTCTAATAAAGGCGCAACAATAGCATTGGAATCTGTGCTACCCGAGCGCAATCTATGCCCTGCGACTGCGGGCAGAACAAGCTGTATATCGTCGGGTAAAACAGCCTTGCGCCCGTCCATATAGGCCCAGGCTTTCGCCGCAGTGAGTAATGCAAGTCCTGCTCGGGGTGATAAGCCACAGTAAAAATCTGTTGATTCTCGTGTAAAACTGATTAAATCCTGCAGATAATTTAAAACTGCTGCAGATACATAGACCTCTGATACGGTTTGTTGCATGCTCATTAATTGAGCGGGGAGCACCTGTGTTGATAGATTATCAATCAGGCTATAACGATTACCCCCTTCTAATAACTCTCTTTCAGCCTGTCTGCAAGGATAGCCTAATTCTATCCGCATTAAAAAACGATCTAGCTGAGACTCAGGCAAGGGAAAAGTCCCTATTTGATGTGATGGGTTTTGGGTGGCAATAACAAAAAAGGGGTTTGGTAAGGGATAGGTTTTCCCCTCTACCGTGACTTGTTGCTCTTCCATCGCTTCTAATAATGCACTTTGAGCTTTAGGTGTGGAGCGATTAATTTCATCAGCCAGGATCATTTGATTAAATATAGGTCCAGATTGAAAGCTAAATTGACTCTCTTTTGCATTAAAGACTGAGGAGCCGATAATATCAGCCGGTAAAATATCACTAGTAAACTGAATACGCTGATAATTTAAGCCTAATAACTTTGCTAAGGTATGCGACAAGGTGGTTTTACCTACCCCGGGTACATCTTCAATCAGTAGATGGCCCTTTGCCAATAAACAGCATACAGCCAGTTTTATTTGTAGTTCTTTACCTAAAATTATTGTGTTGGCTGCTTGTAATAATGCTTTTAATTCATTTTCCATAATCGCTGATGCTTTCACTCAATGTTTCTTCAGTATAGATTAAATAATATTCACGGAAGATAATTAATTGCTGAGCTTTTTAAGAACAGATAAAATCAGTATCTCATAAACAATATTAAAGGATTTTGATTGTGGAAGAATTTAAACAAGTGCGTAAAAATCTGCTTGATATGCTTGAGGACTTAGATGACCGGCTAGGTAAAATTACGGATGATTCACCCCCTAATGACCAGCCAGTCACAAAGACTTTTGAACAAGGCGATATTGAAACAGATAGCGATAAAACCGAGCTCGGTTCAGAAGACACCATGCGTAATGAAATAAATAATATAGAGCAGGCTATATCTCAAATAGATAATGGTACTTATGGTATTTGCTTGAACTGTGGGCAAGCAATAAAAAAAGAATACTTAAAAACAGTGCCCTTTTCCAGTCATTGCTATCATTGCGCCAGGGATAAAAATGCAGAATAAAACCCGTTCGAGTATCTCAAAAGCTATTCTGTGGATGTTATTAATCTCTGCGTTATTATTTTGGCTACCTTTTTTTGGGCCATTAATTGCTGGGGTGGTTGGCGGTAAAAAGGCTGCAAGTGTAGGAAAGGCAATTATTGCTGTTTTTCTACCCGCCGTGATTGTTGGTGCTGGTTTTTTTGCCTTGGCTTCGGTATTAAGCGGAATACCCGTTATAGGTATGGTTGCAGGACTGGGCGGGGTAACACTGGCATTAATCAACGTCGGACCGTTATTAATCGGTGCAATTATTGGTGGTGTTTTAAGTCAGTAATCTAGAGCCTTCTGCATTAGCAAAAGAATAAGGAAGCTACTCAGCGTGTATTTTCATGTAGACCTCTCATTATTGAGTAACAGGCTTATTTTAAAATCGCGCCGAGGGCTGCGCTCCTACAAAAAAACCTAAAAATACCCGCCGACTTAATAAAATACTTAACAAGGAAACACAGCTGAGCGATGTGCCTCCTATATTTAAAAGTGATTAAGATGCCTTAAACGCCAGCAATCAATCCGGCCTGTTTTATTCCAGCAACAGCACTACGCTCGTCCTGATCTGAAATATCACCACTCACGCCAACAGAGCCAATAATATTCTTGTCTTCATCTCTAATTAAAACCCCACCCGGGACTGGCATTACTTTACCTTTCGCAATATCAACCAGGGCATTCATAAAAGCGGGACGTTGTTCTGCAACCACTGCTAAGCTACGTGATGACATCCCCATATTAACTGCCCCCCATGCTTTGGCAATGGCAATGTCCTGTTTTAATATGGTCGCGCCATCTTCTCTTTGCATGGCTTTTAAAAAACCATTTTCATCCAATACAACAACGGTTAAAGGCGCTAAATTTAATTGACGAGCTTTTGTTAGTGCGCCATCAATAATTTCGTTTGCTTTTGTTAGTGTTAAAACTGTCATTATTTATCTCTAATCAGATTTCTACAGGGTTAAGGGCTTCAATTATAGCGCTTTTTTCTTTTAAAATTCACATATTCTTTATTGCTAAATATCTAAAACAGGTAACAAATGCTGCCAAATTTTATCCGCAATAATAGTCTGGGCTTTAGCATTCGGGTGTAAACCATCTTTTTGCATTAGCTCTTTAACCAAAGCGACCTCTTCCAATATAAAGGGCACAAAAGGAATATTCATTTCTTCAGCCAACTGTGGATAAACCTGATAGAACATATCGACATAACGTTTGCCATAATTTGGCGGGATACGCATACTTAACAATAAGACCTTTGCACCCGTTTTTTGTGATCGCTTAATCATCTCAGCCAGATTGCTTTTCATTAGCTTTGGCGACAAGCCTCGCAAGCCATCATTTGCCCCTAATTCTAATAAAACTATTTCAGGATTATGCCGAGATAAAGCATTATCAATACGGGCCAGCCCCCCTGCGGTAGTATCGCCACTAATACTTTCATTAAAGACCGTATACGATTTATCTTTTTGGTTGAACTTTTTCTGTAATAAAGTGACCCAACCTTTTCCGGTCTCCAATCCATAACCAGCACTTATACTATCTCCTAAGACCACGATTGATTTAGCCATCAGGGTGGTTGAAAATAGTGTAATTATTAGGGTAAAACAAATTCTAGACATGACAAACACTCAGTTAAATATTATTGAAACAGAAAACCTGGGGAAAACCGTTCCCACTTCCGATGGCCCTTTATGCATCTTGTCATCAGTTGCGTTAACAATCAAATCAGGTGAAAGTATAGCAATCGTTGGTGCTTCAGGTTCGGGAAAATCCACTTTATTAAGTTTATTGGCCGGATTAGATACGCCAACCCAGGGACTGACAAGAATTAAGGGTAAAAACCTGACCGCCATGAATGAGGATGGTCGTGCCGAATTACGCAATCAGTTGGTTGGTTTTGTTTTTCAGTCCTTTCAATTATTGCCTGGCTTAACCGCTCTGGAAAATGTCATGTTACCTCTTGAATTAAGAGCCGATAAAAATGCCCGACAGTCTGCAACAAAACTATTGGATAGAGTTGGTCTCAGTCATCGTTTAAGCCATACACCCATGAAACTCTCGGGAGGAGAACAACAACGTGTAGCTCTTGCTAGAGCCTTTGTGACTGAACCCAGCATTTTATTTGCCGATGAGCCCACAGGAAATTTAGACAGTAAAACGGGCCAACATATTATTGATTTACTGTTTGAGTTGAATAAAGAAAAGCAAACCACTTTAGTTTTAGTCACCCATGACAATGCCCTGGCGGAACGCTGCCAACGCACAATTAAGCTGGAAGCCGGACACATGTTATGAGTCGCTTTAATCTGGCATTACGGCTGTTATTTAGAGACGGTCGTAGTGGTGAATTAACCATCCTGGTTTTAGCCTTGATTATTGCGGTTACCAGTTCCACTGCCATCAGTTTATTTGCCGATCGCTTACATCGCACCATGAGCACTCAGGCCGCAGAATTTTTAGCCGCTGACTTAGTGATTACCAGCCCCAGCTTAATACCTCCTCATTGGTTAAAAAAAGCCACGGAATTTGAATTAAAACAGGCCCGCACTGCTGAGTTTTCCAGCGTATTGATTGAAAATGATGAATTATTACTGTCCGGTATTAAAGCCGTTAGTCAGGCTTATCCATTAAGAGGCCAGCTAAAAACCATCCACTCTGATGATTACACCCTAGAAACAGTTAGGCAACAAGGCCCTGCCCCAGGTAAAGCATGGCTGGATAAAAGAGTATTGTCGGCTCTAAAACTACAAATAGGTGATCAGTTAATTGTCGGTGAGAAATCATTAGTGATCAGCCAGGTACTCACTTATGAACCAGACAAACGAGGCGATTTATACAGTTTATCGCCACGAGTGATGATTAATGATGCCGATCTGGAAGCCACTCAAGTATTAAAACCTGGCAGTCATGTCCATTATTTTTTCCAGTTTAGTGGCTCCGCTCAAGCACTGACAAAGTTTAGTCGCTGGGTTAAACCTCA
>ENA-ORXI01000444-ORXI01000444.1-sediment-metagenome-genome-assembly--contig:-NODE-444-length-34560-cov-4.156686_pt1 | contig 34560 bp, 31 predicted proteins | sample MGYA00237861_ERZ511468 | MGnify/ENA primary metagenome ERZ511468 (study PRJEB26299, sample SAMN06266213) | sediment metagenome | isolation source: Hudson Canyon methane seep mesocosm | place: USA:Hudson... | reverse complement strand
TAGAAGGAATGCAAGTACTAATGGCGCAAATCCTTTCATTTTTCATTAGAATCATTTTTTGGTTTTAATTCCTTTATTGAATGCTGCTCTAATAAAAGAGCCTCAAGTTCAGTATTAGTAATTGTTATCTCTAAGAATATAGATTCAGATCTTAGTCTCTTTAGTTTTCTGGATTGCACTTTTGATTTTGAAAAATAAGATTTGACTCTTTTTCTCAAGTGCTTAGCTTTGCCAATATAAATAACTTGCTTACCTGAATCTAAGAACCTATAAATGCCAGGTTCTGTCGGTATGAAATTTAGATTAGTTATTTTTTTATTTGAAAGCCTAATAGAATTTTGCATTTACAGAGGCTTCTAGTGTAGACCTGCTCTTCCGTAGATATCTTCAAGGCGAACGATGTCATCTTCACCTAAATAATCACCTGTTTGTATTTCTATTATTTCAAGTGGAGAAGATCCAAGATTCTCTAAAGAGTGTATTTGCTCCTTCTCAATGCTAATGGAATCACCAAGTTCTAAAGTAAACTTTTCATTTTCTTTTGTAACTTTGGCTCTGCCTTGAATTACAAACCACTTTTCAGATCGATAATTGTGTCGCTGTAGAGAAAGTTTTTGCTTTGGCATTACTCTTATAAGCTTAACTTTTGAAGAATCTGTCTCCATAAGAATCTGGAAAAATCCCCAAGGTCTCTCTGCTTTTAGAGTTGATTCATTGATGTTTAAAGAAGGAGTTTGATCTAATCCTAACTTCATTAAAGAAACCCAAGAACCAAGATCTGACCATCCAGCATCCAGTTTTATCATAGAAATATCTTCACATTTTTCAACAAAACCATAATCAAAAGAAATTGGTTTTATGGAAGAAAAAGAAATATTTTCTGGGTAAAACAAATTTCCTTCTTGTGTACCTTTTCTTACAGAAGAATCAATTTTTTTGAAAAGAGAAGGATCTGACTGACGGCTTTTATTTATAAACCAACTCTTACCAAAAATGAAAATCCCTGAATTCCAATAAACATTATTGCTAGCAAGTAGATCTTTTACTTTTTTTGCAGTGGGTTTTTCTATAAATTCTATTTTTTTTGAACTTCCTTCAATTAAGCGAATATATCCATATTCTGAAGAAGCATATTCCGGTTTTATACCAAGTAGATATAAAGACTCTTTGTCTTCTTTTAAAGCTTTCTTACAGGCTTGGTAGAAATTCATATTATTTGATATGTAATGATCGGAAGGCATGATGATCAACTTATCTTTTCCTAATTCTTCATTGGATAAAAGAGCAGCTAGAGTTATCGCTGAATAGGTATTTTTACTTTCAGGTTCTAAAACTATTAAAGAAGGCTTAAGTCCAGTTCTTTCAAAGGCTTTAGAAACTTGCTTTAAATATTTTTTAGAAGTCACAACTATAGGTTTTTTAAAAAGGCTGTTATTTGCTCTCTGTAAAGTCAAATCAAAGAGAGAAAGATCTTGAAAGATAGGAATAAACTGTTTTGGATTATATTCTGTAGAAAGTGGCCAGAGTCTTTTACCAACACCACCTGCTAAAATTATTGGGCGAATCTTTTTTGACATACTTTTTTTTAATGAGAACGGACTCCATCAAAAACACATACAAACTCCAATTTTTTATCTGATGTATTGTGCACCCTGTGAAAGTCACCATCTTCTATAAAGATAATATCACCTGCATTTACCTCAAATCTCTTCTCATTAATCTCCATTTCACCTGAACCTGAACGAAATATATAGACTTCCTCTTGACCGGCATGACTATGGCCAGTTGTACTATGGGAAGCGTTGAGTTCAGTCGTGCTTGTTACCAGCCTTTTTAAGGTATCGTTATCAGTAACAATATACCTTTCGTCCTCTTTAACTACATTCCATCCCATTTTTTTCTCCTTTATTAAAAACTTTTTCCTATTTTAATAGTTTTATTAAAAGCATTAAACAGTTTCAAGTATCTGCCTGATCTTTTTACTTGGATCAATTTCATTACTTATCTCTCTGCCTATAACAATATAGTCAGCTCCATTACTAATTGCTTCGGAAGCAGTTGAAATCCTTTTTTGGTCATCCTTTTTTAACTCACTTGACCTTATTCCAGGAGTTACTAAAAGAAAATCTTTATCTAAATGTTTTCTTAAAATAGATAATTCACTAGCAGAACAAACTACTCCGTTTAACCCTTCAGCTTGGCAAAGTTCGGCGAGGAGGAGAACTTGATCTTCAGTATTAAGCCCTAAACCAACTTCTTTTAAAGACTTATCATTTAAACTGGTAAGTACAGTAACTCCTACAAGTAAAGGTTTGATTGAAACCTTTTCTACAACTTCATAAGCAGCCCTTAACATTTCTTTACCTCCTAAAGAATGCACATTTAACATCCAAACACCCATCTTTATTACTGTTTCAACAGCTTTTTTAACTGTGTTAGGTATGTCATGAAATTTTAGATCTAAAAATATATCAAAACCTAATTCATTCAGTTTCTCAATTATTATGGGACCATCAGCAGTAAATAGCTGGCTTCCTACCTTAACTTTACATTCTTGAGGATTAAGTTTTTTTGCAAGTTCTAAAGCTCTTTCAGATTCCATATCAAGCGCAACAATTATTGGACTTTTCATGAGATCACTTTAATTCTTATTCCTTTTGTAAAGATAAATAGACTCTAAAACTAGACAGGTTATTAGCCCTACAACAAAAGAACTTAGAGTAAGTAGCCCCAATCTAATTTGTACCTCCTTAAAAAGAAGATCTAAAGAAACTTCAGCTTGATTAAGTCTCAACAAGAGAAAAGAGCAGAAGATAATTAAGCTGAAGATAAGAAGAAGAAAAATTGAACTTACTTTCATTCTTTAACCCAACTTAAGAAACCCTTCTTGAATAAGTCTGCCCTCAACATATTCTATTAATGCATGACCAGCGGTGATATGGACTTCCTGAACTCTTGCTGTTTTATTACTTGGAACAAGAAAAGGTAAGTCACAATATTTCAATGACTCTCCACCATCTGATCCTAAAAAGCCTAGAGTCTTAATATCAATTTCTTTAGCCGCCTTTAAAACTTGCACAATATTTTCTGATTTCCCCGATGTAGATATAACTAATAAAATATCTTCGGGTTTAGCAAGAGTTTGTAGGTTCCTTTTGAATAAATCTTTGGGCTCAAAATCATTAATTGCTGCTGTAAAAGTTGAAGAGTCTTGTAATAAAGAAATTGCAGGAATTCCCTCTCTATTAACTTCAGAAGTTAGTCTAATTAAGAATTCTGCTGTTAAATGTTGAGCATCTGCAGCGGAACCTCCGTTGCCACAAATTAAAACTTTGCCTCCATTGAGAATAGACTTAACTACTAGCTCACCCATTTCGACTAAAACCTTATAAAGCTTTTGATGCAGCACCAACTTTTTTAAATCTAAAGACTCTTGTATAGCGTTTTTAACTTTTAAAGATAGTTCGTCGGACATAATTCCTACTCCTAAAAAGAATATTACAGAATATAAGGAAGTTTTCTAATTATTAACTAGTTGTCTTAGTAATTTAGAAGCCCTGAAGTAAGGGTGAAATTTAGAGTTAACTGCTATTGAGCTTCCTGTTTTAGGATTTCTAGCCAATCTTGCGCCCCTCTTTCTAGTAGAAAATGTACCAAATCCTCGTATTTCTACTCTATCATTCCTGCTTAAAGTATTGGAAATGAAACCAGTCAATTGATCGGTAGCTTCTTCTACGTCTGCTCTTTTAAAGTGCGCTAGTTTTCTAGATATCTTAATGACCAAATTTGATTTATTCATCTTCATTATCTTGAAGTTCTGCTTTGATCATATCTCCTATATTTGATTTTGAAGCCTCTTCTATTTCTTTATTTCTATCCACATTATCTTTTAAAGCGTCTCTTTCTTCAGCTTTCTCCAAAGCTCTTAATGAGAGAATTATTTCTCTATCTTTTTTATCAATACTTGCAACCACCACCTCGATATCATCGCCAAGACTTGGATCTCCTTCCTGAGAAGAGTTCTGATAATCCTTCAAAGGTATATAGCCTTGAACGCCCTCCGACAAAAGAAGTATTATTCTTTCATCCGTTATTTCATTCACTTTACCTTTGACTCTTGAGCCTTTGTTATTTAATTGAGTATATTCATTAAAAGCATCTTCCTGTAATTGCTTTATACCTAAAGAGATCCTTTCTCTTTCCACATCAATTGAAAGTACTATTGCTTCAATTTCTTGATTTTTTTCTAATTGTCTAATGGCTTCTTCTTCATCATTCCAGGAGACATCAGATAAATGAACTAAACCATCTATATTTCCTTCTAGCCCTATAAAAACTCCAAAATCTGTTATAGATTTGATTGTTCCTTTTATCTTATCTCCTTCCTTATGCTTGTGAGTAAAAACTTGCCAAGGGTTTTCAGTGAGTTGTTTAACACCCAAAGATATTCTCCTCTTTTCTTCATCAACTTCTAAAATCATTACTTCCAGGGAGTCTCCTAATTCAACAACCTTAGAAGGGTGTATGTTTTTATTTGTCCAATCAATTTCAGATACATGAACTAACCCCTCAACACCAGATTCAATCTCAGCAAAAAAACCGTAATCAGTTAGATTGGTCACTTTAGCCATTACAGAGGTATTTAAAGGAAATTTATTCTCAATCCCTTTCCAAGGATCTGAGGATAACTGCTTCATTCCTAAAGATACTTTGCCTTCATCCTTGTCGAACTTTGTAACCTGTACTTTTATTTTCTCCCCAATATTCAGAGCTTCAGAAGGATGATTTATTCTGCTCCAAGAGATGTCAGTAATGTGAAGGAGGCCGTCTATTCCCCCTAAATCAACAAATGCTCCATAATCCGTTAAGTTTTTGACCACCCCTTGTATCTCTTGTCCTTCTTTAAGGTTAGAGAGTAGCTTTTCTCTTTCTTCAGAATTCACCTCTTCCAAAACAGCCCTTCTAGATAAAACTACATTGTTCTTTTCCTTGTCTAACTTGATAACTTTGAATTCTTCGTACCTTCCTTCGAGATGATCTAAATCCTTAGTGGGAGTAGCCTCCGCTAAAGAACCAGGTAGAAAGGCTTTAATTCCTTGAATATCTACTGTCATTCCTCCTTTTACCTGTCCAGTTATTAAACCATTTAAAGTGGATTCACCTTTAAGACAATCTTCAATTCTTTTCCATACTTCTTGTTTTATAGCTTTTTCTCTAGAAACTCTGGTATTTCCATGCCCGTCTTCAATTGCCTCCAGTAAAAGCTGAACTTCATCACCTACTTTTAGGTCAATCTCTCCTTTTTCATTAACAAATTCTTGAATAGCTATGGCAGCCTCTGATTTAAGACCGACATGGACTATTACATGGGAATCTAGAATGTCTATTACTATGCCAGTTAATAAACTACCTGGCTTCATGGTGACAGTACTTAAATTCTTATCTAGTAATTCTTCGAAGTTTAAAGACATATTTATGCTCCAAACCTAAAATCTGATGACAAACTTCTTATTTTATTCAAAACTTCTTCAGGACTAAGTCCCGTTGTATCTATCTCATATGAGTCTTCAGCTGGTAACAAAGGAGAAAGCTCTCTTTCAATATCTTTTCTATCTCTTGCTTCTAACTCTTCCAAAAGGAGGGGCATGTTAACCTTGCTTCCTAGCCTTTTCAACTGACTTTGTCTTCTTTTAGCTCTTTCTTCTAAGGAAGCGATTAGAAAAATCTTCAAATCTGCTTCTGGAAATATGACTGTTCCCATATCGCGTCCATCTGCTATAAGGCCTGGAGGTTTTTTGAATTCCCGTTGATGGGGTCTAACAAAATCCCTTATTCCCTTTAAGGAAGATAAAGCTGAGGTCTTCTCAGCTATCTTTTCAGTCCTAACTAGATCAGTAATATCTTGACCTTTTAGGAAGATATTAACTGGTTCTCCTAATGAGCCTATTCCAAAAGTGACTTGGAAATCTTCTTGGATCTCTTTTCTATTGATCTCAAAATCTTCTATAACTATTGCTCTTTGATCAATTAAATAAGCTAATGTCCTGTAAAGAGCACCGCTATCTAAAATATTCCAACCCAATTCAAGGCACAGCATTTTAGAGATTGTTCCTTTACCTGAACCACTCAATCCGTCTATTGTTATAACAGGTATGTCTTCCATTTATTTAATGTCCAAACCCACTTCTTCACAAATCTCTAAGAAATTAGGGAAAGATGTTGTCACATTTTTAGTATCTTCTATATAGGATTTATCATTAGCCCTTGTGCATGCAATAGCAGATGTCATTGCAATCCTATGATCACCAAATGAATTAATACGTGAGGCTTCAAACGGCATACCTGAATTTGATATATTTACTTCTTGATTTAAGCCTTGAATATCAATTCCATCATCATGAATCTTAAATTTCACTCCAAGCAATTTTAGAGAGTTTGACATGGCTTCCAAGCGGTCAGATTCTTTTTCTCTTAATTCCTCAGCTCCTCTAATAATTGTCTGACCTTCAGCAAGAGAAGCTGCTATAAAAAGAACTGGCAATTCATCAATTAGATTTGGAACTAATTTTGGATTCAAAGTAATTCCTTTTAGTTCAGAAGCTCTTATAGATATATCTGCGCAAGGTTCATATTCATTAATTACATTTGAAAGCTTTATATCAGCTCCCATTTCTTTTAAGACTTCTAACAATGCTATTCGAGTTTTATTAATTCCTATATTCATTAATGTTAGATCTGAACCTGGAGTTATCAAAGCTGCCAAGACAAAGAAAGCAGCAGATGAAAAGTCTCCTGGAATATTAATATTGGCTGCATCCATAGATTTAGGAGGTAAAACATGAATCTCCTTTAAGCCTTCTGCTTCTTCAATGGAGACTTGTATACCAAATTTCTTAAACATAAGTTCAGTATGATCTCGAGTTTGTATCTTTTCTTTTATAACAACAGGGCCATCTGCATAGAGGCCTGCAAACATGAGACATGACTTAACTTGTGCACTTGCTATAGGTAGCTCATATGAGAAAGCTTTCAGCTTCTCAGAAGGATTTATGTCCAAAGGTGGGCAACCTCCTTTGCTACTAGATATATTTGCTCCCATGGTTGTAAGTGGTGTAACTATCCTTTTCATGGGTCGAGCAGATAAAGAAGCATCTCCTTTTAAAGTACTTGAAAAACTTTGTCCACATAACAAACCACTCATTAAACGCATTGATGTTCCCGAATTACCTAAGTAAATATCTGAGCCTGGCTTTTTTAGGCCTTGTAGGCCAACCCCATGCACAACTATTTCGTTGTCATGCTGATCAATATTAACTCCCATTTTAGAGAAAGCATTGAGTGTTGCTAAGCAATCCTCACCTTTTAAGAACCCTCGTATTACACTGTCACCTTCAGCAAGGGCAGCGCACATAATTGAGCGATGAGAAATAGATTTGTCCCCAGGCATCAAAATCTCACCTTTTAATGCTTTTCCAGATTTAACTACTAGGTCCATCTCTAAGAATCCTCTTCAAGTCGTTTATCTCTCACTTCCTTAACAAATCTTAAGTAGTCTAGAATAGATTCCTCATCTTCCGAATCTATTAGTTGAGACACTTCATTTAAGGAAGACTTAAATCCTTTAATTGCTTCTAAGACTGCTTCCTTATTAGAAACAGTAACGTCTTTCCACATCAAAGGGTCACTTGAGGCAATTCTTGTATAACTCTCTAAACTACCTCCCGAATATTTAAATACCTTATCACCCAATTCTTTTTCTAGGTAATGCATCAAAGCAAAGGCAATAACGTGAGGTAAGTGGCTGGTTTTTGAAAACACTTTGTCGTGTTCTACAGGGTCCATTATTGAAACTTTTGAACCCAGTTGTTCCCAAAAATGCTTAACTTTATTTAATTTCTTATTATCTTTGTCTCCATTTAGAACTGATAAAACGACAAGTTTATCTTTGAAAAGTAAAGAATTATAATTAGCTAATCCACTCTTCTCTGACCCAGCAATTGGGTGAGACATAACAAATTTTTCACCAACTTTAGTATTCTCTTCCAAAAACTCAATTAGCTTGGATTTTGAGCTAAAAGTGTCAGTAAAAATCACTTTTTCGTTATTAAAAGAGCCTTCAATCAATTTAAAAGCCCTTTCAAAACTTAAACTTGGTACGGAGAAGATAATTAAACAATCCTCTTCTATTCTTTTCAGTTGATTGTCAATGTTATTGATTAGACCCATATTATTGGCATCCTTCGTTACTTCTTCATCTAAATCTAGTCCATAAACTTTCAGAGGAATATTTAATTCTTTTATGGTTTTAAGGATTGACCCTCCAATTAAACCTAACCCAACTACTAGAATATTTTTAAATGAAAGTTCCATATCAGGACTCGTTTAACGAGGTTAAACTCTCCATAAATACAGAATTCTCTTCAGGAAGACCTATGGTAACCCTCAGATGATTTGGCATTTTGTAAATTTCCATAGATCTGGTTATAACCCCTTTTGGCAAAAGACTATTAAAAACTTTATTAGAGCTACCTTTACAATCAAAGGAAATAAAATTAGCGAATGATTTTATAAAGTGATATTGATGAGATTCAAAAAATTTATAGAATCTTTCCTTTTCTTGTTTGTTGAGCTTTAGACACTTTTCTAAATGTTCTGTGTCATCAAGAGCCACCTCTGCAGCTGATAAAGCTATGGAATTTACATTAAAAGGCTGCCTCACTCTATTTAAATAGTCAGCTAAAGAACTCGACGTGACTGAGAAGCCCACCCTTAAACCAGCTAAACCGTAAGCCTTTGAAAAAGTTCTAGAAATTATTAAGTTCGGAAAATTGTTAACCAAACTAAAAGGTACATCCTCCATTTCATAATTTGAATAATCAAAATAAGCTTGGTCTAATAAAACTATTACTTCACTTGGAATCTTTTCAAGAAACCTAATAATCTCATTCCTCTCTAGAAAGGTTCCTGTCGGATTATTTGGATTAGCTATGAAAACTACTTTTGTTTTATCGTTTATTGCGTCTAACATTGCTTGTAAATCATGCCCCCAATCCTTAGCTTCAACTTCAACTCCTTGTGCTCCAAGTGACTGAGTAACTAGTGGATAAACAGCAAAGGCATGTTTTGAATAAACAGCATTGTCATTTGGGGTTAGAAAACATCTAGCAACAAGCTCAATAATATCATTGGATCCATTGCCAAGTGTGAGCATGTCTGTACTTACAGAGTGTCTTGTACTTAAGGCTTCTTTTAGTCTAGAACCGTTTCCATCAGGATAACGGTGAATACCAGAAATGACTTCTTTTAAGACTTCTAATACTTTTGGACTTGGCCCTAGTGGACTCTCATTACTAGCAAGTTTTATAGCATTCTTAATTCCATATTCTCTTTCTAAATCTTCAATAGGTTTTCCAGGTTCATAAGGTGTTAAGCCCTTAATGCCAGAATTAATTAAATCCTTTAACTCTAGATCCACTTTTAATTCTCAGCTTTTGGATAGGAGCCTAGTAATTTTATTTCTGCGTCGGTTGCATTAAGTTCTTCTAATAAACTTTTTACTTTTTTATCGTCCTTATGTCCTTCAAAGTCAAAGAAGAACGAGTAATTCCACTTATCTACTTTAGAAGGCCTGTAGGTGATATGAGTAAGATTCAGACCATTTTTCTGTATAGGTTTTAATAGATTATATAAAGCTCCCGATTCATTTTTTGTAGTAACTAACAGGGATGTTTTATCTTTGCCTGTACTAGCTACCTCTTGTAAGCCAATAGAAATAAACCTAGTTGTATTGTTGGAATAGTCTTCTATGTTTCTTTTAATTATTTCAAGACCATATTTTCCGGCTGCTAAGGCGCCAGCTATTGCAAATATTTCTGAGTTCTTCTTAGCATTCTTAGCTGCTTGAGCATTACTGGATACTGACACTCTGTTCACATCAGGACAATAAGCATCTAACCAATTTTTACATTGTGCTAGGGTTTGTTCATGAGCGTGTATTTCAAAACCTTTCTTTGGAAGAGCTTGGTTTAAGCCCATCAAACTATGGTGGATTAACATCTCTATTTCACCACAAATATTTAAGTTGAAGTCCGACAAGCAATCTAAAGTCACATTAATAGGACCTTCACTAGAATTTTGTATTGGAACTATTCCGTAATCACTTTTTCTTTCACTAACAGCCTTAAATACTTCTTCTATAGTATCTGAAGCAGTTTTATTAATTGAACTGCCGAAATTCTCTTTTACAGCGGAATCTGAGTAAGTTCCTTCTGGCCCTAAAAATGCTATATCTATTTCTTTCTCTTGAGCCCTACAACTTGAGATTATCTCTTTAAAAATATTAACTATTTGCTTGTCGCTTAAGGGGCCAGTGTTAATCTTTTTTAACTGTCTCAGTATGTAAGCCTCTCTTTCTGGCTTGTAAATTAATTCCTCTTTTTTATTTTCACCTGCCTCAATAGCTAAAGAAGACCTTTGATTTAACATTTGCAGAAGTTCTGCATCCAACTCATCTATCTTCTTTCTTATACTATCTAATTCTTTCTTCTTCGACATAAAAACTAAAGGTTCTCTCTTTCAAAGAGCCGCATAAACTCTATAAGAGCCTCAACTCCTTCCTCAGGCATGGCATTGTAAATGCTAGCCCTCATACCTCCTACTGATCTATGTCCTTTCAATGCCAACAAGCCCTTAGTAGATGAATCCGTTAGAAATTTGCTGTTTAGCTCCTCTTTTTCTAATAAAAAAGGGATATTCATTATTGACCTTGAAGATTTTTCTATTTTGTTTGAGTACAGATCAGATCTATCTACAAAATCGTATAATTTTTTGGCCTTTTTCTCGTTGATTTGACCTATTGCCTTCAGTCCTCCCCTGCCTTTAAGCCACTTAAAAACCTTACCTGCCACATACCAAGAGAAGGTCGGTGGAGTGTTATACATTGAAGAGCTCTCCTCCAAAATTAAATAATTCATCGGGGAAGGTACAGTTTTTTGGGCTGAACCTAGTAATTCTCTGTTTACTATGACAAAGCCCAACCCAGCAGGACCTATATTTTTCTGAGCACCTCCGTAAATTAGACCGAAAGAACTCACTTCAATTGGTTCAGAAAGAATACTCGAAGAAAAATCTGCAACTATGGGTATGACTTCTTTATTGACCTCTCGTAAAGCAATCCCACCTATGGTTTCATTTGGCGTTACGTGAATATAATCTTGTTTATCTGATAACTTCCAACTCGATTGAGGAGGGAAAAAAGAAAAATTAGTTTCCTGAGAACTTGCAGCTATTCTTACATTGGTATACTTCTTGGCTTCTTCAATGGACCTGTTTGCCCAATATCCCGAGTTTACATAACTTACTTCGCCATCAGGAGAGGATAGATTTAATGGTATAGCTGCATTTTGTAAAGTGGCTCCACCATGTGTAAATAAAACTGCATAGGAATCAGGAATACTTAACAAATCCCGAAAATCCTTTTCAGCTTCAAAAGCAAGCTCTTGATAATCATCACTCCTGTGGCTGATTTCTAAAACCGAAAGACCTTTACCCTTCCAGTCCAATAACTCTTCTTTAACTTCTTCTAATACACTTGTGGGAATAGTGGCTGGACCCGCACCAAAGTTATATTTTCTATTATTAAGCATCATCTATAAATTCTTCACTTATAGGAGCTAAACTAACTAGCTTTTCACCTTCCTTCAACTTAATAACAGTCACACCTTGAGTGTTCCTTCCAATAACATTTATTTCTGAAACTTTGGTTCGAACTAACATTCCTTTATTGGTTATTAGCATAACCTGATCTTCATCTGAAACCTGAGCAGCCCCAATTAGTTGACCATTGCGCTCTGAGGTTTGCATAGCAATAACCCCCTTAGCTCCTCTTCTTGTTTTTCTAAAATCACTTGATACAGATCTTTTACCAAATCCATTTTTACTGACAGTAAATATTGTCGCTTCCTCTTCAGGAATTATCAGAGAAATGACTTGTTGGCCTTTTTCGAGTTTTATACCCCTAACTCCTTGAGCGCTTCTACCCATGGACCTGACTTCAGATTCAGAGAAATGAGCAGCTTTTCCTGCATTAGACACAAGCATAACGAATTTTTTTCCGTTCGTTACGGTGCTTCCTACTAACTCATCGTCCCCAACCAAAGTAATGGCTCTTTTCCCTCCTTTTCTTCGATTAGAAAACTCTGTTAGAGGTGTTTTTTTAACCGTTCCAGATTTGGTTGCCATTAAAACAAAATTACCTTCCTTGTATGCATCAACAGGTACCATACTTGTGATACGTTCACCTTCATTAAGTTGGATCAAATTAACTAAAGGCCTTCCTTTAGCCACCCTTCCTGCCGAAGGAATATCATAAACCTTTAACCAGTAAACCTGACCAAGGTTAGAGAAGCAGAGAAGAGTGGTGTGCGTATTTGCTACCAGTAATTGTTCAACAAAATCCTCCTCCTTAACCGAAGCAGCGGTTTTCCCTGTACCTCCTCTTCTTTGCGATCTGTACTCATCTAAGGGCTGTGTCTTTGCATAACCCTCATGAGAAATAGTGACGACCCTATCTTCGGGAGTTATCAGATCTTCAACACTAAGATCTCCGATAGAATCTTGGATTTCAGTCCTTCTTTCATCTTTGTATTTAGTTTGTATTTCTTTAAGTTCATCACAAACAACTTCAATCAACCTAGTATTGTCAGATAGTATTTCCATCAAGGATGTAATTAAATCGACTATCTCTTCATATTCTTTAATTAATCTGTCTTGTTCCAATCCTGTTAATCTTTGAAGCCTCATATCCAAAATAGCTTGGGCTTGGTTTTCTGATAACTGATAGCTTTTTCCTTTCAAACCAACATCTTTTTCAAGATCTTCAGGACGACAAGCTTCTGCCCCAGCTTTTTTTAACATCTTGGTCACTTTCCCTGCTTTCCACTTCTTCTTAAGAAGCTTGGCTTTAGCTTCATTTCCATCTTTAGATTTTTTTATTAAATCGATCATCGGATCAATGTTCGATAAAGCAATGGTGAGGCCTTCTAAAATATGCCCTCGTTCTCTTGCTCTCTTGAGTTCGTAAATGGTTCTTTTTGAAACAACTTCTTTTCTAAAGTTAAAAAAGATACCCAAAATATCTTTGAGATTAAGTAACTTTGGTTCTGTTCCAACTAAAGCCACATTGTTTATTCCAAAAACAGTTTGCATTTGAGTTTGTTTAAATAAATTATTCAAAACTACATCTGCTATTGCTCCTGATCTCAGCTCAATAACTATTCTTACGGGATCATCTTTATCAGATTCGTCTCTTATCTCTTTGATCCCTTCAATTTTTTTATCTCTCATTAAATGAGCTATGTTCTCAACTAGCCTGGCTTTATTTACCATATAGGGTATCTCTGAAATTACTATCTGAGGTTTTCCTTCTTCTTCCCCTTCTATTTGAGTTTTAGCCCTGACCTTAACCTTTCCTTTACCGGTTTCGTAAGCATTACGAATACCAGACTTTCCATTAATTATTCCTCCAGTAGGAAAATCTGGTCCAGGTATAAGTTTTAAGAGTTCATCGATAGAAATTTCAGGATTTTCTATAAAAGCAAGACACGCAGAAATAGTCTCGTCCAGGTTATGAGGCGCCATGTTGGTTGCCATACCCACTGCTATTCCTGAAGAGCCATTGATAAGTAAATTTGGAATTCTAGTGGGTAAAACGTCAGGCATGGTTTCCTGACCATCGTAATTTTCTATGAATTTAACTGTCTCTTTGTCTAAATCTTCTAAAATCTCATGAGCTATTCTCGACATTCTGGCTTCAGTGTATCTTGCAGCTGCAGGAGGATCTCCGTCCATAGAACCAAAATTACCTTGCTTATCAACCAGCATGTATCTCAAACTCCACCACTGACCCAGTCTTACAATAGTTTCATAAGCCGCTGTATCTCCATGGGGATGATATTTTCCAGTTACATCACCCACTATTCTCATAGATTTCTTTGGTGGTTTATTCCAATCGTTGTTCATCACATGCATGGCATATAAAATTCTTCTGTGAACTGGTTTTAAACCATCCCTGGCATCAGGCAAAGCCCTGCCTACAATCACATGCATGGCATAATTTAGATAAGATTCTTTAAGCTCTTCCTCTAAATTAATTGGAACAATTTCTTTTGCAGCTATTTCACCCATATTTCCTCGTTTTTTAAGTCTAAAAATCTAAGAAAATATAAGCTAAAAAGCTTATAAATAAAGATTTTCTTGGTATTAAAAGAAGTGTCAACTTGGACTAGAATTTTAACATATTTTATAGCTCAAATGTGGCCAAAATTGGGCTATTTTGGAAGTGTTTTAGCTCTTAAACTCAGTCACTAAAGAAGAGACAGATTCCTTTGCATCACCAAACAACATCCTCGTGTTCGATTTGAAGAATAAAGGATTTTGTATACCTGCAAACCCTGAAGCCATTGACCTTTTCAACACAAAGACTGTTTTAGCTCTATCGGTTTCTATAATTGGCATACCATAAATAGGACTGTTTTCATTTTCTTTTGCGTCTGGATTAACCACATCATTTGCACCAATTACCATACAAACATCAACTGTTTCCATAATTGGATTCACGTCTCCTGGTTCAACCAACACATCATAAGAAACATTAGCTTCGGCAAGAAGCACATTCATGTGACCCGGCATACGGCCAGCTACAGGATGTATAGCGTATTTGACCTCAGCTCCATTAGCCTCTAAAAGTTCACCCAATTCTCTAACTGAATGTTGAGCTTGGGCTACAGCCATCCCATAACCTGGAACTATTAAAACAGATGCTGCTGCTTCAAGTATTAGATATGCATCAGCTGTGTTAATGGGTCTTACTTCACCTTGACCTACTTTTGCTTCAGATCCATTAGTAGTAACGGCACCAAATCCGCTAAACAAAACATTAGCCAAAGATCGATTCATGGCCTTGCACATGATATTAGTCAGGATCAGTCCACTTGCACCTACCAAAGCTCCAGCCACGATCAAAACATTGTTTAGAATTACAAATCCTGCCGCACAAGCTGCTAAGCCAGAAAAACTATTTAAAAGAGCTATAACTACTGGCATGTCAGCTCCTCCAATTGGAATGACAAACAGAACGCCTAACATGAAAGCAAGCAAACATATTATGAAAAGTATTTGAAATTGGTTTTCTGTAAACATTCCCTGAAAGAAGATCATTTCTAAACCAGCAAGAAGAATAACTCCGAGAAGAAGACTGTTTACGATTTGTTGTCCATTGTAGAGGTAGGGTTTACCACTAATGGTCTCAGAAAGTTTTCCCCAAGCAATTAAGCTTCCTGAGAAGGTAACTCCACCAATCAGAACAGTAAGATAAATAGCTATTAGAAGAGCAGCGTTTTGATTTAATCCACTTAGATATTCAGCTGATCCTACAAGGAGACTAGCGATACCACCAAAGCCATTAAAAAGAGCTACCATCTCCGGCATCCCTGTCATTTTTACTTTTGTGGCAGCGATGAATCCTATTAAAGACCCAATACAAACCCCAACTATAATCCAGGTGTAATCGATGATACCTTGATCTAATAGGGTAACTAAAACAGCTAACAGCATTCCAGAAGAAGAAACCAGATTACCTTTCCTCGCAGTTTCTGGAGAGCCTAGCATCTTCAAGCCTAAGATAAACAGCATTGAAGCTAGTATGTAAGTTAAATTTACAACTATCTGAGTATTAAACTGATCCAAAAAATCACTCCTTTCCCTTCTTTTTAAACATGGATAACATGCGATTGGTAACTAGGTATCCACCCACTACATTGATGGTTGCAAAAGTTACTGCTGCAGTTCCTAACAACACTGTTAAAGGTTGTGAGACATAACCTGAACCAGAAGCCAGCAAAGCTCCCACTAGAGTTATTCCTGAAATGGCATTCGCCCCTGACATTAGAGGGGTGTGAAGTGTAGAAGGTACTTTCGAAATAAGTTCAAAACCGAGAAAAATACTTAAAACTAGTACAAAAAATAATAGAGTTAATTGAGTTTCCATAAATTAGATCCTGTCTTTGACCATAGCGTTAACTATATCTCCATCGTGAGTAACAACACATCCTGATAAGATCTCATCAGAGATATCAAAATTTAATTCTTTGTTTTCTGAGTCCCAATACTCTTCTAAAAGATTAAATAAATTATTCCCATAAACGAGAGATGCATCAAAAGCAACTTCTCCAGGTAAATTTGAAAGCCCCACAATAGTTACCCCATTGTGAATAACATGCTCATCAGATATTGAGCCATCTACATTACCTCCAGAACTTACAGCCATGTCTATTATCACGCTTCCAGGCTTCATAGCTTCAATCATTTCCATTGTTACTATTCGAGGAGCAGGTCTTCCAAAAACTTGAGCAGTAGTAATCACAACATCGGATTGTGAACAGACTTTTTTCATGCCTTCCTGTTGCATTTTAATTTGTTCTTTTGAGAGCTCTTTAGCATAACCTTGTTCTGTTTGTTCAGTTTCTCCAATATCAATTTGGACAAATCTAGCGCCCAAAGACTTAACCTGTTCTTCGACTTCAGGACGAGTATCAAAAGCTTCTACTCTGGCTCCTAATCTTTTAGCTGTTGCAATAGCTTGTAGACCGGCAACTCCAACTCCAATAACAAAAACCTTACTTGGAGATATAGTTCCTGCTGCAGTCATCATCATTGGAAAAGATTTGCTTAAACAACTTGAGGCTTCAATAACTGCCGCATAGCCTCCTAAATTTGCTTGTGAACTTAAGGCATCCATCTTTTGTGCTCTTGTGATGCGTGGGATCAATTCCATGCTGATAGCACTGATATTAGATCTGGCAAACTCTTCAACCAATTCGATCTCATTAAAAGGGTCTAAAAAACTAATGTGAATAGAATTCTTTTTTATAAGTCTAATTTCTTCTTTTTCTGGTTTATTGATTCTGCAAATTACATCCGACGAGGATAAAGAAGAATCCCGGTCTTTGCTGATAGAAGCTCCAAAAGAAGTATATAAGTCATCCGATATGTGAAGTGTTTTACCTATTGAAGCTTCAACTTCTACATCCATTCCTAATTCAACTAATTTATTTACAGTCTCCGGAAGAACGCTAACTCTGCTCTCAAACTCATTTTCTTTTGGAAAAAATATTTGCACTTTTGTGAACTGTTATTTAATGTTGGGGCGCATTTAACCACAATATAAAGTAAGTCGCCTTACTCTTTAATGATAATAAAACAAAATATAGATTCAGAAGAGATACAGAAATTTGACGACCTTGCGAAGACTTGGTGGGATGAAGAAGGCGACTTTAAATCTCTTCATCAAATCAATCCTCTAAGAATTAATTTTATTAAAGAAAGAGTTAATTTAATTGGGAAAAAGGTTCTTGATGTAGGCTGTGGTGGGGGAATTTTGTCAGAATCATTAGCTGGCTTGGGCGCTGAAGTAATGGCCATAGATGCTTCAGAGAAAACAATAAATATAGCAAAAGCACATGCAAAAGAAGTTAAAAGTAATGTCAAATACCTAAATACCACTACAGAGGAGCTTTTAAATGATCAATCACATCTTAAGTTTGATTTGATTACTTGCCTTGAAATGCTTGAACATGTTCCTGAGCCCTCTCAAACTATCAATGAATTTTCATCCTTGTTGTCCCAAAATGGAGACCTCATCATATCCACTATTAATAGGAATCCTCGATCCTACTTATTTGCTGTCATAGGAGCAGAATACATTCTTAATCTGTTACCGAAAGGAACCCACGATTATTCAAAATTTATAAAACCTTCCGAAATGTCCAAATGGATAAGATCAGCTAATTTGATGCTTAATGAAACCATAGGTCTTAGTTATAACCCAATTACTGATACTTATTGGTTAGGAAAAGACATTGCAGTTAACTATATGATGCACATTAAAAAAGACAATGAAGGCAATTGAATTTATCGCTTTTGATTTAGATGGTACTTTATTGGATACGGCTAAAGACTTCTTTTTAGCTGTAAATGAACTGAGGTCTAAGTACAAATTAGAACCCTGCGAATTTGATGAAATTAGAAGTCGAGTTTCTGAAGGAGCAATTAGTTTAGCAAGATACGCTCTTGCCTTAGATGATAATGAAAAAGAAGATATAGAATTTCATCGACAAGAACTTTTAAAAATTTATGATTCTTGTTGTCTTAATGAGACCACTCCCTTTAAAGGAATAAATAAACTATTGAACCAAATCAACGATGCTGGATTGAAATGGGGAATTGTTACCAACAAACCAGAGTCCTTTGCTGAAAAAATAGTAAATTATTTTTTTTCTTCATATAGACCTTCGTGCCTAATTTGCCCAGAACATACTGGTGAAAGAAAGCCTAGCCCGAAAGGATTATTGAAAGCCTGCGAGTTAGTAGGGTCAGAGCCAAGCACCTCAATTTATGTTGGGGATCATTTGATAGACATAGAAGCAGGCAGAAGAGCAAATATTAAGACTGTAGCTGCAGCCTATGGTTATATACCTAAAGGACAAACTTGTTCAGACTGGAAAGCAGATTTCATAGCTGAATCTCCAAGTCACATCAAAGATTTCATTCTAAGTATTTAATGATTTCAGGCTCTCTTTACAATGCACCAAAGAATTTATTGAAGGACAAGGTTATCCTTGTTACAGGTGGAGGATCTGGTATTGGAAGACAAGCAGGTCTTACTTTTACAGCTTTTGGAGCTGAAGTTATTCTGCTTGGAAAAAATTCTTCAAATTTAAATGAGACTTATAGTCTTTTTGAAAAAAACAATCTTAAAAAACCAATATTACAAGCAATTGACTTTGAAATAGCTGAAGAAGAAGATTTCAAAAAGATTTCGGAAGAAGTGCTTAAAGAATTTGGAAAATTGGATGGTCTGCTTAATAACGCTGGCATCTTAGGGACTAAAACTTCTATCCAGAATTATGACATTAACGAATGGAGACGTGTATCAAAGATTAATTTTGAATCGTCTCTATTGTTAACAAGATCTCTGCTTCCTGTATTGCAGATACCAGATAATTCTTCCATTGTTTTTACATCCTCAGGTGTAGGAAGGAAAGGAAAGGCTTACTGGGGAGCTTATGCTATATCCAAATTTGCAACTGAGGGATTGGTGCAGATTCTTAGTGAAGAACTAGAAAAAACATCAGGTATTAGGGTGAATGCAATTAACCCAGGAGCTGTTCGAACTAAAATGAGGGCTCAGGCTTATCCAGCTGAAGACCCTAAAACTCTCAAAAATCCAAAAGAAATAATGAATGCTTATTTATTTCTTATGGGAATAGATAGCTTAGGCATTACTGGGAAATCAATTGAGGCTCAATAGATTTAATTTCTTTCTCACTCAACTCTTTATAATTCCCTTGTTTGATATTTGCTGGAAGAAATAATCCACCAATTCTTACTCTTTTTAATCTGGAAACAGCAAAGCCTAGGCTTTCCCACATCCTCCTTACTTCTCTTGTCCTACCTTCCATAATAACCATTGCAAACCATTGGTTAGTTTTTCCTTTTCTGCCAGGTTGTATGTCAGAGAAACTGGCTTTTCCATCTTCTAGAGTAACTCCCTCCAAAAGTTTTCTAATATGATCCCCCTCAACTTTGCCACGAATTCTAGCAACATATTCCCTTTCAATATTAGAAGAAGGATGCATTAATTTATTTGCAAATTTACCATCGTTTGTAAATAACATTAGCCCTGAAGTGTTAATGTCTAATCGACCAACGGATATCCATTTTCCATTAATTATCTTAGGAAGAGATTGGAAAACTGAAGGCCTGTCCTGAGAGTCTTTTGTAGTAGAAATTTCCCCTATCTTTTTGTTATACATTAAAACCCTTAAAGCTTTATTTCCTTCGGAGATCTCAATCTTTTTTCCATCGATTTCTATTAAATCATGACGCGAAATAGACACGCCCAAAATTGCTTCTAGGCCATTTACCTTTATTCTTCCTTCTCTGATAAGGTTTTCAGCTTGCCTTCTAGAAACAATACCTTCACTAGACAGGATTTTTTGAATCCTTTCTTTCATAGATACTTGATTACGTATTAATGTGGAGCCTGTGGATCTGATTGAGATTCTACTTCTTTTTGCTCTTCTTCAAGGGGAAGTTCCATGTCTAAAGAATCTATATCAGGTAAGTCAGGAAGACCTGGTAACTCTCTAAGGTGTTGAAGGCCAAAATAATCTAAGAATTCCTTGGTGGTAGCATAAAGTGATGGCCTTCCAGGCACATCTCTTTGCCCCACAATTTTGATCCATCCTCTCTCTAAAATTCCTCTAATTAATTGAGTTCCCACAGAGACACCTCTTATCTGCTCTATTTCTCCACGGGTTATAGGTTGTCTGTAAGCTATAAGAGCTAAAGTTTCAAGGGTTGCTTTTGAATATCTTTGAGGCTTTTCTTCCCAAAGTTTAGCTATATAAGCCGATAAAGATTGCTTAACTTGCATCCTATAACCAGACGAAACTCTCTTTAACTCGACACCTCTTTTAGCACATAAGTCTTCAATCTCATTTAGTGTTTCCTTAATATCTTCTTTAGAGGGAGTTTGGTCCGTAGGGAAAAGCCTCTGGATTTCTTCTATAGATAGAGGTCTAGAAGCAGATAAAAGAGCAGCTTCGATAATTTGTATCAATTTATTTTCCATTAGTGAACCTCCTCAATGCCCCTAATATGTATCGGTCCAAATTCTTCAGACTGGACAATTTCTATTAAAGAATCTTTTAATAACTCTAAAACAGCAAGAAATGTAACCACAACTCCCATCCTGCCTTCTTCGTTATTGAATAAGCTAGAAAATTCTATAAACGTCTCATTCCTCATTCTTTCAAGAATCTCTATCATTCTCTCCCTAGTTGAAAGTTGTTCAAAATTGATCAAGTGAGCTTTTGATTGATCAACACGTCTCATAACTTCTGCTAAAGCAAAAGTTAGCTCTTCCATTGGTAATTCAGCTATAGGAGTTATGGCTTCAAATTCTGGTAGCTTTGCACCCGCTAAGTAGAAATCTCTATTTAGTCTTGGTAAAAGGTCAATCTTTGCAGCAGCTTCTTTGAATCTTTGATATTCCTGTAGTCTTCTCATCAGTTCAGCTCTTGGATCTTCTTCTTCTTCATTTTCTTTAGGTCTAGGTAATAACATTCTAGATTTTAATTCTGCTAGATAAGCAGCCATAACAAGATAATCACCTGCTAAATCAATCTGAAGAGCTTCCATCAAATCAATATAAGAGATGTACTGTTCAGTTATTTTTGCTACATCAATTTCTAAAACATCAAGGTTTTGCTTCCTTATCAGGTACAGCAAAAGATCTAAAGGACCAGCGAAGGTATCTAAAAAAATCTTTAAGGAATTTGGTGGAACGTATAAATCTTCTGGCAAAGAGGTTACTTCTTTACCTTGCACCGTAGCTAATACGATCTCCTCTTGATGAGGTACTTTGCTTTCAGTCATCTTCCAACACGCTTGTATTGGATCATCATTATAGACTAGGAGGCCTATTTACCAATAAAAATGGGATTATTGAGAATATTTGTTGGTAATTGGATACCTTCTATCTTTTCCAAAACCTCTATCAGTAATTCTGACACCAGGAGGTGCCTGTCTCCTTTTATACTCACTTTTATCAATTAAATTTATCACTCTTTTAACTGTTGCTTCATCAAATCCTTTGTTGGTTATAGCAATAGCACTCAGGTCCTTCTCAACATATAACTCTATAATTTCATCCAGTATTTTGTAATCAGGTAAGCTATCAGAATCTTTCTGGTTAGGGGCCAATTCAGCTGAGGGAGGTCTTTCTATAATTCTTTGAGGTATAACCTGTGAAATGGAATTTCTGTAATTTGCCAATTCATAAACCCATGTCTTTGGTACATCTTTAAGGACAGCAAAGCCACCTGCAGTGTCACCATAAAGAGTTGAATATCCAACTGCTGTTTCACTTTTATTTCCAGTAGTTAATACTAGATAACCAGATTTATTGGACATAGCCATTAGCAATACACCCCTACTTCTAGATTGTAGATTTTCTTCGGTCTTATCCTTTTTCTTCCCCTTAAACTCTTTTTTAAGAGACTTTTCAAATGAATCATAAATATCTTTAATTTCTATTACCTCATGTTGAACTTTAAGATTGTTTGAAAGTTGCTCAGCATCTTGAATACTCATGTTCGAAGTATATTTAAAAGGCATCATGACTGTTTTGACTCTGTCTGACCCTAAGGCATCCACTGCTATAGCTGTAGTTAAAGCTGAATCAATACCTCCAGAAGAACCTATCAGAGCGCCGCTAAAGCCATTCTTTTCTATGTAATCTTGGGTACCTAGAACGATAGCATCATATAAATTTTTTAAGTCTGAGGACTCAGCAACTTTTTTCTTATTAATAAGCTGAAAGGCTCCATCCTTATTACCAAAATCCAGAGTAGCTGTTGCTGTCTTGAAGCTTGGTAGCTGAAAATCAATTCCTGTTCCAGGAGAAACTACTAAAGAAGATCCATCAAAAACAAGTTCGTCTTGACCCCCTACCTGATTGACATAAATGATAGGAACAGAAAACTTTTCAGCATGTTTAATCAACAAAGATTTTCTTTCTTCTAATTTATATCGATGAAAAGGAGAAGCGTTTAAGTTAAGTATCAACTCCGCACCTCTTCTTGTGGCCTGTCTTATAGCTTTTGTATACCAAATATCTTCACAAATGGTTAAGGCTAAAACTGTATCTTTAACAGTTATCAAACAAGGGTTCTTGCCTTGAGCAAAATATCTTTTCTCATCAAACACTTTATAGTTTGGTAGTTCCTGCTTAAAGTATTCAGTTTTGATTTCACCCCCATAAAGTAAACCTGCTGCATTGTAGATATTCTTATTTTTTTTCCTTGGATAGCCAATCACAATATTTATATCAGGACTATGCTCGGCTAATTTTTCTAAAGCTGTATCTAAAGAAAGGTATAGATCATCTCTCAAAAGCAAATCTTCAGGGGGATAGCCAGTTAAAAACATTTCTGAAAAAAGCACTACATCAGGCCCCTCTTTCTTCAATCTATCTATTGTTTTAAGTGCTAAACGTAAGTTTCCCTCGACATCTCCAACTACAGGATTTTCTTGAACTATACTTATTTTCATTAAGTTAGAACCTTTTAAATACTAAGTGAAATCATTAAATGCAAAGGGTAAATAAGAATGTGATCATTTTTTAAAAAAACTTATAGTATTCTAATACTTCAAACTATTAATTATCTAGGTAAAATGCACAACCCTTTTTGTGGAAGAAAGAAATGAGATATCAAACCGATGACATAAGAATCTCTGGAATGCAGGAGTTGTTGCCTCCAGAAAGCCTTATGGAGGATCAGCCTATTTCTGAATCTTCTTCCAAGCTTGTCTTTGAATCCAGAAATAAGATTTCACAAATTATTAATCAAAATGATGACAGATTGATAGTTGTTGTGGGACCTTGTTCTATTCATGATCCAAAAGCAGCGTTGGATTATGCAGGTAATTTGATTGAAGCTTCTAAGAAATACGAAGAGACCCTTCAAATTATTATGAGAGTATATTTTGAGAAACCCCGGACTACAGTTGGCTGGAAGGGTTTAATAAATGATCCTGATCTTGATAACTCTTTTAATATCAATAAAGGTATTTCACTAGCTAGACAACTCCTAAGAGACCTTAATGATTTAGGAATTTGTGCTGGAACGGAGTTCTTAGATGTAATTACTCCACAATACTTAGCAGATTTAGTTTCATGGGGAGCAATAGGAGCAAGAACGACTGAAAGTCAGGTTCATAGGGAATTAGCCTCAGGTATGTCTTGTCCAATAGGTTTTAAGAACACCACGGAAGGAGACATAAAAGTTGCTGTTGACGCTCTCAAATCTGCAAAAATGCCTCATATGTTTTTATCGGTTACAAAAGAAGGTCGTTCAGCTGTCTTTTCTTCTTCTGGAAACGAAGATTGTCATGTAATCCTGAGGGGGGGCAAGGAGCCTAATTATGAACCGGAACACATAGATGTAACTTCAAACTTATTAACTGAATCAGGCTTGAGAGCCTCCATGATGGTTGATATGAGTCATGGTAACAGCTCTAAACAGCACAAGAAACAGATCGATGTGTGTAAGAATATATGCAATCAACTCAGCTCAGGGGAAAGAAGAATCACAGGGGTTATGATTGAAAGTAACCTAATTGAAGGCAACCAGTCTATTACAAATAAAAAAGATTTAGTTTACGGTCAAAGCATAACTGATGCTTGTTTAAGTTGGGAAGATACAGAAGGTTGCTTGGCATCTTTGTCGGAAGCGATACTAAAAAGAAATTCAAAGTAAAAATATCTAACTACTGCTTGTTAATAATACAGAGATAATCTAATCTCAGTCATCCGGTATAAAAATATGACGGATAACTTTCTTTCTTTTTCAAAAGACGCTGCTAAAACCCTAGGGCTCTCCGAAGCAGTAATGCTAGAGACAATAAAAAAGGTAATAAACTCGCTAAATAATGAATTTATAGAAGTAGGATTGATACTTGAGGAAACCATTTTCTGGAGTGAAAATGAGGTAATAACTTTGCTCTCAAAGTTACAACTAAGGGGCTTAATCAACTTTGATAAAGACGCTAAAAGAATTTCTTTGGCATCCTCTGGAAGCAAAGCCAAAAACGAAAATACGGGCAGAAAAGCTTTTGAAGAAAGAAAGGAGTCTTTCATGGAAAAAAATTGGGAACCAGATGCTGCTTTAATAGATCAAGCCAATGAATATGGAATTTCTAAATCTTTTGTATTGTCTCAATTAGATGACTTCGTACATCTTCATAGGGAGAAAAGTGACACCAGTCACTCGTGGGGAGTTAAATTCCTAAGGTTCGTTATTAAGCAATGGCGTTCACAGGAAATTTCAGACTTTAAAAAATTAAAAAGAAAAGCTATAGATCAATTTTGGCTGCCTGATGAAGAAGCCATAGAAATACTAACCAAGGCTGAGGTTAGCGAAGAATTTATTAATGAAGAAATACCTGAGTTTATTTTGTACTGGAGCGAAAAGGGAGAGGAATCTGATACTTGGAACAGTAAATTTATTGCACAAGTTAGAAGGCAGTGGGCTAAAACCCAGCATTTAATTGATAATTCTGAACTTCCAGAACCTATTTCGCCAAGCTGGAAACCAAGCCAAGATTTCTATGAAGTTTTAGCTCTTACAGAAATAGATCGGGGTTTTGCGGATTCAGTCTTAAGTGAGTTTATTCTCTATTGGCGAGAAACTGGCCAAGCTCATAATTCTTGGAATAGTAAATTTATTCAGCATGTGAAATATCAATGGCAAAAACAACAAGGATACAATCAGACTCAACCTTTAAACGATATCGACCAAAGAATACAATCCAGTTGGGAAATAAAACCGAAGGAGCAGAACCTAACTAGTGAAGTGAGTTCGAAAGAAAAAATCCAATCTAAATTACAAGAACTGAAGAAAAAACATCTAATTTAGTTTTACTACTACTATTTTGGTGTTATAGTTAGGTATAACACCTAACTTACACATGAAAATAAGACAAACTTACATTACCTCATTTCTTACCTTGATCTTAGCTATTGGCTGGATGTTATCAGGAATCCTTTCAGACCAAGGGTTTGAAGCTAAAACTAAGACTACACTTGAGACCATATCATCAGTAACTGTTTTAAACAGTACCGCTTTAGAAAAAGCTAAGAAAATAAAAGTAAGTGGAACTACCGAGGCGGATAGGTTAATTAAGATAAGAGCTGAGGCAAGCGGAACAGTGGTGTCTAGACCAGTAAAGCAAGGTCAGTTTGTAAAAAAAGATCAATTGATCTGCCAACTATACAACGCAGGGAGAACTTCGTATCCAAAAGTAAATGCACCCTTTGATGGTTATTTAGAGACTTTTTCAGTGAAAGAAGGAGATTACCTTAATACCGGGGCTGTTTGTGCAACCATAATTGATCCAGACCCCATGAGATTAATCGGTGAAGTTTCTGAAAAGGAAATAAATTTCGTTAAAGTTGGTGCCAAAGCTGGTGCTGAGTTAATTTCTGGAAAAAAAGTTGAAGGAGTAGTTTCCTTTGTCAGTACATCTGCCAATAAAGGAACAAGATCGTTTAGGGTAGAAATAGATGTAAAAAATTCTGATAGATCAATAAGAGATGGTGTATCTGCTCAAATAGAAATAGAGGGAGACACAATCCTTGCACACAGAATATCACCTTCTATCTTAATGCTTGGTGAGGCTGGCGAACTGGGTATAAGAACTGTAAATGAAGAAAATCAAGTAGAGTTTAAGAAAATAGAAATTTTAGAAGATAGTATGGATGGTATTTGGATATCAGGTCTTCCAAGAAATATAAGAATAATTACTATTGGTCAGGAATATGTCTTCCAAGGTCAAATTGTTAATGTTAAGGAAATCTCAGAGTCTCCGGAAGCATGAAAAATATTGTTCTAGCAGCCATTAATAAATCCAGAGCCTCAGTAAGTGTATTTATATTACTCAGCTTATGGGGTGTCTATGCCTTAGGAAGCTTACCAAAAGCTACCGAACCAGACGTTCAGTTTCCAGGAGTTGGGGTTTCAGTGGTTTACGAGGGCGTCTCCCCCCAAGATTCAGAAAGACTTCTCGCTAAACCACTTGAAACTGCCTTAAGAACCATTGAAGGAGTTGAAGAAGTTAGTGCAACCGCTACCACAGGTTATGTTTTTCTCAGAATTCTTTTTGACCAAGATTGGGATATGGACAAGGGGCTTTACGATGTCAGGGTTAAGGTTGATGAGGTCAGACCTCTACTCCCTGCTGACACCAGAGAACCTAATGTTCTTGAATTTTCTACTAGCGATGAGCCAATTTTGACTGTTGGTCTACTGAGTGATTCTGTTTCTGAAAGAGTATTAAGAAAGCTTGCAGAAAGCCTTCAAGATGAGATTGAAACTATTCCAGAAGTACTTGAAGCTGACCTTCAGGGAGTTCCTGAGGAAATGTTGGAAGCTTTAGTTCGGAAATCTGACCTTGAATCCTACGGGATCTCAATGAGCGAGTTATTTCAGGCAATTTCAAACGCTAACCGAGTAATCCCTGCAGGATCACAAGACACAGGTAAAGGAAGATTCCAAGTAAATGTTCCAAGCGTTTTTGACAGCTTAGAAGATATCAATAACTTGCCCATTAAGGTTTCAGGAAATTCAGTGGTCACATTAACTGATGTGGCAGAAATAAGAAGAACTTTTAAAGACAGAAGCGGTTATTCAAGAATTAATGGGATGCCGGCTGTTTCTATAGACATTAAAAAGAGGAGCGGCACTAACGTCATAGACACCAATAAAAAGGTTAAAGCATTAGTTGCAGAAGAACAGAAGAGATTTCCTCCTGGAATCGATGTTATTTACTCTAGAGACAATGCTGATTGGGCGCTTGATATGATTTCTGAAACCGAAGGAAATGTTCTTACTGCTGTGGTTATAGTAATGATAGTTGTGCTTGCGGCACTAGGGTTCAGGACTTCAATGCTGGTTGGAATGGCTATTCCTTTTAGTTATCTCTTTGCATTAATGATTATGTCCATATTAGGTAAAGAATTTAACTTCATGGTTATGTTTGGGATGTTAATTTCAATGGGAATGACCATTGATGGATCTATTGTTGTTACAGAATATGCCGATAGAAAAATGGCCGAAGGCATGGAAAGAGTTCAAGCCTACACCAGTGCTGTAAGTAGAATGTTTTGGCCTGTCGTTACTTCTACTGTTACTACTTTAATAGCCTTTACTCCATTGATGTTTTGGGGCGGTATGGGCGCCTTCATAAGGGATATGCCTACGACTGTTTTTTTCGTTCTCACTGGCTCTCTTCTTTATGCTCTCTTCTTTGCTCCAGTATTAGGTGCTCTCTTTGGAGGACTAGCAAAAGGAAGAGGCTCTCAACGACAAATTGATCAACTAAGGAAATTGGAAAGTGATGAACCCACATCTCTAAAGGGTTTTACTGGGTTTTATGCAAGAAGAACCTCCAATTACCTAAAACACCCCATACAAATAATATTTTTGATTATTTTCTCCATCTGTTTGATTATTTTTAAGATTTGGCCCGATCACGGCAAAGGAACCGTTTATTTTCCTGATGTAGCTCCTCAATATAGCAATATAAGTATCTCTGCTCGAGGCAATTTTTCCGTAGATGAGGCGCTGGCTTTGACTCTGGATGTTGAAAAAGAAGTACTGCAAGTCGAAGACATTGAAACTTCTTATACTAGAACTGGTTCGGGCAGAAGTAGGTACGGCAGGGGTTCGTCTCCTGATCGTATAGCTTCGATAACAACCGATTATTACGATAAAGATGAAAGAACTTCAGGCAGAGATGGTTACGCCATATTAAATGAAGTTAGGGAAGTGACAAAAGACCATTCTGGAATCCTAGTCCAAGTTGAATCTGAGCGGCATGGCCCACCAATTGGTCGAGCCATAGATATTAATGTTCTTGGAGAAAATCCCAAGACTCTTATAGCAGCCACTCAAAAAATTACTAGGTTTATTGAAACAGAGGTTGATGGACTTTTAGATGTTGAAAATAATTTACCAAAGAGAGGTCTTGAATGGAAACTGGATATAGATAAAACAAAAGCCGCACAATTAAGTGCAAGCCTAAACGATGTAGGTGCTGCAGTTCAGATGATTACTGGAGGTATCAAAGTAGGAGAATATAGACCTTTAGATGCTGACAGAGAATTAGATATCAGGGTTAGATTTCCCAAATCAGAAAGGAATATTGACCAACTTGAAAAACTTACTGTGAAAACCAATAAAGGGCTTGTTGCAGTTAGTAGTTTTCTAGAATCAAAGGCTGTGCCTGAAACCACCACAATACAAAGGATGGATGGGAAAAGGGTATATAACATTTCTGCTGAAAAAGAAAAAGGGGTAATAGTTTCGGAAAAGATGCGTCAAATTAAAGAATGGATGTCCACGGCTGATTTGGGTCCAGGAATCTCTATTTCGTATGGCGGATTTGAAAAATACAACTCTGAAGCAACGAACTATTTATACAATGCCTTTCTATTAACACTATTTTTAATGATGATAATGATGGTAGCCCAATTCAATAGTTTCTATCAGGCTATAGTTATTCTTTCTGCAATAGTTCTCTCATTTGGAGGAGTTTTCCTTTCTCTATTAATCTTTAATAGGCCTATAAGTACCATGCAAACAGGAATAGCCTTTATTGCCCTTACTGGAATTATCGTTAATAACAATATAGTTTTAGTAGATACCTTTAATGTTCTTAAAAGGAATAATCCAGAAAGCAATATTAAGGACATAGCACTTAGAACTGCTGTCTTGAGACTAAGACCTGTCTTCCTTACGTCTTTTACTACCATTGCAGGATTACTTCCAATCGCTCTAGGATATAGTGTTGACCTCATAGACAGAACTTTGAAAGCAGGCTCTTTCATATCTAGTTACTGGGAACAAATGGCTGGGGCTCTGGCAGTGGGATTGGCCGTAGGAACGGTACTTACCTTAGTAGTAACTCCCTGTGCATTGGTAGTTCCAGAAGCTCTCAATAATAGTTTTACCAAAGTTAAGGTCTTCTTAAATAAGATTGAAAGAAAGATATTTAGTAAAGAATCTCCACAAGCTTAAAACTATATTAAAATCCTCTCACCAACACTGAGTTGTTTTAAATTTAACCGAATAAACATTACTATTTGGAGTACTAATCTATGCTAAAGAGAATATGGAAAATCTCTTTTCTTTCAATTTTATTCTTTTCTTTTTTGCTTTCATCAGAAGTTGAAGAAGAGATAATTGTAGAAGCTAAAAGGATAGATAGCATCTCGGATTGGAATGAAGAGGTCTCTTCTACCAGCCTTAATTCTGAAGAGATCTTTTTGGTAGATGCGCAACATCCGAAACAAGTGTTCAGTAGAGTCCCTGGCATTTGGATAAGCAGAGGGTCAGGGCAAGAACATCTAACTTCTATAAGATCCCCCGTCCTTACGGGACCAGGTGCATGTGGTTCTTTCTTGATACTAGAAGACGGTATCCCTGTAAGACCTAATGGATTTTGCAATGTAAACGGACTTTTTGAAACTCAAACTGAAATCGCTTCTAGTTTAGAAGTTATCAGGGGTCCTGCAAGCGCCAGATATGGAAGCAATGCTATGCATGGGGTAATAAATGTTGTCTCTAAATCTATAGAAGACATAAATACATTCTCTTCCAATATAGGCCCTAATAAATATAAAAATTTTAAATCATCCATTGGAGATTCTAAAAACTGGAGAATAAACTCCTTATTTTCTAGTGATGGTGGATTCAGAAAAGAATCTGGATACGACCAACAAAAATTTCATTTAAAGAATAAGTTTATTTTTTACAACGCAGATACAATTTTTAACTTAAGACTAACTAATCTTAATCAAGAGACGGCCGGATATATATCAGGAAAAGACATCTATAAAGATAAAACAGAAAGTGAGAAGAATCTTAACCCTGAGGCTTATAGAGATGCTTATTCCTTGAAATCAAATCTAAAATTTTTATGGTCGCCTAACGATAAGATTGTTTCGTTTATACCTTATTTCAGAAAAACTAAGATGGAATTTCTTCAACATTACCTTCCTGGAACCCCTGTAGAAAATAACTCTCACACAAGTTTTGGGTTCATAACTTCATATGTAAATAAATTAGAAAATATTAAATTGACCTCTGGCATGCAAACAGAAGCGGCTAGAGTTAAATTAGCAGAGTTTCAAGAATTTCCATTAACTACAAGCTCAGCATTCAACAATGCAGTTAGGCCTCAAGGTTTTCACTATAACTATGAAGTTGATTCAAGGTCAGTAGCAGTTTTCTTTGGTTTTAATGAATTTTCTATAGGAGAAAATTCTTCAGTTTTCGGGGACTTAAGGCTAGAACACAATGAGTACTCCTATGACAATAAAATGTCGAGTGGAAATACCAGAGACGATGGCACCGTTTGCGGATTTGGTGGATGTTATTACTCGAGACCTGAAGATAGAGAAGATAATTTTGAAGAAGTAAGTTTTAGACTAGGAATAGAAAGAGAATTAGATTTTTTAACATTATTTTCTCAAGTAAGTATGGGGTTTCGTCCACCCCAAATGACAGAATTATATAGGTTGCAGAAAAAACAGATTGTTGGCGACATAGATTCTGAGAAATTAGTGATGTTGGAAATCGGAAGTAGATTTTTAACAGAATATTTTGAAGGCTCATTGAGCTTATATTCAGGTAAAAAAAGGGATTCCATATTTAGGGACGCCGAAAATTTCATTCAAGATCATGGGAAAACAAACCATAAAGGCTTAGAGCTATTCGCGAGATTAGAAATCAATGAAACAAATTCTCTTTTCTTAGCTGGAACTTTTCAAAACCATAAATACGATTTCTCTTCTGAAACCTCTATGAAAGAGAAAATAAACTCAGGTAATTATGTTGATACTTCGCCTAGAACTTTATTTAACCTGAGATGGGTTAATTTATTCTCAGATAATATGAAGTACGAAATGGAGGTTGAGCGCATGGGCTCATACTATACGGATGCAGCAAATTTACATAAGTATGAAGGCCACACCTTAATACATTCAAGATTTGTTTATTTTTATCGAGACAAGCTCACTCAATTTATCAGGATTCATAATCTCCTAGATGAGGATTATGCCGAACGTGCTGACTTTAATGCTTTTGGAGGAGATAGGTATTTTCCTGGACTTCCCAGGCAAGTTTACTTTGGCTTGGAATACGCCTTTTAAAATAAACATAAAACTTTATTAGAAAATTAGATAAAATCTAATCCTTATGGCTGAAAAGAAAGTTGCAGTAAATTTTGAGAAAGCAATAAAAGACTTAGAAGTAATTGTAGAAGACTTAGAGTCTGGTAACTTAAGTTTAGAAGAATCTCTCAAGGCTTTTGAAAAAGGCATTAAGCTAACACGCCAATGCCAAGGAGAACTTGAAAAAGCCGAACTCAAAGTACAAAAATTGGTTGAAGAAAATGGAGAGCTTAAAACTAAGCCTCTAAATAATGACTAATTCAGGAAACTGGATAGTTCCTTACAAAGAAAGAGTAAATTCCGTTCTGGAATCTTTACTTCCTGATGATGGCAGTATTCTTACTAAAGCTACACGTTATTCAGTTTTAAACGGAGGAAAAAGATTAAGACCTCTCTTAGTTTATTTATCTTCTGAACTAGGCAATTCCACTAACGAATCTCAGGATTTAGTGAGTTGCGCTGTTGAACTAATTCATTGCTACTCACTAATTCATGATGACCTCCCTTCAATGGATGATGATTCACTAAGAAGAGGCTTGCCAACCTGCCATAAAAAGTTTGGAGAGGCTATAGCCATACTGGCAGGAGATGCTCTTCAACCTATGGCATATTCTTTATTAACCCATTCAAATGAAATAGAAGATAAATTAAAAGTTAAGTTAGTCGCTTTGCTAAGCAGGGCTTGTGGCCAGAATGGAATGGTTGAGGGGCAAATATTAGATATTTCAGACAATAAATCTCTTTCGCTTGAAGAACTAGACTATATGCACAGTAAAAAAACCGGAAGTTTAATAAAAACATGTCTTGAGATGGGAGGTTTAATCTCTTATTTACAGATAAATGATATAGATCTCCTTAAAGAATATGGGGAAAAGATAGGCCTTGCTTTTCAGATTCGTGATGACATTATTGATCTTGAATCACCTTCAGAAGTGAGTGGTAAAACCCAAGGTGCTGATGTGTTAAACCAAAGGGTGACTTATCCGAAGGTGATTGGAATGGAAGCTTCTAAGAAAAGAGCAATTGAATTATGCAAAGAAGCACAAGAAATACTTACAAACTTATCAGGAGATCCTGTTAAATTTATTAAACTTTCTAACTTTATATCTAACAGGCACTATTAGTTTTGAAGATTTTTAAAGAAATACCAATTAAAGAACCTTCAGGTGAATTACTAGAGGCGGTGAACTTTCCTTCAGACTTGAGAGAGTTGGACTTAAAAGATCTTCCAAAATTTTCTGATGAATTAAGAGAGTATCTTCTCTATAGCGTTGGACAGACAGGAGGTCACTTTGGAGCAGGCTTAGGAGTTGTAGAACTGACAACTGCTCTACATTATGTTTTTGATACACCTAAAGACAAGATTGTCTGGGATGTTGGTCATCAGGCCTATCCACACAAGCTAATAACTGGCAGGAAAGAGGCTATGGATACGATTAGACAAACCAATGGATTAGCACCCTTCCCTACTAGATCAGAAAGCGAGTACGATACATACGGAGTTGGCCATTCAAGCACTTCGATAAGTGCTGCTCTAGGTATGGCTGCTGCTGCCAGATTAAAAGGAGAGGATAAAGAAGTTGTAGCTGTTATTGGTGATGGGGCTATGACAGCCGGTATGGCGTATGAGGCTCTTTCCCACGCAGGTTCCATTGATGAGAATATTCTCGTTGTACTTAACGATAACCAGATGTCTATCTCTGAAAATGTGGGAGGTCTTAAAAATTATCTGGCTAAGGTTTGGGCAAGTCCTCTTTATAACCAAATAAGAAAAGGAGGGAAAACTGTTCTTCGCTTTATACCAGCTGCAACCAGGATAGCCAGAAAAGCCGAGATCCAAGCTAAAGGTCTGCTTACTCCTGGAACATTGTTTGAAGAACTCGGACTATCTTATATTGGGCCTGTTAATGGTCATGATCCAGTTGCTATGGTAAAGATATTAAATGAACTGAAAAGTATGGAAGGGCCAAGACTTCTGCATGTCATTACTCAAAAAGGTAAAGGATTTCTACCTGCAGAACTAGATCCCATTGGCTATCATGCTATTAACAAAATAAAACCCCTAAATAGACAAGAGGAGGAGGGACAAAAACTTCCAACCTACTCTCAAATCTTTGGTGAGTGGTTATGTTATAAGGCAGAAAAAGATAGTCTTCTGACAGTTATAACTCCAGCGATGAGAGAAGGATCTGGCTTGATTGAATTCTCAACAAAATACCCGGATAGATACTTCGATGTTGCTATAGCAGAACAACATAGCGTTTCCTTGGCGGCAGGAATGGCCTGCGAAGGACTCAAACCAGTAGTAGCTATATACAGCACTTTCCTACAAAGAGCTTATGACCAACTTATACACGATGTCGCCCTACAGAACCTTAATGTGTTGTTTGCAATTGACAGAGCTGGCTTAGTTGGAGCTGATGGCCCAACACACCAAGGAGCATTTGATATTTCTTATCTGCGTTGTATTCCAAACATGATAGTCATGACACCCTCTGATGAAAACAATACCTGGAAAATGTTAAATACAGGCTTTGATTATCAGGGACCAGCATCCATAAGATACCCAAGGGGTTCTGGGCCTGGAGCTAAAGTAGAAAAAAATGATTCAACTATAGAACTAGGCAAGAGTTCATTAATTAAAGATTCTAAAGATAAGAAAATAGCAATTATGAATTTTGGCTCTACTTTAGATTTAGCAG
>ENA-ORXI01000443-ORXI01000443.1-sediment-metagenome-genome-assembly--contig:-NODE-443-length-34574-cov-9.654637_pt1 | contig 34574 bp, 30 predicted proteins | sample MGYA00237861_ERZ511468 | MGnify/ENA primary metagenome ERZ511468 (study PRJEB26299, sample SAMN06266213) | sediment metagenome | isolation source: Hudson Canyon methane seep mesocosm | place: USA:Hudson... | reverse complement strand
TTCGCTTTTGACAGCAAACAACGCTTACATTTCTTTACTGAAACGCATAATATAACGCCAGAAGATGGTTGGACTATTGTGGCATTAATTCAAGCTGAAAAAGATGAAACTGCCCCCTAAACGCGACATAATAAAAGCCTCTCCTGATAAAGTTGAACCGCTTGATGATATGACTTTGTTCCATAAAGAAATGAGTAAAGTTGAACCGATAGAGCAAGAAGCCACTCATCGAAAAATCACGTCTATTGAGCCTGAACCACTACAGCAAAAATCAGCTGACGATTACTCTATTGATAGTCTCTATTCAGAAGAATTTGAACTCAAAACAGTAGGAAATGAAGAGCTCCTCAGTTTCCAACGCAGTGGTGTTCAAGATCGTTTATTTAACCAGCTTCGTGCCGGACAATTAGCCCTAGATGCGGAACTAGACTTACATGGTATGACGATTCCAGTCGCACATCAGCAACTTGCCGAGTTTATTCATCAATGTCGACTAGAACGTATTCGATGTGTTCGAATCATTCATGGCAAAGGCTGGGGCTCGAAGGATAATCAACCTGTTTTAAAAACAAAAATTAATGCTTGGTTACAACAAGAAGACAATGTTTTAGCTTTTTGTTCCACACCTATTGAAGCAGGTGGTGCAGGTGCTGTTTTTGTTCTATTACGCCGGCAGCAGAAATAAGCAATCCATACCCGTAATCAATGAAAAAGGGAGCCGAAGCCCCCTTTTTTAGTTTACCCCACCCACTTTCTCGCATTGTGGAATAGTCTTAACCAAGGACCATCTTTACCCCAATCATCAGGGTGCCATGAATGCTGTACCGTACGCGTCACACGTTCTGGATGAGGCATCATGATAGTCACTCGACCATCTGTTGTTGTTAACGATGTAATCCCTTCTGGTGAACCATTCGGGTTGTGAGGATAAGCCTCTGTCGCATTACCAGCGTTATCAACATAACGCATTGCAATCAATGAATCAGCCATTGAACCTGTCTCACTATAATCTGCTCGCCCTTCACCATGTGCTACGGCAATAGGCATTACCGATCCTGCCATGCCTTTTAGTAAGACTGATGGAGAATCAATAATTTCAACTAATGAAAAGCGTGCTTCAAACTGTTCTGAAACATTACGCTCAAAACGAGGCCAATGTTCACTACCAGGGATCAACTCTTTAAGTTGAGATAACATCTGACAACCATTACATACACCCAAGGTGAATGTATCTTCACGGTTGAAGAAGTCACTAAACTGCTTTCTAGCTTTGTCATTGTGCAAAATAGTACTTGCCCAACCACGACCAGCACCTAATACGTCACCGTATGAGAAGCCACCACAGGCAACTAGACCTTTAAAGTCGGCTAAATCAACTCGGCCTTCAAGAATATCGCTCATATGAACATCGATAGTTGTAAAACCAGCATGATCAAATGATGCCGCCATTTCAATTTGGCCATTCACACCTTGCTCACGCAAAATAGCCATTTTTGGTCGAAGTCCACTAACAATTAGTGATGCAGCAATATGTTCATCAGCATCAAAGCTTAAGTCAGCATACAAACCAGAATCACTTTCATCTAGCAGTGCATCAAATTCTTGTTTTGCACAGTCTGGATTATCTCGAAGAGATTGCATCTGATAGCTTGTTTCAGACCAAAAACGCTGTAATGTCACGCGAGATTCATTAAGCTCTTGTTGGCCATCTACGGTCACAACAACTCGCTGGTCATCACGTAATGATCCAATCACATGACTATAATGAGCTAAATCTTGTTCTCTAAGCACAGATAGAACATCTTCAACATCACAATGTCGAACCTGAATCACAGCACCTAATTCTTCGTTAAACAAAAGTGGTAATGCCTCACCTAAACCGTTAAGGTTAACCTCGATTCCACAATGTCCTGCAAATGCCATTTCAACTAGCGTACCAATCAAACCACCATCACTACGATCATGATAAGCAAGCAATAAGTCATCTTGTTTTAATTGTTGAATCGTAATAAAGAATTGTTTTAATGCTGAAGGATCATCGAGATCTGGACCATGATGTCCTACTTGTCCATATACTTGTGCTAATGCAGATGCAGCAAGACGGTTTTGACCTTTACCTAAATCAATATAGATAAGATCTGTATCACCATGATCACTGCGTAATTGTGGTGTACATGTTTTTGCAGCATCCGTTACAGGAGCAAAAGCAGTCACAATTAATGATAATGGTGATGCAACAGATTTACTCTCCCCCTCATCTTGCCATACCGTTTTCATTGATAAAGAATCTTTACCGACTGGAATTGCAATACCTAACTCTGGACATAACTCCATGCCTACCGCTTCTACAGTGTCATATAACAATGCATCTTCACCGGTATGGCCACATGCCGCCATCCAGTTCGCTGAAAGCTTAATATCGCCCATTGATGCAATTCTTGCCGCTGCAATATTAGTGATCGATTCACCTACGGCCATTCGGCCAGATGCTGGTGCATCAATTAAAGCAAGCGGTGCACGCTCTCCCATCGACATTGCTTCACCTTGGAAACCATGATGATCAGCTAATGTCACAGCACAATCTGCAACTGGCACTTGCCATGGGCCAACCATTTGATCTCGAGCGACTAAACCCGTAACACTACGGTCACCAATAGTAATTAAGAAATTTTTACTGGCAACAGTTGGCAATTTTAAAACACGTTCCAAAGCATCACTAACAGTAACACCCGCTAAGTCTAATTCAGGTTTAGTAAAACTATGATGTTTTACATCTCGCAACATTTTAGGTGGCTTACCTAAAAGTAATGATAGAGGCATATCGACTGGATTATTGTCATTTTCAGCATCACCCACTAATAAATGTTGTTCTGCTGTAGTCTCACCCACCACTGCCCATGGGCAACGTTCACGTTCACAAATATCTTGGAAATCTTGTACACGATCAGGCGCAACACCTAATACATAGCGTTCTTGCGATTCATTACACCAAATTTCCATTGGTGACATGCTCGATTCATCGTTAGGAACCACTCGTAATTCAAATCGGCCACCGCGGCCACTATCATCAACTAATTCAGGGAATGCGTTCGATAAACCACCTGCCCCCACATCATGGATGGCAATAATTGGGTTTTGATCGTCTAAAGCAACACAGCGATCAATCACTTCCTGACAACGACGTTCCATTTCAGGGTTGCCACGTTGTACTGAAGCAAAGTCTAAACCTTCTTCACTGGTGCCTGATGTGACAGATGAAGCTGCACTACCACCCAGGCCAATTAACATAGCGGGGCCACCTAATACAATTAACTGAACACCTGGATCAAAAATATTTTTCTTAACATGTTGTGGTCGAATTGTTCCCATACCACCGGCAACCATAATAGGTTTATGGTAACCACGTACTTCAAAACCATCAGCAGAGGGCACTAACGCTTCATAAGTTCTAAAATAACCACATAAGTTGGGACGACCAAACTCATTGTTAAATGCAGCGCCACCTAATGGGCCATCGAGCATAATTTCTTGTGCTGATGCCATACGAGCTGGTTTGCCATAAGGTGTTTCCCAAGGTTGTTCAAAACCGGGGATATTAAGGTTTGATACTGAAAATCCAGTTAGACCTGCTTTAGGCTTCGAACCACGACCTGTTGCACCTTCATCACGAATTTCACCACCTGCACCAGTTGCCGCGCCAGGGAATGGAGAAATAGCAGTAGGATGATTATGAGTCTCTACCTTCATCAAGATATGTTGAACTTCACCTTGATAACTATATTGGTTAGTAGCCATATCAACGTGGAATCGATGGCTGTTTGCACCGGCAATAACTGACGAGTTATCACTATAAGCCGTAATAACACCTTCAGGATGCAAAGCATGTGTATTTCGAATCATATTAAATAACGTGTGAGACTGGGATTCACCATCAACAATCCAATCTGCACTAAAAATTTTATGGCGACAGTGTTCTGAGTTTGCTTGAGCAAACATCATTAATTCGATATCGTTTGGATTACGATTTAACGCGGTAAAATTATCCACTAAATAATCAATTTCATCTTCAGCTAGCGCTAAGCCCATTGTTTGGTTTGCTAGAACTAAGGCTTCTCTACCGCCATTTAACACATCAATTGAGACTAAAGGTCGTGACTCGCCATGAACAAATAAACGTTCAACTTCATCATCAGAATCAAATACCACCTCGATCATCCGATCATGAAGCAATTGTTTGACTTGAGCTTGTTCAGTTACAGATAGTGAATTCTGTATTTTCACATAAAAAGCAAGCCCTCGCTCAATACGCATAATATTATGCAGGCCACTATTATGCGCAATATCAGTCGCTTTACTTGACCATGGAGAAATAGTTCCTGGGCGTGGAGTCACCAAGAAATAACGTTCATTATCTGATAATTCTGTGGGACGCTCTTGGGCTTCCAATAGTGTTTCTAGAACCGATTTTTCTTGCGGATTCAGGTCACTATCACCTTCTACCTCAATGAAATAACGGTATTCACTGCGAATAGCTAATACACCTTCAACAGAAGCTTGTACCGAAGCTAATAATTTGTCTAAACGAAACGCAGAAAATGCCGAGCGGCCGATCAATTGCAACATGTTCATTCCAATTCATATTAATAAAGTGTTAATGATACTTTATCCCCGTGATAGTTGGAAATGCAGGATGTCAGAATAAGCCAGTAACGGGTCATTACAAACCTGTAGCTTAATTCTGCATTTCCAACTATCACAGGTATACTCATCGCACTATCAGTCTAAATAATCACAAATTTAATTATGTCTAAATCACCTGAAGAATATTGCCGACCTGGTTTGTTTCGCCATTTTGCAGCGATGCTCTATGACTTATTACTACTAATAACCATATTACTGTTAGCAGGACTGATTGCAGTGACTTTAAATAGTGGTGAAGCAATTGGATCTGGCAACCCCTTTTTCTTTATTTACCTACTAGCGGTCAGCTTTTTATTTTATGGCTGGTTTTGGACCCACGGTGGACAAACATTAGGCATGCGTAGCTGGAAAATCACACTTATAAACTATGATAATAGTAACGTTAGTTGGCAGCATGCCTTTATACGTTTTTCAGTTGCACTTATCTCATGGCTACCACTTGGCTTAGGCTTTTGGTGGCAATATCTAGGAAAGAACCAACTAAGCTGGCCTGATTTAATGTCGCATACCCGTTTGCATTACAGTAAAAATAGCACAATAAAGCCTCTTTCACGCTTGTCATAATCATTGTTTTAAGCGTACAATCGCTCGCAGTGTTACAGCTCAAGGACTTCGTATTACAGCTCAAGGACTACCTCAAGGATTGTGGTGAGAGATTTACTAAAACACAGCTTAATTATAGGGTGCCTCATTTTTGCACCCAATATTTGTGCGCAAGTACTCATTGTACATCCCCAGAACGCATCTACATCACTATCTAAGAATAATCTCCGTGCTATCTTTGCCATGCGTACACCTCAATGGTCTGATGGTTCAGCTATCCACGTATTTGTTCTCGAAGACTCAAACCCTATTCATACTTCATTCTGTAAACATATATTAGGTATGTTTCCTTATCAGCTTCGCAGAGTATGGGATAGACAAGTCTTTTCTGGCACAGGTATTGCTCCAACAAAAGTCAAAACAATCGAAGAAATGCGAGAGCGTGTATCTACAACTAAAGGAGCCATCGGTTATCTTTTACCAGAAGATATCAATGACTCAATTAAAGTAATCGAAGGTGGTTTATGACAACTCAAACAAAAATGGATTTTGTTAGCCATACCACTGTCTCTCCTCATATATCTGGGTATGCTTTTAAATAATATGAAATATTTAAATGTTTTATTAATTCTTATCAGTCCACTCGTTTTCGCCGACGAACAACAAGCTTGGCTAGAACGAATACAATTGCATGGTTTTGCCTCACAAGCACTTGTGTATACAACTGATAATAATTTTTATGGTGATAGTGATAATGGTAGTGCCGACTTTACAGAATTAGGTATCAATGCCAGTGTTCAATTGCTTCCTAAAGTACGTGTTGCTGGGCAAGTATTATCACGACATGCTGGTAATATGGATAATGGCTCACCTCATATTGATTATGCACTCTTAGATATCAACCTTATATCATCAGGAAAAGGTCGTTTGGGGGCTTATTTAGGAAGAATAAAAAACCCGCTTGGTCTCTACAATGAAACACGTGATGTTGCCCATACGCGCCAAGGTGTCTTTACCGCACAAGCTATTTATTTTGATAAGGTTCGTGATTTAATTCTGTCCTCAGATGGTATTCAATTTTATGGTGAATACTTTCTACCTAATGGTAATCTTATTGTCCAAGCGGGTGTGGGTCATGCAATCCCTGATGACAATGTTGAACAAGCTTATCTTGGTAGGCAATGGGCAGGAGAATTAGACAGTGACAAATTAGCTTATATTGGTCGCATCATGTACGAACATGATGGTGGTCGTTGGATATATGCACTCAGCGGAGCCTCTTTAGAAATAGACTTTAATCATCAACCAGCAGATAATTTGCTCCCCCCCCCTCTAGGAATATCTTCAGGCCAACTAAATGTTGACTACACCGTATTATCGACTCAGTTTAATGGTGAAAAATGGCAATTAACTGGTGAACTAGCATTCCAAGATGTTGACTATGTCAATATCGGAGGCCTATTTTCTGCTGCAGATACTAAAGCATTAGGTTATACACTTGAAGCCAATTATAAGTTTACGCCTAAATGGCAAGCATTCCTTCGTCGAGAAGCTTTTTATCTAGATAAAGATGATAAATATGGTCATGATTTTCATGCCCAATCAACCCAGTTAAATGCTGCCTTCCCTTTTGTGCCAATCAGCCCAGCGCATAGCAGATATTCAGTAAACTGGGTTATTGGTGGGGCTTGGGATATCACACAAAACGTCATGGCTCGTGCTGAGTATCACACCACAAAAGGTACTGCGACATTATCTCCTACAGAAAATGATCTTACAGCCGCTAAAAAGGATTGGGATATGTTTGCCATATCACTTTCTTATCGTTTTTAATTAAAAAACTATGCCTAACATCCATAAACAATCATTTTTCAGCATAAAATGGAAAGCAGCCTTGCTTTTTGGCACCACGCTATTGCTATTCAACACCCTTTTCCCCTTGTTAGTCTATTGGAACCTCCAACAAAAATTTGAATTTTCACGCAATCAAATTCAGCAACAATTCGAACACGAATTAATTGGACAATTAAAAAGTACTAGTGAACAAATTCAGCGTATGGCAGAGATGAGTCTCATTTCAGATGAGGGATCTGAAAGTAGTATTCTAGCTTTATTATATAAACACCAAATACAACTAGAATTAGACTGGAATACCACTCAAGCTCAGTTATTTGATCATTCAAGTAAACAACTAGGTGGCTGGGGGATTGATATTCCACTGAGCATTAAAAGCTTCATCCCTGACATATTAAACGACGAAATGCCACGTAGGTTTATTGATTGTAGTCAGGGCTGTAAACAATATGATCTCATTCCAATATTACATAATGGACAAGCAGGACATGTTTTATTAATTGCCTATGATATGAGTACAAGCTTACTCGAATTTGTTAACGAAACAGCTGCCGACATTGCCATTTTAAGTCCGAAAACTAGTAATACTACACCTAATAATCGTCTATTATCTAACTGGAATATGGAAGTAAGCGCCTTAACGTCATATCAAGAAAACTTTGACTATCTACAATCAATATCTGAAAAGCATTCATTTGATGCCATTAATAAAACAGACCAAATATTTCGTGATACTGATCTTCCCATTGAGCTTAATACGATTATTCCAGACAGCAGTAGTCAGGTTGTTTTTATTATTATCGATAATATCGCTGAGCAACAGCAAGAAATCCTCTCTATCACCCTGCAAAACATCCTCATGGCCTTTCTGGGATTTTTGATATTCGGCGGCGGTTTGTTTTTCTTTATTTCAAAACCTTTGTCTCGTCTATCAACCGTATCGCAAGCACTTCCTTTACTTGCTAAACAAAAGTTTCAACATGTCAGAGAATTAATACATACAGATACTCAACCGCAGCAAACTGATGAACTTGATCAATTAGAAATATCAACTCACACCCTTACTGAGCAACTTGAACAATTACATAACTCAGTAAAAGAGCGTTCTGAGGCTTTACGTCATCGTAGCACTGAGCTTCTGCAAGAACGAGACTTCGTTAAAAGCCTCATTGATACTGCTCAACTCATTATCATTACCATTGACCGCAATTGCAAAATAACATCATTTAATGATTTTGCTGAAACAACAACGGGCTATTTAGAAAAAGACCTTATTGACTCCTCTTTTGAAGCCTTATTTCCCAAAGAGCAGTGGCAAGAAGTAGAAAAAACGCTAGTACATCTTAAAGACAATCCACGATCAGTCAGCCAGCATGAAAGTAAATTTATAAATCATGATGGCTCCGAACACATTATCTCTTGGTTACATTCCAGCTTAGAGCATCCAACTGATGAATCTGTTGTCTTATCAGTTGGGCTTGATGTAACAGAAAAAAAACGAACTGAAAAACAAATTATTTGGCTGGCCGATCATGATGTATTAACTGAGCTTTATAATCGCCGTAAATTTGCTATCGAATTTGAACAAATACTAAACCAAGCTATTCGCTTAGAACATACGGGCTCTCTGTTATTTCTTGATCTTGACCAATTCAAGGATATAAATGATAGTTGTGGCCACAAAGTTGGTGACCAAGTATTAAAACAAGTAGCACAAGTCTTAATATCGATTACTCGCACCACTGATATTATAGCCAGGCTAGGTGGTGATGAATTCGCCATTATCCTTCCGGGTACTGGCACTGAAGGTGCTATTACATTTGCAGAAAAAATCAGTGAACGACTATCCTCTCTAGAATTAAATTTCAATGGTATTCGTTATAAAATAACCAGTAGCACCGGCATAATACAATTTCCACTATCTGACTTATCAATAGAAGAATTGATTAGTAATGCTGACTTGGCAATGTATCAAGCAAAAGCAATGGGCAAAAACACTTGGCATCAATTTGCGCTTGATGATAAGACACGTGTGCAGTTAGAAACTCGTGTTTTATGGAAGCAAAAAATAGAGGGTGCATTAGAAAATGATCGTTTTATATTCTATTACCAACCGATCATGGATATTCGTTCTCGAACCGTATCCCACTATGAAGTTCTATTACGTATGCAGAATGAAGATGGATCAATAAACCCACCCGCAACATTTATACAGGTTGCCGAACAAACAGGCCTAATTCATGCCATTGACCACCTTGTATTACAGCGGGGTATTTTAAAACAAGCAGAACTAGATAAGAACAATAATGGTATTTCACTATCATTGAACCTATCTGGTTATGCTGTTGACGATACAATGCTTCAGCCACTATTAAGGCACCTCCTTACTGAGAGTAATGCTAATCCTGAGCATTTAATCTTCGAGTTGACTGAAACAGCTGCAGTAGCCGATATCATGCAAGCAAAAAACTTTATGCAGCAAATGAATAAGATCGGTTGCCGCTTCTCATTAGATGACTTTGGTACAGGATTCGCCTCATTCCGTTATATGCGTGAATTGCCTGTCGACATTGTCAAAATTGATGGTTCATTCATTACAGATCTAGCTCACAACCCTGATGATCAATTATTTGTAAAAGCACTGGTTGATGTGGCTAAAGGTATGGGCAAGAAAACAATTGCTGAGTTTGTAGAAAATGCTGAAACACTAGCCTTATTACATGCTTTTGGCGTGGACTATGCTCAAGGTTATTATATTGGTAAGCCTCAGCCATATTTCTTAGATGGGCCACCAGAACTTAAATAAGCTGAACTTGAGACAAATTAAATTCGTCATTGCCGTAGTTTGTAGCGGAATGACAGCTGTTTTTGTTAAAGCCAATAACTAAAGCTTATTCAAGCCCACCAGTTTATTATTATCATCAAATTGAATACTGAATTGTCCCTCAATACCCTTTTCACCAATAAACGCTCTAATATGCTCGGCCGGAAACTGTAGTTTCTGACCAGTAGTCGTCGTAACAACAACGACTCTCGCCGTTCCTTGATAATAACGTAAAGCTTGTTCTCTACTTATATTTAAGTAAAACTGTAATTCAGATGGCATCTTGTAAAAATTCTGCAAAAATGGATTTTATCTGCTGACAAACAGCATCGCTTTCTTGCTCACTATAAGCTACGGCAGTGCCTTTCCCCCATACAGGTGCTGGCCATGTTTCATCACCTTGATATCTAGCCACATGATGTATATGAAGTTGCGATACAACATTACCTAAGGCGGCGACATTCATTTTGTCAGCCTGAACTAAATCATTAAGTGCTTTGGCAACAAAGTTTGATTCAATCATCAACTGTTGTTGTTGCTGCTCATCAAGCTGGAAAACCTCTGTTAAGCCGGTAATTCGTGGCACAAGGATCACCCATGGATAACGTGCATCATTCATTAACAATACTTTAGATAAGGGAAACTCACCTAACAGAATCGTATCCTGCTCTAATCGTGGATCAAGTGTAAACATGGTCAAACCTTTTAATCTGCTAAATATTTTGTAACAACTTCATATACATCAGGTGATAAATCTGGCTGACTAGCGATATCTCTAAGGGCTTTTTTCATCAGATCCTGTCTACCTTCATCATATTGTCGCCATGAGTTAAATGCACCTAACATTCTTGATGCAACTTGAGGGTTGAGCTGATTAAGTATAATGATCTGTTCGACTAAAAATTGATAAGCAGAACCGTCTTTAGCATGAAAGTTAATCGGGTTATTACGACAAAACTGGCCAATTAAAGCCCTGACATTATTTGGGTTTTTAATACTAAATGCAGGATGTTTCATCAATCCTTTAATTCTAATTAAGGTATCCGGCAAACTAGATTGTGCTTGCACCGTTAACCATTTATCAACAACTAAACGATCATGTTTCCATTGTTCATAAAAAGCACGTAAAGCATGCTCACCTTCTGGTCCTGCTTGATTAGCTAATGCCACAAGGCCAGCAATAGTATCAGTCATATTATCTGATTGTTTCATCTGCTTGAGGCTTCGCTGAGTTTGCATCGGGTCATCAGTTGCCATGAGATAACCCAGGCATACATTTTTAAGACTACGCTTTGCCATATCAGCCGCATTGAACTGATAATCACCAGTTGTATTATAAAGCTGGTAAGTATCACTAAATTCTTGTTTTAAACCTTGAGCAAGGCTATTTTTCAAGAACTGCCGTGCGGTATGGATAGCGTCTACATCTGCTACAGACATTTGAGCAGCTAGATAATTCTCACTCGGTAATGTCAGCATTTTAGCTACAAGAGCTGGATCCATTTTGGTATTCGTTAAAATATGTAAAAACTGTTCCAGTAATCCTTTAGAAATATTTAATGGCTGCTTTAACCGAACATTGTTTACCAAACTTAATAGCACATTAATTAATAAAGTCTGACCCGCATCCCAACGATTAAAGCTATCACTATCATGTGCCATCAAAAATTCTAATTCAGCATTGCTTCGCTCAATATTCAGTTTTACAGGTGCAGAGAACCCGCGTAGTAATGAAGGCACAGGTTTTTCTTCAAGATTCACAAAGGTAAAACTTTGCTTTGCCTCGTTAATGGTTAAAACACGAGTAAAGTCATCATATGGCTGTTCCTCGCCTTCAAGCTGCAATAATAGCGGCATGCCCTGTTGATCCAACAAACCAAGGGCTAAAGGAATATGGAAGGCTTCTTTATCTAATTCATCAGGTGTGACTGGACAGGTTTGTTCAATATGCAAAGTATATGTTTGCGTTACCACATCATAATGATCATTGATCTTTAATTCTGGTGTACCAGCTTGCGAATACCAGCGTTTAAATTGGTCTAGATCGACACCATTAGCATCTTCAATAGCCTTAACAAAATCATCGGTTGTAACAGCCTGGCCATCATGTCTGTCAAAATACAGATCTGTTCCTTTTCTGAAGCCATCATCACCAACAATCGTTTTAATCATGCCGACAACTTCTGCGCCTTTTTCATAAATAGTAACGGTATAAAAGTTACTAATCTCTATAAAAGAAGCAGGACGAACCGGATGAGCCATAGGCCCAGCATCTTCAGCAAACTGCATTGTACGAAGTTGATTCACATCATCAATACGCTGTACAGCCTCAGAGTTCATTGCTGCACTAAACTGTTGATCACGTAAAACGGTAAAACCTTCTTTTAAACTAAGCTGGAACCAATCACGACATGTGACACGATTTCCTGACCAGTTATGGAAGTATTCATGACCCACAATACCTTGAATACGGTGATAGTCAGAATCTGTGGCTGTTTCCGGACTAGCCAATACACAGGAGGAATTAAATATATTTAAACCTTTATTCTCCATTGCGCCCATATTGAAATCATTCACGGCCACAATCATGAATACATCTAAATCATATTCACGACCATAGGTATCTTCGTCCCATTTCATTGATTGTTTTAGTGAGGTTAAGGCATGATCACATTTATGACTATTTTCATGGTCAACATAAATCTGCAAACTAACTTCTCGGCCAGATAGGGTTATAAAGTGATCTTGTTGACGATATAAATCACCAGCAACTAAAGCAAACAGATAACTTGGTTTCGGGTGGGGATCATGCCATCTAGTCCAATGACGACCATCATTAAACTGGCCTTGATCTTCCATATTGCCGTTAGCTAGCATAATCGGCCATTGCTGTTTATTAGCAACAATAGAAACGGTAAACACTGCCATCACATCCGGGCGATCTAGATAATAGGTAATGCGTCTAAAACCTTCCGCTTCACATTGTGTGCACAATAATGAACCTGAGTGATATAAACCTTCTAAAGCCGTATTTTTATCCGGCTCAATACGCGTTTCTATTTCTAACTCAAATGCCTCTGGTAAAGCAGATAGGGATAATGATTTATCAGTACGATGATATTCATTACCCTGTAATTGACGACCATCAATTTTAACCGATACTAATTCAAGTTTCTCTCCATTTAGTACACAGTCACCACCCGCACCATCAGGGTTTCGACGCATCGATAAAACACTACGAACATGTGTATCTGAAGCATCTAGCTCAAAATGCAAATGCACAGTATCAATTAAATAATTAGGAACTTGATAATCTGCTAAAAAGGTTTCTTTAGGGGTCGATGGTGATGTCATAAAACACTCGTAGAATTAAAAGTCATCCAGTGTTTTAATAGACTGGACATTATAGGCTGGAGTTTCATAAGGGTGTGCTTGAATAAGGGCTACTAATACCGCTTTAATATTCTGCTCAGAGCAAATCATTTCAACGCGGTACTCTTCTATAGTTTCGATTTCATCTTGTTGTCCGATAAAAGGTTGGCTACCTGACAAAGGTTTAAACTGTCCTACTCCTTTTGTTTCCCATGAACAGCAATCATAGCCTTCATATCGGCCAGCACCCTGTTCGAATACTGCTTGTTTTACTGATTCCTTATGACTTTCTGGCACAAAAAATACTAGTTTAAGCACTATCTTATTTTCCATTTCTGGCCAATACCATTGCCAGATTCACTATAAATAGATTTTCCATCAGCTGAAAAAGCAACAGCTTGTATAACGACACCTGGACGAAGTGCTTTTTTTCTCGCCACTTGCCAACAGTCTAACTTCTCACCACTAGCAACCTTCCATAGACAAATCTTCTGTGAAGGATGTCCTGTTACTAAGTATTTATTGTCAGGAGAAAAATCAATTGCCGACGTGGTTGTCTTAAAGGAAGGAAAGTCTGGCAAAGCCATGTCTTTTGGCCATGCAGATGTCCGTAAAGTATATTTTTCCTTACCTGTTTTCATATTCCAGAAATGGGTTTGGCCATTACCAGCGCCCGTCAGTGCATAACCACCTTTAGGATAAAAAGCGACGATATTGACAGAGTTTTCATGTTTCCAACTACGTAACTGCTTACCCGTTTCTAATTTCCATAATCGAGCAGTCTGATCATCCCCCCCCGTTAATGCATATTTACCACTTGGAGAAATCGCCACCGCGTTGATTAGTTGATTAATTGGGGAGTTTACCGCCTTACCGTCATGTTCTAAGATCTGTAAAACTCGGTTTTCGATCACATCGAAATAAACCACAGTGCGGTCATACAAAGCCATCAGTAAATAATCACCATGTTGAGACAAAGCAAGGGCCTTAATTCTCACAGGGAAGGTCAAACGCATCATTGGCTCGCCTGTGGCGACTTCCCACAAGACAATTACATCCTGTTGTACGATATCGACTTCAGTCCTAAAAGAGTTTTGCACATCCGATACAATCCCAATCTGCTCAACAGTTGCAGCGACCTTACTATCAGCAGAAAAAGCGGTCAGTGTTGTTGTGCCTACTTGTTCATTATTCTGCCAAGTATAAACAACTTTGTTTTTCTCAATATCCCATAATCTAGCAGGGGCATCAGTATCACCCACTAAGACATACTTGCCATTCGGTGAAAATGTAGCGGCATAACTACTTAAATCGCTATGTGCCCATTGTTTATCCGATTCACGCTCACTAGAACATCCTGTCAGCACTAGTGTTATCAGTAATAATCTTAATAATCGTGTCATTGGCAAAATACTCATTATTTTATGACTTTGGTAAAGTGACGCCTTCTTGACCTTGATATTTACCACCACGATCTGCATAAGATGTTTCACATACTTCATCCGATTCAAAGAATAACATCTGTGCAACGCCTTCATTAGCGTAAATCTTAGCCGGTAATGTTGTTGTATTTGAAAACTCTAAAGTGACATAACCTTCCCACTCTGGCTCTAATGGTGTGACATTAACGATGATTCCACAACGAGCATAAGTCGACTTGCCTAAACAAATGGTCAATACATTACGCGGGATTTTGAATTTCTCAACGGTTCGCGCTAAGGCAAAAGAGTTAGGTGGAATAATACAAACATCCGAATTAACATCAACAAAGCTGCCTTCATCAAAATTTTTCGGGTCAACAATGGCTGAATTAATATTAGTGAACACTTTAAACTCACTAGAACAACGAACATCATAGCCGTAACTCGATGTGCCATAAGAGATCATTCGGCCATTTTCACCTTCGCGAACTTGTCCCGATTCAAATGGTGTGATCATCTCATTCTCTTCCGCCATGCGACGGATCCATTTATCTGATTTTATGCTCATTTTTGTGCTCGTTAATCCTGAATAACCTTAATAATAACGTGATTTTACGTGAAATTGTTAGCTAAAACTCAGATTGCTATTAAAACGCTGTAATTCAATCCGAAAAATGTGACTTTACACCTGTAAATATCCATTTTAAAACATAGAAATCACGAGTTTTAATTCAGCTGAGTTTTAGAAATAATCAATCGTTCTTAATCACAATATTTGGAAATGCCGATGAATAATCCTTACCCTGCTTAGCTAATCTCGCTGCAACACGGATTGCAATACCTCGGTAAGCTGAGGCAATTTTACCATCTGGATCAGCAACAACTGTTGGATGACCTTGATCAGCATCTTCACGAATTCGAATATCTAATGGCAAATCACCTAACAAATCAACGCTATATTGTTTGGCCATTTTTTCGCCACCACCGGCACCAAAAATATGCTCTTCATGACCACATTCGCTACAAATATGAGTGCTCATATTTTCAATTACACCCATGACAGGAACATTCACTTTTTCGAACATTTTTAATGCTTTACGTGCATCAAGCAATGAAATATCTTGTGGTGTAGTAACAATAACAGCACCACTTACCGGTACTTTTTGCGATAAAGTTAGTTGAATATCACCAGTGCCAGGTGGTAGATCAATGACAAGGTAATCAAGATCTTTCCAATTCGTATCATTCAGCATTTGCTCTAATGCTTGTGTGACCATTGGACCACGCCAAATCATCGGTTCTTCTTCATCGATCAAAAAGCCAATCGACATGCTTTGTAGGCCATAACTTTCAATCGGTTCAATACGCTTACCATCGATTGATTCTGGACGTTGTGATGTGCCCAACATACGTGGTTGGCTTGGACCATAGATATCAGCATCTAAAATACCAACATTGGCACCTTCAGCAGCTAATGCTAGTGCTAGATTCACTGATGTTGTTGATTTACCAACACCACCTTTACCAGATGCTATGGCAATAATATTTTTAACATTTTTAATGCCTTGCACGCCTTGCTGTACTTTATGCTTAGTGATTTTAGAATCAACTGAGACTGAAATATCTGTCAACTCAGTTTTTTCTTGTAGTAAAGCGACGAGCTCTGATTGAATTTTATCGAAATAAGCTTTTGCTGGATAACCTAAAGTAACGGTAACTTTTAATGAATCACCATCCAAATTAACATCTACATTTGCTTTACTATCAGCCAAAGTCATTTGGGCGACAGAATCACTATATTCATTAATAATCTGTTCAATTTGAGAAGGATTTAACATTGTTTCTCCAGCATGGAAATTAAGGTAATGGCTACACGCCAAAAAATAACCGACTATTCTATACTGACTTTAGTTTTGCTTCATCCATAGAAGCATTATGGGATTTATTTATTGTTCTTGATACAACAATTTATTCATCGTGGTAATTGTGCTGACACTGATTTCTTTCGGACAAACTCGTTCACATTCACGATAATTACTACAGCCTCCGAAGCCTTGTTCATCCATAGCGGCTAGTAATTTTTCAGCACGTTTTTTATCCATATTCCCTTGAGGCAAAGTAGATAGATGTGCAACTTTTGCCGCAACAAATAATGTTGCTGAAGCATTAGGACAAGCTGCCACACATGCTGCACAGCCTATACAGGTTGCCGCATCAAAAGCAGCATCAGACACTTCCTTTTCAATTGGAATGGTATTCGCTTCTACTGCTGAGCCAGTACGAACCTCAATATAACCTCCCGCTTGAATAATCTTTTCAAATGCAGCTCTATCGACAATAAGATCTTTGATGATAGGAAATGCTGTTGCTCGCCAAGGCTCAATCCACAATTCAGCTTCATCTGTATAATCACGCATATATTGCTGACAAGTTGTCGTACCTTGGTGTTTACCGTGCGGTGTGCCATTAATCACTAAATTACATGAGCCACAAATACCTTCTCGACAATCAAAGTCAAAGGCAATGGCGTCTTTATCATTTTCTATAAGTTGTTCATTGAGTGCGTCCAACATTTCTAAAAAAGACGTATCCTCACTGACATCGATTTCATACTGCTCAAAACCACCTTTAGAGTCAGCATTATCTTGTCGCCAAATATGTAATTTATAGATCATCGGTAATTTCTTGTTGTTGGTCGTACAAATTCAAAATCTAACTGTTCTTTATACAGTACAGGCACACTTAAATTACCGCTGTATTGCCATGCCGCCACATGGGAAAACTCATCATCATGACGTTGTGCTTCACCATCATTGGTAATATGTTCTTCTCGTGCATGACAGCCACAGGATTCTTCCCGTGTTAGAGCATCAATACACATCAGCTCTGCCAATTCGAAAAAGTCTGCAATCCGCCCTGCTCGCTCAAGCGTTTGGTTAAGGGTTTCATCACTACCGGTAATTTTCACTTGTTGCCAGAACTGTTCCCGTAAGCTTTTAATATCCTTAATGGCTTTTTTTAAAACACTTTTTTCTCGCGCCATTCCGCAAGCATTCCAAATAATCTGCCCTAGTTTACGATGGAAATCGTCCGGTGTTTTCTGAGGGTCTGGAGCATTCATCAAATGTTTAATTTTATCTTTACAAGCTTGTAATGTTTTCTCAGCCTCTGGATATGTCTTAGTAATGTCTAGTGGCTTCTGCTCTGCTAAATAATTAGATACTGTCGTAGGTAAAACAAAGTAACCATCAGCTAGACCTTGCATTAAGGCACTTGCTCCCAATCGATTCGCACCATGATCAGAAAAATTCGCTTCTCCCCCGGCAAACAGCCCATCAATAGAAGTCATCAGGTTGTAATCAACCCATAATCCTCCCATTGTGTAATGAACGGCTGGATAAATACGCATTGGCGTTGTATATGGGTCTTCTGCTGCAATATGGCTATACATATCGAATAAGTTGCCATATTTTTCACTAATAGCATCAAGGCCATGAACCTCAATCGCCTTTGCAAAATCTAAATATACACCGAGCTTCTTACCATCAATGGCATGGCCTACACCACGGCCATCATCACAAATCAACTTAACCGCACGTGAAGCAATATCACGCGGTACTAAATTACCAAAAGCAGGATACATTCGTTCTAGGAAGTAATCACGCTCATCTTCGGCAATCTCTTCAGGTTTTTTATCACAATCTTCTTTATTCTTAGGAGCCCAAATACGCCCATCATTGCGTAACGACTCACTCATTAAAGTCAGTTTAGATTGCAACTCACCAGCTTGAGGAATACAGGTTGGGTGGATTTGAGTAAAACTAGGATTCGCAAATAAAGCACCCTGCTTATGTGCCCGCCATACAGCAGAAGCATTACAACCTTTAGCATTGGTTGAAAGGTAAAATACATTGCCATAACCACCGGTACACAATACAACCACATCTGCCATATGTGACTCTAACTTCCCGGTCACTAAATCACGAGAAACAATGCCTTTGGCCTGACCATTGATTTTAATGATGTCTTGCATTTCACAACGAGAATGGTGAGTAATTGTGCCCTCAGCAATTTGCTTGCTCATTGCTTGATAGGCACCAATCAGCAATTGTTGGCCTGTTTGACCACGGGCATAGAAGGTACGAGAGACCTGAGCACCACCAAAAGAACGGTTAGCAAGATAGCCACTATATTCACGTGCAAAGGGCACGCCTTGAGCAACAGCTTGATCAATAATACTCGTACTTAACTCTGCTAGACGATAGACATTAGACTCACGTGCTCGATAGTCTCCACCTTTAATCGTATCGTAAAATAGTCGCCACACACTATCGCCATCATTTTGATAGTTCTTCGCGGCATTTATACCTCCTTGGGCTGCAATACTATGTGCTCGTCGTGGACTATCTTGAAAACAAAATGTTTTAACGTTGTAGCCCATTTCACCAAATGATGCAGCAGCTGCTGCTCCTGCTAAACCGGTTCCAACGACAATAATATTATATTTTTTACGGTTGGCAGGACTAACGATCTTTAAATCAAACTTATGCTGTGTCCACCGGTCCTCAAGCTTACCTTTTGGAGTTTGGCTGTCTAAGCTAAAATCAGTCATACCAATGCGCTCCCCAAATAGATGTAAAGCGGGATAGAGGCAAAGCCACCTGTTAGACTTAGCACACCGACCCAAACTAAGCGGTGATAAATCACTGATGTTTTACCTAAAGTTTGTAATACATTCGCAATTGAATGCTGCAAATGCATAGTTAAAACAAATAAACCTGCTAAGTAAAACAGCAGCATCAGAGGTGACTGGAAAAACTGTGTTAGCTCTCCGTATAACTGTGAAGTATCAAATAGAAGCGTTTGAATAATATGGATAACAATGAAACTTAATAAGAAAATAATACTCAGCGTCACTAATGGCGCAGGTATTTTAAACTTATCGTGTTTTTCATAACCTACCGTACGAGCTTGAGCATTTATTCTGCGTATTTTGATAGCCATTTTGACATGAATCGCAATAGCAATAATCATAGCTACTAATACTATCCATCTAAGAGGTCCAGAATTGTAAAGCTCATAAAATCGAGTAAAACTACTTGGCGAAAAAAAACTTAGGTTTGAAAACATATGAAAGACTAAATAAGCTGTCATAAACACACCGGCGAGTGCCATAGTACGTTTCTGTAATTGAAGAGGCCTCAACTTTCCATGTCCACTAAAGCATCCTCACTATCACGTCGTGGTTTCAGCTTTTCTTTTTCAATTGTTCTAATACAACTATTCCATCTTAGAATGGCTTCATCATTTTTATCAGGGCAACGATCAACAGCTTGTTGATAAAATTTTAAAGCCTCAATGAAATAATCATAAGCAAAAGAATGTGACATAGTTTGAGTGATCATATGCCGAGCTCTACGCTCATTGAGTAATCCAGAATAATAGTAACGCTGATATTGGCTAGCCAGTTTTTCGATCGTGCGTTCTATGCTTTTGATTTGTGTTTGTTTTTCTGTGCGTGAAATTTGATCTAATAAGGCCAAAATATAAATCACTAGAACATCTTGATTATCGGGATCGATATGAAGCACATCAAGGCAGATACTCTCAGCAATTTCAGGCTCAAGTAATGAGCGGTATTGCTTAGCTTTAACTAATGCCTCACCCACTGCGCCAATACGAATATCATGTAGTTTTAAATCCATCTCAGGCCTTATTTGGTCACTAATTTAAAAACAACTGCAGTTCAATCTAATGCAAAGGAATCAGTAGATCAATCTATTTAACTGATTCTATGGAGTAAAAGTGCTATTTCTGGTATCTTGCACCCACATTTTTAACGTTTTATCCGGTAGATTCATGCAAAGAAAAATTCTTGTTACCAGTGCCCTTCCTTATGCCAACGGCTCTATTCATCTAGGTCACCTTGTTGAATATATTCAAACTGATATTTGGGTACGTTTTCAAAAGATGCGCGGCCATGAATGTCACTATGTCTGTGCTGATGATGCACATGGCACACCTATCATGTTGCGTGCTCAAAACCAAGGCATTACACCAGAAGAGTTAATTGCTGGTGTTAAACAAGAGCATCAAGCTGATTTTAATGAATTTAATATTGCCTTTGACAACTTTCACAGCACGCATAGTGATGAGAATAAGGCTCTCGCAAGTCAGGTTTATTTAGCTAACCGTGATGCAGGCCATATTACGACTCGCACTATCAGCCAAGCATACGATCCTGAAAAAGAAATGTTCCTACCTGATCGCTTTATTCGGGGTGAATGCCCAAAATGTGGTGCGGCAGACCAATATGGTGATAACTGTGAAGCCTGTGGCGCAACCTATGCTCCTACAGATTTAATTAACCCTGTTTCAGCTGTATCAGGCGCGACACCGATTACTAAAGATTCGGAACATTATTTCTTTAAACTCGGTGACTTTGAAGACGATCTAAAAGAATGGACTCGCGGCGGCCATTTACAGTCTGAGGTCAGCCATAAACTAGATGAATGGTTTGAAAGTGGCCTACGTGACTGGGATATCTCTCGCGATGCACCCTACTTTGGTTTTGAAATTCCTGATGCACCTAATAAGTTTTTCTATGTTTGGCTTGATGCGCCAATCGGTTATTTAGCTAGCTTTAAAAACTATTGTGATCGTACTGGTGTTGATTTCAATGAGTTTATGAAAGCTGATAGCACGACTGAGATGGTTCACTTTATCGGTAAAGACATTATCTACTTCCATGCCCTATTCTGGCCTGCAATGTTACAAGGTGCTGGCTTCCGTCTACCTAACTCGATCTTTGCTCATGGTTTTTTAACTGTTGATGGCAAAAAAATGTCTAAATCTCGTGGTACATTCATCAAAGCACGTACTTATCTTGATCATTTAAACCCTGAATACTTACGTTACTACTATGCCGCTAAATTAGGGTCTGGTATTGATGATATCGATCTTAATTTAGAAGACTTCCAAAGTCGTATTAACTCAGATCTAGTAGGCAAGCTGGTCAATATCGCCAGTCGTTGTGCTGGCTACATTAGTAAAAAGTGTGAGGGTCAATTATCAGCTACGCTCGCTGACCAAGCCCTATTTGATGAATTCACCTCTCAAGCTGATGCTATTGCAGAGAAAATGGAAAACCGCGAGTTTGGCCATGCCATGCGTGACATTATGGCTTTAGCTGATAAAGCGAATCAATATATCGATGATATGAAACCGTGGGCATTAGCGAAAGAAGAAGGTAAACAGCAACAAGTTAATGAAATCTATAGCATGGGTATTAACTTATTCCGTGTTTTAGCAACATACTTGAAACCTGTCTTACCAAATACCATTGAACAAGCAGAAGCCTTTTTGAATATTGAACCACTCGTCTGGGCTGATATTGCAACACCACTACTTGGCCATCAAATCAACAAATTCAAACCACTGATGACACGTATTGAAGCAGATAAAATTACTGCTATTCAAGAAGACTCGAAAGAATCACTTCAAGCTGAACAAACTATTGCCGTCAAACAAGAAGTTGCAAGTGATATTGACCCCATTGCCGATGAAATCAGCTTTGATGACTTTGCCAAAATCGATTTACGTATTGCTAAAATCGCCAATGCAGAACATGTCGAAGGTGCAAAAAAACTACTTAAACTAACACTTGATATTGGTAACGGTGAGATGCAAGTTTTTGCTGGAATCAAGTCAGCTTATAACCCTGAAGACTTAGTTGGAAAACTAACCGTAATGGTGGCTAATTTAGCACCTCGCAAGATGAAATTTGGTATGTCAGAAGGCATGGTTCTAGCTGCAGGTCCGGGTGGAAAAGACTTGTTTATTTTGAATCCAGATGAAGGTGCACAGCCGGGTATGCGAGTTAAGTAAACTATGATTAACCACAGAGACACAAAGAAGACAGAGGATATTAAACATTCCATCTCAGTGTCTCTGTGGCAATTAGATATAAACCGCTTATAACCTCACGATTTTCTTTTTATTATCAATACCTAATCGGCCAGTCTTAACCACGTTTCTACGTATTCCTGACACGGGTGCAATCATATAAAGATCACCATTTTTGCCAAGTAATTGTCGGTTAATCCCTTGCGATTTAGCAATACCTGCATTAGCTTTAAGGTGATGCAGTTCTCCATGAACGGGAATCGCACAATCTGGTTTTACCCAGTTATACATTGCTTTAAGTTCATCGCTCGCTGGATGACCAGATGCGTGAATTAGCAAGGCACTTTCATCTGCCGTAATCACATCAACTTGCATTGCTTTTAAACGCTCAATCATGTTGTTAATAGCTAGCTCATTACCTGGGATCATCTTTGAACTAAAAATTACTGTATCGCCCGGTTCAAGCTGCATATCACGAAAGCTATTTGTGCTTAATCTATTCAAAGCAGTTCTAGGTTCGCCTTGACTTCCCGTTGCTACGATCAACACAGTGTGTGCTGGCAAATAACCAAGGTGACGTGGGTCAACGCTGGTTTCTACTGATGTCCACAAGCCGGTCTTTTTGGCTGCTTGCATCATATTGATTAATGAGCGACCTAATAAACCTAGATGACGGTTTGTTTCCCGTGAAATTTCAGCAATAGTATGAAGTCTTGCGAGGTTACTACCAAAGCAGGCAACAATCACTCGCCCCTTTGCCTTTTCAATATGATGTTTTAAACCTTTATGCAGGTTCGCTTCAGATTCAGACCAGCCCTGTACATCGGCATTAGTGGAATCACAGATCATGGCATCAATGCCTGATTCGCCGACCTTTTTATAATCATTTTCTTTATAGGGTTTGCCCAACAAAGGTTTAGGATCTAATTTCCAATCAGCTGTGTGGAAGATTGATGCCACGGGTGTAGAAATTTTCAAACCATAAGGTTCAGGAATCGAGTGAGTTAATGTCACCCACTGAACATGGAATACGCCAATATCAAGCCGGGCATTATCTTGAACAATGATCACTGGGACTTTTTTAACTAAGCCAACTTCAATCAGCTTCCTGCGTAAGATCTCAGCTGTAAATGCAGTGGTATAGACTGGGCAACGTAATTTTTCCCATAAATACGGCACAGCACCGATATGATCTTCATGGGCATGGGTAATAACAATACCAGCTAATTGATCTCGTCTATCAGCAATAAATTGCGGATCTGCCATTTGTACATGAGGGCGGTTGCTACTTATCTGTTCGCCATCTACGTCGGTATTTTTATCGAATATGACACCACAATCCACCATTAACCATTGACCATCATGGCCATATAGATTCATATTCATGCCGATCTCACCTGTACCGCCTAAAGGTAAAAACCAGAAATCTTTTGAAGCAGGTGTCATATTATTCTCAAAGTATGCTTAAAATAGTGTGCATTATGCCTACATTCTCTGGAGAACAGCAGCATGGCCGTTAAAGTTTCAATTATTGCTAGTGATATCGAGCCTCAATTAACTCAAATTAATGATAATGAGTTTACACTGCAAATAGACAGTGATGACATCAATCTTTCTCTAACGTTGAATGCATTCCAAATTCAAACGCTTGGTTTGAAGTGTGTGCATTATATTCCAGATATTGAACCACGCTTTGCTGTAGCTACTGAGGAAGAAGTCTATCGGCTGCCTGCAAAAATGATTGGCCAATTAGAAGATAGAGAAATTCAGACCTTATTACGCGAACTTCAATCCGACGAAATCAAACAGTTTCTTTGGTATATGAAGGATAGCAAGGAGATTGTTAATAAATTCCTAAACAATATGTCACAACGAGCTAAAGACATGATGATTGAGGATATTGATGATTTTTACAAAATACTCCATCCTGATTCTGCACCAATGAAACACACAGAAAAGGCGAGAAAATCAACAGAAAAGCTGGTAAATCTAGTGCATCGCTACCAACAATCAGGAGAGTTTCTAGCATTTTAGTGCCTGCAAATCATGCCTTAATTCCTATAGATGATATAATAATCAGTCGTTTTGTATTAAGTTATTGATTAGTAACTTAAGTCGTTGATTGTTGTAAGGGTAACGATATATGGATACACCTAGTTTGATAGAAGAAGGCGTAAACTTAATGCTGTTTGGCATGGGTTTTGTGTTTGTATTTTTGACATTATTAGTCATTGTGACGTCATTAATGTCATGGATTATTATCAAGATTGAGAAAAATATTGGTGTTATTCCTGATGAGGGTGTTGCCGCTCCAACTACATTTATCCCCCCACATGGTCCCCTTGCAGAACCTGTTCAAACCGATGATAAAACATTAATCTCAGTATTAACTGCGGCCGTACATAAATTTCGCTCAGACAAAAAATAGCGAACCGTACTTCCCAATACCACTAAATATCAGAAAGGCCATTTATGACCAATTCTAAACAAGCACTAGGTATCACAGACGTCGTATTGCGTGATGCTCATCAATCACTATTTGCTACACGTCTACGTCTTGATGACATGCTGCCTATCGCTGCAAAACTTGACCAAGTTGGTTACTGGTCTGTCGAAACATGGGGCGGCGCAACTTTTGATTCATGTATTCGCTATTTAGGTGAAGATCCTTGGCATCGTATTCGTAGTTTGAAAGAAGCGATGCCAAATACACCTCAACAAATGTTACTTCGTGGCCAAAATCTGCTTGGTTACCGCCACTATGCTGATGATGTTGTAAGAAAATTTGTTGAGCGCGCTGCCATCAATGGCGTTGATGTATTCCGTATCTTTGATGCAATGAATGATCCTCGTAATCTTGAGACGGCAATCAAGGCTGTGCAAGAAAATGATCGCCATGCTCAAGGTACAATTTCATATACATTGAGTCCGGTACACGACCTTAACTCATGGCTTGATTTAGCAAAACGTATTGAAGACATGGGTGCCCATTCCCTATGTATTAAAGATATGGCTGGTTTGCTTAAACCATACACTGCTTATGAATTAGTTAAAGGACTCAAACAAGCTGTTGATATCCCTATTCAACTACACTCTCATGCCACTACTGGTTTATCGACTCCAACGATTTTAAAAGCAGTTGAAGCTGGCGTAGATACTATAGATAGTGCAATTTCTACTATGTCTACGACATATGGTCATTCTGCCACTGAAACAATCGTATCAATCTTTGAAGATACTGAACATGCAACTGGCTTGAACACTGAATTATTAGCAGAAGTTGCTGACTACTTCCGTGAAGTTAGAAAGAAATATGCACAATTTGAAGGTTCATTAAAAGGTGTCGATGCCCGTATTCTTGATGCCCAAGTTCCTGGTGGCATGTTAACTAATATGGAAAGCCAATTACGCGAGCAAGGTGCCAGTGATCGTTTTGCAGATGTGTTAGCTGAAATACCCCGTGTTCGTGAAGATTTAGGGTTTATTCCTCTTGTTACACCAACATCACAAATTGTCGGTACACAATCTGTTTTAAATGTTTTAACTGGTGAACGTTATAAATCAGTAACAAAAGAAACAGCAGGGGTATTAAAAGGCGAGTATGGTGCGGCTCCTGCTCCATACAATAGCGAATTACAGCAAACAGTACTTGATGGTGCTGAAGTTATCACCTGTCGTCCTGCTGATTTGATTGATGATGAAATGGAGAAGCTGACTGCTGAATTACAAGCACATGCCGAAACAGATGGTATTGAACTTGAACAAGGTGAGCGTGAAGTTGATGATGTATTAACATACGCACTATTCACTCAGGTTGGTTTGAAATTTTTAGCTAACCGTAATAATCCAGATGCTTTTGAGCCTATTCCTACAATGGAAGCAGCCGAAGCCGCATTACGTCCAGCATCGGATGATGAAGTTTATACTATTGCCGTCAATGGTCAGAGTTATGTTGTTCAGGTTGCAGAAGGTGGTGATATTAGTAATGTAACCCCTGTTGCTGCCCCTGCTGCAACTCAGTCCGCAGCACCGGTTGGAGCAGGTGAACCTATTACAGCGCCTTTAGCAGGAAATATCTGGAAAGTAGAAGTTGCAGCTGGTCAGCAAGTACAAGAAGGTGATGTACTCGTTATCCTTGAAGCGATGAAAATGGAAACACAAATTGTCGCTGAACAAGCCGGTACAATTTCATCTATATCAGTTAAACCTGGAGACACTGTAAAAGTCGGTGATCTTCTTGCCTCAATTGCATAAATAATAGAGAAGTCCAAATGGAACAATTACTAATTTTATGGCACAACACTGGCCTATATCAAATGACTGCAGGACAAGGTTTTATGATTTTGATCGGCATGTTATTGCTTTATCTTGCCATCAATAAAAACTTTGAACCTTTATTGCTCGTGCCAATTGGTTTTGGTGGCGTATTAGCCAATATCCCCGGTGCAGGTCTTGCCGAGGCTGGTGGTGTATTACATATGTTCTACGCTGTAGGTATCGAAAGTGCTGCCTTCCCACTGATTATCTTTATGGGTGTTGGTGCGATGACCGACTTTGGTCCCCTACTCGCTAATCCTAGAACTTTATTTTTGGGCGCTGCCGCTCAATTTGGTATCTTCGCGACACTAATGGGTGCTGTTGGCTTATCATACTTTGGCATTATGGACTTCAGTCTTGCTGACGCTGCTGCAATCGGGATTATTGGTGGAGCGGATGGCCCCACATCTATCTATGTTGCCAGTAAATTAGCACCAGATTTATTAGGTGCAATTGCGGTAGCTTCTTATTCTTATATGGCTTTAGTACCACTCATTCAGCCACCTATTATGCGAGCACTGACAACAGAGTCAGAACGTAAAATAAAGATGCTACAACAGCGGGAAGTTTCTCATCGTGAGAAAATAATTTTCCCATTATTATTACTTCTTCTAGTTGCATTTTTGCTGCCAGATGCTGCACCTTTATTAGGTATGTTCTGTTTTGGTAACTTGATGAAAGAATGTGCTGTAGTTGATCGCCTTAGTAACACCACTCAAAACTCATTAATCAATACAGTGACCATTTTCTTAGGTTTGGCTGTTGGTTCAAAACTGAGTGCTGACAAGTTCCTTGATATTACAACATTAGGTATCGTTGTTCTTGGTCTAGCAGCTTTTTCTATTGGTACTGCATCAGGTGTAATCATGGCTAAACTGATGAATAAGTTTGGTGGTGGCGGCATTAACCCATTAATTGGTTCTGCAGGTGTTTCTGCTGTACCAATGGCAGCACGTGTATCAAATAAACTAGGTTTAGAATCTGACCCACATAACTTCTTATTGATGCATGCTATGGGGCCAAATGTGGCTGGTGTTATCGGTTCTGCAGTTGCAGCGGGTATTATGATTAATTATGTTACAGGTGGATAAGTAGTCATCGACTACAAATAAATGCTAGAAGGGATTAATGACCTTCTAGCATTTATAATTATTTTTCAATCCATGCCTCAGAGGCTCGATCTCCAAAGCCCTCAATCTCACATGAATATGAAGTAAACGGTGACCAAGGGATAACTGATGCATTCCACTTGCCTAATACTCCCTCATCCACAGGGGCAGTAAGTTTCACATTATTCTCGTCAGCAAGCTGTATGAGTTCTTGTTTTATTATTCCCTTTTCAACTACACGGCAAAACTGCTCTACATTATTTTTATCCCACAAATAAAATAGTGGATAAATAATTGCACATACAAGCAGTATTTCAATGGCTTTCGTCAACATCTTCATTTTAAAGCCTCATCCTTTTATAACAGAGGCATGATTTTACATCAGCCCTTGCTAAGAAATTGAGAGTAGCCTCACATCCTAGCTTTTAACAATTGAACTTTCCTTGTTCTAATCTTCTTTTTTTAATAAATCTGCAAGTCCAGAAAATGGATTGTGACTTGAAACTTCTTTTTCACTGTCACTAGAACTACTACCATAACGAACCTGTTCAATATAACGAGAGTGTTCATTATCATGGCAATAAACACATAATAACTCCCAGTTACTACCATCTGAGGGATTATTATCATGATTATGGTCGCGATGATGGACCGTTAGTTCTTTCAAGTTTTGCTGGGTAAACTCTCTTGAACAGCGCCCGCAAACCCAAGGGTACATTTTCAATGAACGTTCGCGATATGTGCCCTCACGTTCAGTTTGATATTTCTTTGCTTGAGAAACAATATCATCAAGTCGTTTCTGTTTATCCGAACTCATTTATTAAACCCTTATCCCGCTTTATTAGCTTTTTTATCAAATCTTAGTAGATTCCCAGTGTTTAACCATGATCATTGATATGAATTGATCTGTTAAAACGTTAAACTATCCAGACAAACAATATACAGGTTCTTAAACTATGTCGAATACCATTTCCGTTAAATTACAATCATCTCCAACCGAGTTATATAAAATCTTAAAATTCGAAGGCTTAGTAGCAAGTGGTGGCGAAGCAAAACAAGTTATTGCAGATGGCTTAGTAACCGTTAATGGTGAAACAGAAACTAGAAAGCGTAAAAAAATTGTCGCAGGTGATACGATTCAATTTAATGGTGAAAATATGGAAATCAACGACTAAAGCCCGTTTAATTCACTAAGTAAGCTCACATTGGTATAATGCTCGATTCAAACATATCCAACCTAGGAAAATATTATGGCTAAAGCTACAGCACGACACATTTTGGTAGACAGTGAAGAAATCTGTCTTGAACTTAAAAAAGAAATCGAAGAAGGTGCTGACTTTGCTGACGTTGCAAAACAAAACTCTTCATGTCCATCAGGTTCTACAGGTGGTGATTTAGGTGAGTTTGGCCCAGGCATGATGGTTCCAGAATTTGATAAAGTTGTTTTCTCTGCGCCTGTAAATACTGTTCAAGGTCCAGTAAAAACACAATTTGGTTACCACTTATTAGAAGTTACTAGCCGCGAAGACTAAGCTAGAAACGACATTGCGATAAATAAAAGCCTTACTGATTTCAGTGAGGCTTTTTTATTGTCACTATTCGACGCGGTAATTTGGCAAGTGTTCTAGTAATTTTTTACCATAGCTTTTTGTTAATAAGCGTCGATCTAAAATTGTAATACGCCCAGAGTCAGTTTCTTTTCGTAATAAACGTCCACATGCTTGAATCAAACGCACACTAACCGCTGGCAATGATAAGGCAACAAAAGGCTGTCCTCCTGAACGTAAAATCCACTCTTGTTTAGCTTGTTCAATCGGTCGGGTAAAGACAGGAAAAGGCAGCTTTGTGATCACAACGTGAGTACATAAATCCCCTGGAAGATCGACGCCTTCAGCAAATCTATCCATACCAAATATAACACTACCTTTGCCTGCTTCAACCCTACGTATATGCTCTAAAATCATATTTTTTGGCGACAATGTATCACCTTGTAATAAGACTAATACACTGAGATCATTAGGTAATTGTTGATAAACAAAATCCATCACCATTTTAGATGTAAATAAAACAAGTGTGGCTTCAAGCTTATCAATAATTCTAATCAGTTGCGAAACGACTTCTTGCTGCCAATCACCAAAGTGCTCATTGGGCAATGCGTTCATTTCAGGTAATGCTAGTGTGGCTTGTTGCTGATAATTAAATGGAGATTTAACAGCTAAAAAATGACCTTCATTAAAGCGACTCAATCCACAGTCTTTTCTAAAACGTTGGAATAATCCCATTCCACGCAATGTTGCAGAGGTTAATACCACACCATATGCTCTATTCCATAAGCTTTTTTCTAAAAAGTAAGCTGATGTCATAGGACCCGCATTAATGACCAGTGTTGTCGATTTAGAAAACTTCTCATGTGACAACCAGCGTACGTTTGGAGGGAAGTCTGGCTTATCTTCATCTAAAAATAAAGCCATGAAATCAATTAAATAACCAAATATATTCTGGACCGTGCCTATTTGTGGCAATAGTGCCTCTGCAACCTTATTGGGAACTTGTTGAGTTTCCACGCCATCTTTTATCCAACGAGCAAAAACAGCATAGTGTTTATAGATAATGTTCGCTCGTTGTAACAATCCATGACAAGGCGTTATCAAAGCCATAACAAGTGGACTTTGCCAATAGATTCGTGGCTCACTAATATTTCCAGCAATAACATCTTTAACGAGGTCATCACTCTCTAATAGTGTTTCCATCTGCTGTAATAATATAATAACGGCAGGTAAATCTCGCCTTAATTCCATCAACATAAAGCCAAAATCATGTTGGCGATGAACTAATGCCTTAATTAACTTTTTTAATACACTATCAGCCGTTTCCGTCGTCTGATAGAGCTGAGAAAAATTGAGGGCTTTAGCTGCATGATCTAATGCCTTTTGTGGCAAGTTATGAGCCTCATCAAATATAAATAAAACTTCTTCAGGGTTTGGCAGCACTAGACCACCGCCTAAATCGGCATCACTTAAAACCAAATCATGATTAGCTACAATGACCTGTGCTGTTGCCATTTCTCTTCGCACTATATAATAAGGACAACGCTGATATTTTGAACAACTCTTCCCCGCACAACCTTCTGAATCAGTTGAAATATCATGCCATAGTGAAGCTTCAATTGAGTCACTTCTGCTATCTCGATCACCATCCCACTGGCCCTTATCCCATTGTTCAAAAAGATCTGTAGCTCGAGCTCGACGTTTAGCTTGTTGATATTTAGACTCCACATCAAATGCTAAGTCCTGTTGGCTATCATTCGTCACATGAGTCAATTTACTAGGACAAAGATATCGTCTACGTCCTTTTGCCTGCACAAATTTTATTTCTTTTCCGGTAGCAGCAGCAAAAGCGGGCAGATCTTTTTGCAAAAGTTGTTGCTGAAGATTAACTGTTGCCGTACTAATGACCAACATCTTCTTTTGTTCTAATGCGGTATCAATTGCCCCAGCTAAATAGGCTAATGTTTTCCCTACACCTGTTGGCGCCTCGACCACAGCCATTCTCTGATGTTCAGAATTTTTCATCTGATCAGCTATAAACTGGCTCATTTCTAACTGCTGAGGCCTAGCCTTAAAATCAGACATTGAATCTTCGATAGCTTTAAAAACAGCTTCAACCAAAATAGAGTCACTTTCAAATAACGGCAAAAAGACTATTCTGCTAATCATTGGCTAAATCTTCAATCAATTTATAAGTTCAATGTTATGGTTTCCTCACTATTAATGCGGTATATTTACGACATGACGACGACATCAATATCGACCAGTATTACTACCTTATGCCTTAACCCCGCACTGGATGTGACTTATCACGTACCGATGTTGATTGAGGAGCAGAAATCACGATCAGATAGTGCTCGTCATGATCCCGGTGGTAACGGTATAAATATTGGTCGTGCATTAAAAAGAATGCAGGTTGATGCTCATACATTTTGTATTGTTGCGGGCGATGTTGGACAGTTATTACAACGTCTCTTAGAACAACAACTTGATAATGTCTATTATGAACATGTTGATGGTGAAACTCGTATTAATAGCACTATTATTGAAGTCGACACAAAAAAACAATATCAGGTTACTGATGCAGGTACTGAAATCCCCTCCACACAGCTTAACCGCGTTATTAATGATTTTGTAAATCAAACCGGACAGGGGTTTGGTATTATCACGGGTTCATGCCAGCCCAATGTGCCTTGTGGCCTATATGCGAAGCTTGTCGAACAAATTAATCAGCATGGCGGTAAAGCGGTTATCGACACCCATGGCGAAGCATTAAGATTAGCTATTGCTGCTAAACCTTTTTTAATAAAACCTAACCGTTATGAGTTAGAAACCATTATTGGCCGCGAATTACCAACTATTGTCGAAGTAGCATCTGAAGGCCGTAAAATACAAACAAACGGTGTCGATCATGTCTGTATTTCACTCGGTGAGGAAGGTGCAATTCTTGTCAGTCCAGACAATAGTTACTATGCACAAGCGCTCAATGTCCCTGTTAATACGACGGTTGGAGCCGGTGATTCAATGGTCGCAGGCTTAGTAGCGGGGTTTAGTATTGGTAAAGGTCCAGAACAAGCACTACGTTATGGTATTTCCTGTGGTGCTGGTACCGTCATGCACCCTGGTACTGAACTGTTTTCGGGTGATGAATTGGCTGGTTTTAGACGGCAAGTTGTTATTGAGACTTTAAATATTTAAGCTCTACACCTGTAAAATATTTTCAACCAACATCTGAACACTACGTTGTTGTCTAAACTCATTCACCGCCAAACGATAACAAAGTAATACTTGATCACCTTGTTTTAACCAATCCGGTTGGTGTTGTCGAAAAGCCATAGCAGTGACGTTTTCACCCCCACCGGTATCAACCATTAAACGCAAATGATCTTGTTGTTGCCCCACCGCTCTTATTGAATCAACCGTAAAGATGCCATGAAAACTTGGTTCAGGAAAACCTTGTCCCCATGGTGCTGCTGTCGGTAACAGCTGAGCAAGTTCAATTGAAATCTCATCGGCGGTCAATTCGCCATCTGATACTAACTCTTGTTGCAATACTTCTGGCTTAATCGTTTGTTTTAACACGTCCAAAAATACTTGTTCGAATAAGGGCAAATCTTTCTCGGCAAGCGTTAAACCAGCCGCCATCGCATGGCCACCAAAACGGGTAAGCTGTCCTGCCGGCATTTTGTTAGCCACCAGTGCTAAAGCATCACGTATATGTACGCCAGGGATAGAGCGGGCTGAACCTTTTACTTCACCTTCATTTCCTGGGGCAAAAGCAATAACGGGTCTATGTTGACGTTCTTTAATGCGTGATGCTAACAAACCAATAACACCCTGATGCCATTGAGAGTCATATAAACAATAAGCTAGGGGCTGTGAGTCTTCTGCAAAGGACATCTTATCTAACATTGCTAATGCCTGTTGCTGCATATCTTGCTCAACTTCGCGGCGCTGTTTGTTTATATCATCCAACATATTTGCGGCATCGATTGCTTCTGTCAGATCATTAGTCAATAAGGTGTCAATCCCCATACCCATGTCTTCTAAACGACCAGCAGCATTTAGTCTTGGTGCAATAGAAAAGCCCATATCAGGCGCTGACAATTGCCGACCATCTCGACCTGAAACTTGAATCAAAGCATTGATACCAGCACATGCACGACCGGCGCGAATTCGTGCCAGCCCTAAGGTCACCAAGGTTCTATTGAGCTTATCTAACGGTACAACATCAGCCACGGTGCCTAAAGCGACAAGATCTAATAGTGTATTTAACTTTGGTACATCAATCTCTTTTGTCTTAAACCAGCCTTGTGTTCGTAGTTGTTGCCGTAAACCTAGTAGTAAATAAAAACACACACCTACACCAGCCATATTTTTGCTTGGAAACTCATCCCCATGTTGATTTGGGTTGATGATAGCTTCAGCTTTTGGTAACTCATCACCGGGTAAATGATGATCGGTGACTAAGACTTTTATGCCACGTTGATGAGCAGCCTCAACACCTGCAATACTTGCGATACCGTTATCAACGGTGACAATTAAATCAGGTTGTTCACCTTCTGAAATCTCAGCTAATAATTCTGGTGTTAAGCCATAACCATGTATAAAACGATTGGGAACAATATAATCAAGATGTTTAGCTCCCATGGACTGCAAGCCCCGTATAGCTACTGCACAGCTTGTAGCGCCATCAGTATCAAAATCAGCAACAATCATGATTTGCCATTGCTTTGTTACTGCTTGAGCTAATAACTGAACTGCTGCATCCATTCCCAGCATTAAATCCGGTTTAGGTAAATCAGCCAAGTCAAAGCTTAAATCTGCTTCAGTTTTAATATCACGCGCAGCTAATATTCGTCGTAAGCTATTTGGCCATGTTGATGGAAGTTTTTCCCAACCACTATTATCTCGCTGTACTATTTTTTTTGTCATCACTTCCAGAATTTCCAGCAATCTAAAGGGCTTAATTGATAGTCAC
>ENA-ORXI01000442-ORXI01000442.1-sediment-metagenome-genome-assembly--contig:-NODE-442-length-34610-cov-26.170504_pt1 | contig 34610 bp, 26 predicted proteins | sample MGYA00237861_ERZ511468 | MGnify/ENA primary metagenome ERZ511468 (study PRJEB26299, sample SAMN06266213) | sediment metagenome | isolation source: Hudson Canyon methane seep mesocosm | place... | reverse complement strand
CACTGCTGTTCTTTTATCGTAGGGGCAATCCCTTGTGGTTGCCCTGATAACGAGTGGGCATTAAGGGCAGGCACAAGAGGCACAGTCCCTACTTTTATGTCCAGTTGCCTGATGCTTGTCCCACGTTAAGTGGGTAGCCGAAAACTTAACTACAAACAATGAAGCTTCCAGGAATCTAAAAACTTTTACTACTTACATGTATTTACTCAGCAAATACATATTAAAACTAACCATTCCCTACCCTCTAAATATTGCACTTACGAAGGTAAGAGTAGAATGATGGGGGCGCAAAACGCTCTCCCCATTCTACGCAAATTACAATATACAAAGTGACGTTAATTCCGGTCGATTACTTAGGTAAATCACAAAAGACTTAAAAGAAAGTAAGGTCCTCTGCTCCCGCCTCAGCAGACATAGGCTGCCCTGCGACAGCTGAATTAGATGTATGGTTAAGCAACTCTTCTGGCATGGTATAGCTCAACTCCATTGTTGAGATTGTTTGGTCTACATTAATCATATTGGCATGTCGTGCATCCCCCTGACTTCGAGAGCCTTGCACTGTCGTTTGTAAATTATTCAAGTTTGCCTCAACATGCTCAAGCATTTGACTGACTCTATCTTGAAATTGGAACGCTGTTAGCACTGAAAAAATTTCATCACGAATATGTGCGCTATTATCCCTTAATAAATCAGCATCATCCTTAAACACGGTTAATGCCGCTTTTAGATCCCCTAGCGCAACATTAATTGAATTTTCTGCTTTTTCAATATTTTCACTCCCTCGAACTGAAGACACTTCGGACATTTTAAGCGTTGAGGCCATTGCACTACTAATATCACTTGCTGTTGCACTCATTCGTTCGCCGGTATCCGATGAAAAACCAGCAAGTTTTCTAACTTCATCTGCAACTACCGCAAAACCACGCCCATGCTCACCTGCTCGTGCCGCTTCAATAGCTGCATTTAATGCTAATAAGTTAATTTGCTCTGCCACTTTACGCACTTCCTGGGACATAGTTTCCAGTTCATCAGTGTGGCCAGATAATTTACGTACTTCAGTAATAATGCCATGTTCAACTTCTTGAATTTCATTAAGAACACTTAAAACCGCTGTTAATTGCATACGACTCTCTGCAAATAAATCATCAACACTCTTGCCCTGATAATCATTTGCTGCCCCTGAAATTAACTGCTCTAATTTGCCAACCATCTCAGAAAAACGTGATGTTAATGTCGTAATTTCAGTTTCAGTATGTTCACGTGAAGTTTCTACCTGCCGTATACAAATAGGTATCACATCAACAAACAATCGTTCTAACTCAGTAGCATAGGCATTAACATCACCTAGCTTACTATCTTCATCAGCCTTCCAAGCCTGGTTAATAATGGATACTCTTTGCTCTTGCTTACTATATAAAATATGCCCGACAAACAAGCTAAATAATAAGGAAATAAGGCAGGCAGCAATGCCAATAATGCTAAACCCTGATAGCCACAAAATAACCAAACCTGAACTTAACCCTAATATGCTTGGCAATAAGTAAAAAGTTACGCGACCGCTTTCTTCGTGATTCGTTAAGTTTTCTTGTCTTTGTGTCATTATAATTCGATAAAAAATGAATAGTTGAATCATACTAATATTTTGTCACTGATAATTCAACCCAGCAAACTACTTAGTTTTACACTTATTGACAATTTAGCTAATTAATCTAGAGTTATACAGATAATAACTAATTAACTATCGTGTTTTAACCAATTAAATTGATACACCTTCATATGATGAGCAAATATATATGACAGATATAAAAGTTTTTATAGTCGATGATTCAGCCGTTGTACGCCAAGTTTTAACGGGTTTACTGGATAGCGTTGTTGGCCTAAAGGTCATTGCCTCAGCACCAGACCCTATTTTTGCACAAAAGAAAATGGAACAGGACTGGCCAGACGTCATTGTTTTAGATATCGAAATGCCACGCATGGATGGCGTCACCTTCTTAAAAAAATTAATGCACGAACACCCTACTCCGGTTGTTATTTGCTCTACACTTACAGCAAAAGGTGCGGAAGTTACCATGCAAGCAATGAGTGCGGGGGCTGTTGATATTATTACGAAACCTACAGTTAATCTAAAAGGTTTTTTACAAGAATCAAAAGGCCTCATTTCTGATGCGATTAAAGGCGCCGCTAAAGCGCGCATGGGTAAAGTTCAATCCATCCAAAATAAACCTTTAGCAATCAAACCAAAACTAACGGCCGACGCTGTGATTGCCGAGTCTCACTTACAACCCATGTATGGCTCAACAGATAAAGTAATTTCAATAGGCACCTCAACAGGTGGAACTCAAGCTCTAGAAGCTGTATTAACTCAACTACCCAGAACCTCACCGGGCATTATTGTCGTTCAACACATGCCGGAAGCTTTTACCGCTGCATTTGCTGACCGCCTCAATAGTATTTGCGAGGTTACCGTTAAAGAGGCTGTGAGTAACGACCGTGTTATGCCTGGGTTAGTATTAATCGCTCCCGGTGGTAAGCATATGCTCCTTAGAAGGAGTGGTGCTCAATACCGTGTGGAGATAAAAGATGGACCTTTAGTCAGTCGCCATAAACCTTCTGTTGATGTACTTTTTCGTTCTACGGCACAAGCGGCAGGAAAAAACTCTCTAGGCATTATTATGACCGGTATGGGAGATGATGGAGCCAAAGGCATGAGAGAACTACACGACACGGGGGCACTGACTGTTGCACAAGATGAAGCAAGCTGCGTTGTTTATGGTATGCCAAAAGAAGCGGTTAAAGCGGGCGGCGTTGATGGCGAATTAGGTTTATCAGATATCCCTAGCTTAATCATGCAATCACCTGATCGCGCAACCTATTTACGAAAAAAGAAATAAGACTCAAAATTCTTTGTAGCCCATTATGGAGCTTGTAGAATACCGGGATTCGATGCACTGATTCCCCGCGTTGCGCAGGCTACATACAGGCTACGTATTTTTTGATTGAACAATAAAGTTTTACGTTATATATTCTAAGACCGCTTGCAAATCAGGATCACTAACAAATACATCCGCTTGGTCCTGTACAATTTTACGAGAGACTACCCCTCCAAAACCTATACAAAAAGCACCTGCTTTTTTTGCTTCCATGTCTGTATTGCCATCACCTATCATTACCATCTTTTTGTTATCAGGATTAAGCTGTAAGCAAACGTCTGTCTTGCCACCGTTACGCGCTAAAGGAGATTCTTGATTAAAGCTGATATATTCACCCTTTTCATCAAGCAATACATCAACAGCATGCACGTGTTGTTCATCAATATTCAATAGAGCCGCTAACGGTAAAATAGCTTGTTTTAACCCTCCACTAATAATATGAATTTGCTTACCTTGCTTCTGTAAGCTCTGAAATGTTTCTCTTACTCCCGTTACCATCTTTTCTATATAAAGGTCAGCAGCCCACTCTACCGCTTCTTTATTAGGCCGGATCAAGTCTAATCGCTGCCCATAAACGGATTCTAAAGAAACTTCTCCATTCATTGCTGCATTAGTTAATGCTGCCATTGCATCACCACAACCTGCACGACTGGCTAGCTCATCAATACCTTCAATTTCACTTAATGTACTATCACAATCAAAACAAATAATATCAAAACTCATATTTACAAAACCTCACCCAGTTAGTTTTTCGTAAGCTAAACGAGCGCTAATATACTCCATTTCCCTATTCAGCGCTGTCTTTCATAAACTCATATTTTCATTAATTTCCACTCCCCCTGTTAATAAACCTCAGACCCCTGCTGTTTTGTTATAATCAGCACCCAACCCATTTAAACTTAATGACATGCTTCGATTTAGAAAAAAAATTATTTCAGCAACCGTATGGAAATACCGGCTAGTCTTTTGGCTAGGTGCTATTTTTATTGGAGCACTTATTGCTGCAATTACATTACTTAGTGAATGGGCCGCTGATTTATACCGTACGACATCAACGCTTTACCCTTGGTTTAATTTCGTCGTTCCTCCCTTTGGGCTAGCACTTACCGCTTGGTTAACAGTGCGCTTCTTCCCAGGTAGCCAAGGAAGTGGTATTCCACAAGTTAAAACAGCGCTTGAAATCCCTTATACACTCAATGAACGCTCTAAACTTGTTTCTTTACGTATTGCAATAGGTAAAAGCTTGTTACCTATTATGGGACTTTTATCAGGTGCCTCTGTTGGTTTTGGCGGACCCGCAACACATGTCGGCGCCTCACTAATGTCTGCATTAGGTAAAGCCGCTAATTTCCCCTCTCATTATATGAGTAAAGGCCTGTTACTTGCGGGTAGTGCTGCTGGGTTTGCAGCGATGTTTAGTGCCCCCCTAGCAGGTATTATGTTTGCCATTGAAGAAATGAGTCGAACCATTGAGGAACGTGTCAGTACTTTAGTGGTAACGGCGATTATCTTTTCTGGCATCACTGCCTACTCAATATTGCATCACAATATTTTTTTTACCAGTAATGCCTTATCTTTCCCATGGGGAGAGACTTGGTTTGCTATTCCCTTATGTGGTGTCATTGGTGGTCTACTTGGCGGTTTATTTAGCCGCATCATCGTTAGTGGCAATAATTTCTTTAAAAAAATACAGTTTCCTATCGTGCCACTTGCTTTTCTTTGTGGGGGAATGATTGCCGTGTTGGGTTTTTTATCTCAAGGGGAAACTTTTGGTACTGGCTATCAAATGGCAAAAACCATTATGTATAGTGACGCACCTATCGACCCTATGCTTCCGGTTTATAAAATGTTAGCGACTTGTGCTACATTTTTTAGTGGTATTCCTAGTGGAATTTTTGTACCTGCTATTGCTACAGGGGCCGGATTTGGGGCCAACCTTGCTCAATGGTTTCCTATTGCTCCCGCATCAGTCATGATTTTATTGACAGTGACCGCCTATTTTTCTGGCATGCTGCAGTCTCCTTTGACCTCATTTACTATTATCTTAGAAATCACCCATAGCCATGAAATTTCTATCCCTATTATGGCCGCTGCTTTTATTGCCTCGGGTGTATCCAGCTTAATTAATCCACAACCCCTGTACCGTGCGTTATGCAATACCTATCAACAACCCACTCAAGTACCCGCAGAAAATGACCAGAAACCAAATAAATAAATACTTTTTTGCTTGCGTCCTTTTAGCTGCTATCACCCTTGCCGTTCTCTTCACCCAATTTAAACCGCAGACATCATTTAGCCCAGCTCCCGACATTAGCTTTAAAACACTTGCAAATAAGCAAGTAGATTTAAAACAATTACAAGGCAAAGTCGTATTAGTTACCTTTTGGGCAACTGACTGTCCAAGCTGCCTTAAAGAAATTCCACACTTAAAAAGTATTTATAAAAAATATCATTCTCTAGGTTTAGAGCTGTTTGCTGTCTCTATGTATTATGACCGCCCTAACCATATCGTCGAAGCGGTTAAAATTCATCAAATCCCTTATGATATAGTGCTCGACCTGCGCATGAAACTAGCAACCGCATTTGGTAATGTTCGCTTAACACCCACTACTTTTTTAATTAGCCCGCAAGGTAAGATTGTTTACCAAAATACGGGGACTTTTGAGCTTTTAGCGATGCAGTCCCAAATCGAATCTTTTTTACCCTTACAAGGAAATAACTAATGCTTTGGTTAAAAGCCCTCCACTTAATTTTTATGGTCACATGGTTTGCTGGCTTATTTTATTTACCTCGCTTATACGTCTACCACGCAATGAGTGATGACCAAATAAGTAACGAGCGCTTTAAAATAATGGAACGAAAACTATTTTACGGCATCATGACTCCAGGCATGATCATTACATTTATTTTTGGAATTTGGATGTTAATTGATTACGCATGGGCAATGTATAGTTCTATGGGCTGGCTACATGCCAAACTTGCAGTACTCGCACTTGCAGTGATCTACCATTACTATTGCTATCGCTATTTATTAGACTTTAAATTTGACCGTAACCAACGTAGCCATGTTTTTTATCGCTGGTTTAATGAAGTACCGGTCTTATTTCTAGTATTAATTATTATTTTAGCAGTCGTTAAGCCTTTCTAGATTTTAATTTTAGGCTACGTCACCATTAAGCGTGTGAATATAAACGCCTTACCCAAAGGAAGAATACTCGCATAAGGAGAGTTAAATATTCCCATTCTTTCAAATATCTTTCAATCTATTTAAATAGTATTTTAAAAGCAAAAAAAGAACTATTTTAAACCTCCTCACCCAACCCTCTCCAACAAGAGAGGGCTTTTTAGAACAAAAAACTCTCATACCTAAACACCTGCAAATAAAAAGCATATTTACGGTATAATCAGCCCCATTTTAATTTTTCAACCTAGTGAGCTTTATGGATTATTTATTAGCTAACACCCCTTTAGAATCTCTACAAACAGAATGCCTTATTATTGCTGTCTTTCAAGACCAGCAGCTTAGCAGTGAAGCCAAAGCTTTAGATACTCTCACTAACGGTTTAATTTCTAGTGTTGTGGAGCGTGGCGATATACAGGGAAAAGTTGCTGATACCCTATTAATCACTTATTTACCTAATTCAAGCATTAATCGCGTGCTATTAGTGGGGCTTGGTGAGGCCGATAAATTAAGCGCCAAAGATTACCGCAAGGCATTAGCCGCAACGGCAAGCGCATTAAAATCAACTAAAATCACTAGCGCAGTCTGCTGCTTAGCTGAGAATAACGTACAAAACAAAAACTGCACATGGAAGGCACGCCAAATTATTGAAGCCATTGATGCGGCTTTCTATCAATTTAGTGAATGCAAGAGCAAGCCCGCTGACAAGCACTCTTTAGAGCAGCTTAGCATCCACGCACTAAGTGAAACTGCTGAGATCCAAGCCGGTATTGCCCAAGGCCAAGCGATTGCTCAAGGTGTTAGCTTAGCCAAACACGTTTCTGATTTACCAGGTAACTATTGCACACCGACTTACCTTGCCGAACAAGCACAGGCCATCGCCAAACGACATAAGAACCTGAGCGCAACGATCTTAGAAGAGTCTGATATGCAGAGTTTAGGCATGGGGTCTTTTCTGTCGGTTAGCCGTGGTAGCCGTCAACCCGCTAAATTAATCACGCTTGAATACACAGGCGCCGCAAAAGATGTTCAGCCTATTGTTTTTGTGGGTAAAGGCTTAACGTTTGATGCCGGTGGTATTTCACTCAAGCCAGGCGCTGGCATGGATGAAATGAAATATGATATGTGTGGAAGTGCCGCGGTTTTAGGTGCTTTACAAGCAGCAGCTGAATTACAGTTACCCCTCAATATTGTCGGTATTATTCCTTCTTCTGAAAACATGCCGGATGGCGATGCCAATAAACCAGGGGATATTGTCACAAGCATGGCTGGTTTAACCATTGAAATTTTAAATACAGACGCTGAAGGCCGTCTATTACTTTGTGATGCGCTAACTTACGCTAAAAAATACAATCCTGACGTTGTTATTGATATGGCAACCTTAACAGGCGCTTGTTTAGTTGCTTTAGGTCGTGTTCCTAGTGGTTTACTAGGTAATGATGATGCCTTATGCAATGATTTATTCAATGCCAGTGAAGAGGCTTTGGATAGCGTTTGGCGCTTACCTCTTTGGGATGAGTACCAAGACCAATTAAAATCAAACTTTGCTGATATTGCAAATATTGGTGGTCGTGATGCAGGAACGATTACAGCCGCATGCTTTCTATCTCGCTTTACTGAAGACTATCAATGGGCACACCTTGATATTGCGGGTACAGCTTGGAAGTCAGGCGATGCAAAAGGTGCGACAGGCCGTCCAGTGCCACTCTTAGTGCAATATTTATTAAACCGCGCGAATGCTGCCTAAGGTTAATTTTTATATCTTGTCATCCCAGTCAGAACAAGGACGACAACAGTTTGCTTGTAAATTAGCCGAGAAAGCATTTCGCCTCGGCTATAAAGCCTATATTTTGACCGATACTCAGCAACAAGCGCAGAGCATTAATAAACTACTATGGACTTTTCGTGCCAATAGTTTTGTCCCTCATGACATTTATCAAGACGACTTACCCAAGCTTGAAAATGCCATTATAATTGGTACGCATCAACCGCCTGAAGCTTGGCAACATACGATCATAAATTTATCGTCATATTGTCCCGATAGCATAAACCGTTCTGAGCAAATTTTTGAACTGCTAGATAATGATGAAACACACAAACAAGCGGGGCGTAAACGCTACCGCTTATATCAGCAGCAAGGCATAACCCCAAATACTCATAAAATGTAACAACATTTTTAACCTTTTTTATTACAGACAGTACTCATGGAAAAAACTTACAGCCCTAACTCTATCGAACAACACTGGTACAAAACGTGGGAAGACAAAGGTTACTTTTCTGCAAAACCAGAGGGTGACTCTTTTTGCGTCATGATTCCGCCTCCTAATGTCACCGGTAGTTTACACATGGGGCACGCATTCCAAGATACCATTATGGATGCTCTCACCCGCTACCATCGTATGAAAGGCAATAGCACGTTATGGCAGCCAGGTACGGATCACGCAGGAATTGCGACACAAATGGTCGTAGAGCGCCTAATTAATAAAGAAGGTAAAACACGCCATGATTATGGCCGTGAAGAATTTATTAAACGTATTTGGGAATGGAAAGAAGAGTCGGGCGGCACCATTACCAAACAATTACGTCGTATGGGCGCCTCTTTAGATTGGGAGCGTGAACGCTTCACCATGGATGACGGACTGTCTGAAGCGGTAAAAGAAGTGTTTGTTACTTTGCATGAAGAAGGCTTAATTTATCGTGGTAAACGCTTAGTTAACTGGGACCCTGTTTTACATACCGCTGTTTCTGATTTAGAAGTTTTATCTGAAGAAGAAAATGGTTTTATGTGGCATATGCGTTACCCACTAGCCAATGGTGAAGGCCATTTAGTGGTCGCAACTACTCGCCCTGAAACGATGCTCGGTGATGCTGCCGTTGCCATTCACCCAAAAGATGAGCGCTATCAACATTTATTAGGTCAATTTATTAAGTTGCCGCTTACGGGGCGTTTAATTCCAATTATTGCGGATGACTACGTTGACCCTGAATTTGGAACAGGTTGTGTCAAAATCACCCCTGCCCATGATTTTAATGACTATGAGGTGTGGTCACGCCATAAAAATACCAGCGCTATTCAAGATCAAATTCATGGTGGTTTAATTAATCTATTCACTGTTGACGCTGCTATTCGCGCCAATGAAGAGGAAGATCAAGGCGTTATTCCTGAACAATATATAGGCTTAGATCGCGTTGCCGCGCGTAAACAAATCGTTGCCGACCTTAAGGCCTTGGATTTACTAGAAAAAATTGAAGATCATAAGTTAATGGTTCCTCGTGGCGATCGCTCTGGCAGTATTATTGAGCCACTATTAACTGACCAGTGGTACGTCAAAGTTGCACCCCTTGCTGAGCCAGCTATTGAAGCCGTTAAAAGTGGTGAAATCCAATTTGTCCCTGATAACTGGAAAAACACTTACTATGACTGGATGAATAATATCCAAGACTGGTGTATTTCTCGTCAAATCTGGTGGGGACATAGAATCCCAGCTTGGTACGATGAACAAGACAACATCTATGTCGGGCGCTCTGAAGCTGAAGTACGCGAAAAACATAATTTAGCGGATGATTACCCATTACGCCAAGATGAAGATGTTTTAGATACTTGGTTCTCTTCTGCCCTATGGCCTTTTTCTACCTTAGGCTGGCCAGAGAAAACACCTGAACTTGCCCAACATTACCCAACCAGTGTTTTAGTCACCGGTTTTGATATTATTTTCTTTTGGGTTGCCCGAATGATTATGATGGGGCAAAAATTCATGGGTGAAGTACCGTTCAAAAAGATTTATATTCATGGTTTAGTGCGTGATGCACAAGGCCAAAAAATGTCTAAATCAAAAGGAAATGTACTTGACCCTATTGATTTAATTGACGGCATCAGCCTTGAAGATTTAGTGGCTAAAAGAACCGCCGGAATGATGCAACCTCATTTAGCTGAAAAAATCGAAAAAGCAACTCGTAAAGAATTCCCTGAAGGTATTCCTTCTTATGGTACAGATGCACTTCGATTTACCTTTGCCTCACTTGCCTCAACGGGCCGTGATATTCGCTTAGACAGTGATCGCTTATATGGCTACCGTAATTTCTGTAATAAGATATGGAATGCGGCTCGCTTTGTATTGATGAATACCGAAGAGCATGACTGTGGCCTAAAAGGTGGCGATTTAGAATACAGCGAAGCAGATAAGTGGATTATTTCACGTCTTAACCAAGTCATCGCCTCAACCACTGATGCAATCGACAATTACCGTTTTGACCATGCCGCCCAAGAAATCTATGAATTCACATGGAATGAATACTGCGACTGGTATTTAGAACTTTCTAAAATTTCTCTACAATCAGACAATGAAGCCTTACAGCGCGGAACTCGCCAGACCCTACTAACCGTATTGGAAACTACTTTACGTCTTGCTCACCCTATCATGCCTTTTATTACAGAGGAAATTTGGCAGCGTGTTGCTCCCTTAGCTGGCGTAGAAGCAGAAACCATTATGTTACAGCCCTACCCAGTAACAGACCCTGAACAAATTGATGCACAAGCTATCGATGCAATCGAATGGACTAAACAGTTTATTTTAGGTGTACGCCGTATTCGTGGTGAGATGAATATAGCACCTGGAAAACCATTACCTGTGTTATTGGAAAATGTCACTGAAACCGATGAAAATCATTTAGCTCAAGCTAAAATTTATTTACAAAAACTGGGTCGCATTGAATCTATCAGCTGTTTAGGTGCTAATGAAACCGCACCTGAGTCTGCTATTTCTTTAGTTAATGATTTACGAATTCTAATTCCAATGGCGGGGCTAATTGATAAACAGGCTGAAATTGCGCGCCTAGAAAAAGAAATCCAAAAATTAGAAAAAGATTTGCCACGCATTGAAGGAAAGCTTAATAATCCTAAGTTTGTTGATAAAGCACCCGCTGCCGTTATCGATAAAGAAAAAGAAAAATTAGCTAACCTACATTCATCGTTAAGCAACTTTAATGAACAGCTCGTAAAAATTCGTGCGCTTTAATAAAAAATTTAAGCCTAAATAATGAATGAAGATCCCAAAGGTTTAGCTAACTGGACGCTGGCACTAGAAGAAGAAGATATGCCTATCTTTTCTAATACTGCCAGCCAAATACAGTCCGTCTTAAGTGATGACAAGAAAGGTGCGATGGAGCTTGCATCAGTTATTATGCAAGACCCTAATTTGACTGCCAAACTGCTAAAAATGAGTAACAGCATTCATTACAACCCATCCAGTAAAAAGATGGTAACGGTATCAAGGTCTATTGTTGTTTTAGGGTGTGCCGTGATTCGTGAACTGACTTTAGCCTGTTCATTCCTTGATACCATTTTATCTCAATCCAATAAAACTAAAGCAAATGAAGAAATAGCCATTGCTATTCATGCTGCAGTTCAAGCGAGAGCATTAGCTGTTTTAATGAGGGACAGCTCGCCTGAAGAGGTTTTTATAGCAGCCCTTTTACACAATATAGGAGCAATTTCTTTTTGGTGTTTTAACAAAAAACAAGGGAATAAAATTTTAGCTCAAATAAGGGCAGGAAAAACAGAACCAGAAGCTGAACAAGAAATTTTAAACTTCAAATTAAGCGCTCTCAGTTATGAATTGTGTCGAAATTTTAAGTTTACAGGGCTGATAAAAGAATCAATTAATAACGTAAAAAATAATCGTACAAAACTAGTTAATCTGAGCATTCAAATAGCAAGAGAAAGCCAGTTTGGTTGGGATTCAGAAGCGATCACTCAGTGTTTAAATGAATTAAAAAAACTGACTAGTTTACCCACCGACTCTCTCACAACAACACTTAAGAAAAACACGAATGATGCCATTCAAATTGCCCAGCAATTTGGGGCCAATAATGCTGCACATATAATACAAAGACACGCCCAAAAAAGTGGCACTACGCACAAAGTAATACCAGAAACGGTTATTGCTCCCATCCCCGAAAATCCACAACAGCTACAATTTCAGATATTGCAAGATATCAGCAACCTACTCACTGATAAGATTAACTTGAACTTACTATTTGAAACCGTGGTGGAAGGCATACATCGTAGTTTATGCATGGATAGAAGCTGCTTTATGCTGGTAACACACAGCAAAAACAAACTGAGTGAAAAATTTTCATTCGGCTGGCATATTGGTGACTTCCAAGAAAAAATCACCTTTACTTTATCTGACAACCCTCCCAATTTATTTTATTATGTCAGTCACTTAAATAGTGCTTTATGGGCGACCCCTGACAAACATCAACCCTACTACACGTCTTACATCCTTAATACCGTAGGTAATGTTGAATGCTTTTTACTCCCACTTTACTCAGAAAGTAAATTTATTGGCCTCATCTATGCTGACCGTGCAATACACAACAAAAAACTAACCCAAGAAGATTTTAATGCAGCCAAGCTGTTTGTCCAACAAGCCTCTTTAGGGCTAAACCTCTATCGTACACACAAATGACTACACAATATGACGATTTACAGGTTGCACTGGTTGAGCCGTCTACAACTCAGCAACTTATCATTAGCAACTTCTTAAAAGACGCAGGTATCACAGATATTAGCTGCTACACCACTGGTGATGAGCTTTTTCTCAGTCTTACTGCAATACAGCCTGATTTAATTATCAGCGCCATGTACCTACCTGATATGACGGGCAGTGAACTGGTTTATAAACTTCGTGAAGACGAAGAATATACGATGGCTTTTATGCTAATCTCTAGCGAAACAAATGTATCAAGCCTCGACCCCATTCGTCAGGCTGGAGCAACAGCAATTTTACCAAAGCCCTTCTCTGCAGAAGAGTTAAATGTTGCCTTAGCTGCAACCATTGACTACCTTAATCCTGAAAAAGTTTCATTAGAGTATTTTGATATTGAGGATGTTTCAGTTTTACTTGTAGATGATAGCCCTCTTGCACTTAAATATACCAGCCGAATACTTAACGATATTGGCATCGAAAGCATTACCCAAGTAAAGGACGGGAGCGAAGCTATTCCCTTACTTGAAAATCAATATTTCGATTTAATTATCACTGATTACAATATGCCTGAAGTCGATGGCTTAGAGCTGACTTCTTATATTCGTGATCAAAGTGAACAAAAAACTATTCCTATTATTATGATAACGAGTGAGCAAGACTGCCAACGTTTAGCTATTATTAAGCATGCAGGTGTTTCTGCTATATTAGACAAACCCTTTGAGCCTGCCTCAATACGTGCCTTTATCGTAAGTTTGTTAAATTAATTATGACTGAAGTACTTGGCGAATACGTGAGTTTCATCTATATTTAGTCACACAGACAATAAAAAAATCAATTCTTTATGGTAACAAGTTCATCAGACATGCACTTTAGTGGTTTACTAAAATGCATCATTCAAGAAGGCCTGTTAAGTGAAGCTGATGCAAAATCATGCAGCGAAGCCGCTCAAAAGAGTAAAACTCCACTTATTAGTTACCTCGTTCAGAATAAACATATTAGCGCTGCCGAAATTGCAACGCATGCAGCCGCTGAATTTGGGTTACCCTTTCTAGACCTATCTTCTATCGATAAGTCTTTTTTACCTGCCGGCCTGGTGAGTGAAAACTTAATTCGCAAACATCACGCGCTTCCTCTTTTTAAAAGAGGTAACCGCTTATTTGTAGCTTTATCCGATCCTACAAATTTTCAAGCATTAGATGATATAAAGTTTCATACACGCTTAAGTACTGAAACAATTTTAGTAGAAGAAGATAAGCTTGCGAGTAGCATTGATTCGTTCCTAGAAGCCGCCGATACCTCTATGACGGACCTTTTAGACGAAGATCTAGATAATATTGAATTAACAGGGGGCGACGAGTTACCGAAAGAAGATGATTCAGGTAGTGATATTGACGATGCGCCCATCGTGCGTTTTGTAAATAAAATATTATTAGATGCGATTAAAAAAGGTGCCTCTGATATTCATTTAGAACCGTTTGAAAAAACCTTTCGCATTCGCTTTAGAAGTGACGGCATGCTATCTGAAGTGGCGAGCCCACCGACTAATATTGCTAACCGCATTATTTCACGCATAAAAGTGATGTCTAAAATGGATATTGCGGAACGCCGCGTACCCCAAGATGGTCGTATAAAAATGACCCTCTCCCGTCATAAAGCGATTGATTTTCGTGTTAATAGCTGCCCTACTCTGTTTGGTGAAAAAGTAGTATTACGTATTTTAGATCCAACCAGTGCTCAATTAGGTATTGAAAAACTAGGTTTTGAACCTGAACAACAAAAACTATTTCTTGATGCCATTCAGAAACCTTATGGCATGATCTTAGTTACCGGTCCAACGGGAAGTGGTAAAACCGTTTCTTTATATACCGGTCTAAATATTCTAAATACGGTTGAACGAAATATTTCAACAGCGGAAGACCCGGTTGAAATTACCGTAGAAGGAATCAACCAAGTTAACATGAATGTTAAAGCTGGACTTACCTTTGCCACGGCATTAAGAGCCTTCTTACGACAAGATCCAGACATTATTATGGTTGGGGAGATTCGTGACCTAGAAACCGCTGAGATTGCTGTAAAAGCCGCACAAACAGGCCACATGGTACTATCAACACTCCATACTAATGACGCCCCACAGACATTAAATCGTCTATTACAAATGGGGATCCCCGCATTTAATATTGTTTCCTCTGTTTTACTTATTATGGCGCAACGTTTAGCAAGACGCTTATGCGAACATTGTAAAGTTGATTCAGAATACCCGGAAAATACCCTTCTAGAGGCGGGCTTTAATAAAGAAGAGTTAAATTCTTTTACAGTTTTCAAAGCCGTAGGTTGTGATAGCTGTAATGATGGCTATAAAGGCCGAGTGGGTATCTATCAAGTTATGCCGATTACTGAAGCAATGCGCGCTCGTATTTTAGAGGGCTGTAATGCCATGGAATTAGGGGAACAAGCAAAATCTGATGGTGTAAATGATTTAAGACGGTCTGGCTTATTAAAAATCAGGCAAGGCATTACTAGCCTAGAAGAAATCGACAGAGTAACAAGGGAATAATTATGGCTGAAAGCAAAGAACAACTAGACTTTACTTGGAAAGGTAAAGACAAAAGTGGCAAGGTTATTACCGGAGAAATGTCTGCGTATAGTGACACTATTGTACGTGCAGAGCTTCGTCGCCAAAATGTACGTGTTATTGCTGTTAAAAAGAAGCCTAAACCTCTCTTTACAAAAGCTAAAGCACAAATCACCACAAAAGATATTGCTATTTTTGCTCGGCAATTAGCAACCATGCTAGAGTCTGGTGTCCCCTTAGTTCAGGCCTTTGATATTGTAGGAAAAGGCCATGATAACCCGTCAATGTCTGAAATGTTACTGGCTATTAAGCTAGATATTGAAGGCGGTGATACCTTAGCTCAAGCCCTACAAAAACGCCCTATATATTTTGATGAGCTATTTTGTAACTTAGTAGATGCCGGTGAACAAGCGGGGGTATTAGAAGGTCTACTAGATAAAATTGCCACCTATAAAGAAAAATCTGAATCGATTAAAGCTAAAGTAAAAAAAGCACTCACCTACCCAATTGCAGTTATCGTAGTTGCTTTTATCGTTACCGCAATTTTATTAATCTTTGTTGTCCCTGTTTTTAAAGACTTATTTGACAGTTTTGGCGCTGAATTACCTGCTTTTACCTTATGGGTTATGGGGTTATCCGATTGGATGGTTGCCTATTGGTACTACATTGTCGGTACAGTTGTTGCCACTGTGTATACCTTTGGCTATTTCAAAAAACGCTCAAAGAAATTCAATTACTTTCTTGACCGTACCATGCTTAAACTACCCATCGTTGGTATAATTTTACATAAATCAGCCATCGCTCGATTCGCTAGAACCTTATCAACTATGTCAGCAGCGGGGGTTCCTTTAGTAGAAGCACTTGAATCAGTTGCAGGAGCCTGTGGCAATATTGTCTATTACCAAGCCGTCATGCAAATGCGTGAAGATGTCTCTACCGGACAAAGCATGCAATATTCCATGGTTCAAACCAAACTGTTTCCACACATGGTAGTACAAATGCTCGCCATTGGTGAAGAGTCCGGCTCCATTGATAAAATGTTAGATAAAGTTGCTGACTTTTACGAAGAAGAAGTCGATAACTTAGTCGATAACCTTAGTAGCTTAATGGAACCGTTTATTATGGCTGTCTTAGGTGTTTTAGTGGGGGGATTAATTGTCGCTATGTACCTACCAATTTTCAAGCTTGGTGCAGCCGTGGGGTAAAACCAGTTTCCCTTCTTTTTTCGATTCAAACTACAATGACAATAAAAAACCCTCAAAGATAAATCCTTTGAGGATTTTTATTTCACTATATTCTTCCCTAAGCATAGGTCACTGCCATTAAGTTAAGGAAAAAAGAATTTATTTTAATTTCTCCGCCCCCAACCCCCTCCATCAAGAGGGGGCTTAAGAGCAAGAAAAAATCACCCTTAAACCGCTTAACTTAATGGCAGTGAAGCATAGGTATCTACACAAGTCTTAAAGCCTTCTCCAGAGGGAGAAGGTTGGATGAGGGGGAAAATAGATAAGTGTCTGATTTTATTCTCCTCACCCCTGCCCTCTCCAGCAGGAGAGGGAGTCATTGAGTGCTATAACTCATTGTATTTTAAGTGTAAAAAGTTGTATAGATAGCTATACCCCTAAGCCTACTCAAGGCTCATAGAGAATAATTCTATTTCTACCTGTTTGTTTAGCCTCGTAAAGCCCTTTATCTGCTCTATGTAGCATCACTTCTATTTCACTGTCTTCTTGTTGTAGAGAGCTAACCCCTGCACTAACAGTAAAATTAAACTTACTATTATTCTCATCACAAAATTTTATTTTTTCTATACTTACCCGTATTTTATTGGCTATTTCGTAAGCATCTTCTTGGCTAGTGTTTGGTAATAGTAGGACAAATTCTTCACCACCAATTCTTGCAGAAATATCACTTGCTCTTGATTTATTTAGATGCGTGGAAAATACTTTAATAACGTCATCACCTATACTGTGCCCATAAGTATCATTAATTTTTTTAAATTCATCAATATCAAACATAACGATACTTAAGGGCTTTCCTTCCCTTTTTGCAAGCAGTATAAGTTTTTGACTTATAGAATATAAGAATCTTCGGTTATATAATCCAGTTAATGGATCGCGGTTTGCAAGCTCTTTTAACTTCTCTTTTGATTCTTCTAGTTCTTTTGTCCTTTCATATACTCTTTTATCTAACTTCAAGTTGGCTTCATTAACCAATGAAATCTTGTCATTTTGAAGTTTTTTTATTCTATAGGCTAATGCAAGAGAGAATAAAATCATTTCAATAAAAGAGCCTAAGATGATGCTGTGTCGTGTTAATGAGTTATACTCCAAATACCCATAAGCTAAAGCACCAAATAATATTGCCATTGAAATAAAAAACACTTGTGCTATAAGAAAAAACAAAGCTGTTTTATTACCTAAACGATAACTTTTAACCCCCACATAGAGTAAATAAGGAAATAGAAAAATAACTATCCCATTAAATATTATGAATGAATGTTGTAAAGAAAATATACAGCTAAAGGTCAGTAATAGAAAAGTATATGCTGTATATTTCAAACCACTATGAATTTTTCGGGACATCTTTTTTACATCTAATATTTCTATACTAAAAAATATAAGAAAAGCAATCCATAGTGGAGTAATCATACTTGCTAAGTAAAAAGACTGAGTACTATTAAATGTATTAAAGGGGAAAAAACCATTTAGCATTAATTGCCAAAGTAAAAACAAAAAAGCATAGATGACATAATATAAATAAGACTTATCTTTACTAAATAAGTAGATAACTACATTATATAAAAGTAAAGCAATAATTCCTCCAAAAAATAAGGAATATATAGACTTATAATCTTGATCATATTTATTTAAGGACTGACTATCTAAAATATAAAAAGAGGTCATATTTGGATAAATAGAGGATAGACTAAAATAAATAATTTTAGATTGACCACTATCTAATTGTACTGAAACCACTGGTTTTTTTAGCTCATTTTGTCTGCCTTCGGAGAAATAGCCAACACCTAACTTTTTCTCTTGATAAAAGTTACCCTTTTCCTGAATATAAAAATTAATTTTATCAATAAAATTTTCCGTGAATTTTATATGGTAATTAATTCCTGAATCTAAGGCGTTTGTTAATTTAAATTTAACCCAAAAAACAGATTTTGAATACCCCTTGCTAATTGCATTAGAGTGCTGTGCAAATGCTTTAAGCTCTTGAATTTGTGAAAAAGATAAAGATGCGGAGCTATCTTCATAAATACCTACCGTAAAATTTTTAAAAATTTCACCTTGCGTAGAAATAACTATGTCATTTTGCTTTGCAGTTGCTGAAGCGCAAAAAAGCATGACAAGGATTGAGAAATACCGAATCACTTAAAGCGCCGGTAAAGGAAATTTACTCGGTTCATAATCTATTGTTGATAGTGTTCTAAAAGGGAAACCATTTTTTCATAACTTTTCTGAAGCTCGATAAATCCTGACCTTGCTCGCTCTACTTTACCTTCTTGATGTTTATTAAATAAAGCACTAGCAGTATCATGCATTTCAATATGTGCCAAATCTAACTCTTTTAACCAGCTTTCATTAAACGTATTTTCTAAAGTCGCTTGGTTGATAAAAATACCACATTGGCATTTTTTACTTTTAAGTACTGGCCACCTATCGACACTATCAGACTCAGTCTGTATGTTATTTTCAAAATTATTTCGCCAGTGATGTAAGCTGAGTAAAAGCAGCTGTATTTTTATTTCCTTTGGTGAATATTTTTTATCTATAAAAGATTTCCACCGCGCATCTGGAGTATAACTTGATAACCAAGCTGGAAAATCACCTGCTGGCATTGGCCTAGCAATACCATAACCCTGTGCTTGATTACACCCAGTCGCAAGTAACATGATTCCATGCTCCGTTGTTTCCACACCTTCTGCAATCACTTCTCTATTGAATGCTTCAGCTAAACCAATAACGCCATCAATAATCGCATAATCATTCGGGTCATCCAACATATCCCTAACAAAGGATTGATCAATTTTAATTGTCTGGACAGCTAAACTTCTTATATGTGTCAGCGATGAATAGCCAGTCCCAAAATCATCTAGTGCAACATTCACACCCAAAGTATGAATACAGGACTTTATAATTTTACTAATTGCGTTTAGGTCGCCTAAGGCACTACTTTCTAATATCTCTAGTTGTACATTTTTTGAATAGACTTTTGGGTATTGCGCCAAAGCAGCATCAAGGTCATCAATGAAAGATGGGTACTGCATATGATAGGAAGAAATATTAATGCTCACTTCAATATTAATACCCTGCTCCCTCCAAATATCTAACTGCTTTAGTGCTTCATTAATAACCCATTTACCAATTTCAATTTCTAAACCCGTTTCTTCAATAATAGGTAAAAACTCAAGTGGAGGTATTAACCCCTTTTCTGGATGAATCCATCGAATTAAAGCCTCGGCACCAAAAACCTTACCCATCTTCATATTAACCTTAGGTTGGTAATACAAAGAAAACTCTTGATTTGATAGCGCTTTTTCTATCTCCTTTAACTGAACACTTCTCTGAATAAGAAGCTGATCTTGCTCAGCACTAAATAAATGAAAACGATTTCTACCGTCTAATTTGGCTTGATACATTGCTTGGTCTGCATGACGCATTAACGTGTCTAAATCTGCATCATCTAAAGGGTACAAAGTAACACCGAGCGACGCGCTGATACAGATTAATTGGCCATCAATTTTATAAGGCTGAGCAAGCGCTTTAATAATGCGCGTAAGCATTTGTTCACATTGAGGAATTGATTCCATATCGCCTAATAAAAGTACAAACTCATCCCCTCCCTGACGCGACACAGTATCTTCATTTCTAATGCTATCCTGAATACGTGTAGCAACCTCAATTAATAGTTCATCACCCGTCTCATGCCCATGAAGGTCATTAACAGGTTTAAAATGATCTAAATCAAGAAAGCAAACAGCCAGCATGGATTTCTTGCGCTTACTATGCGCGAGTGCCTGACTAAACCGGTCGGTTAATAACACCCTATTTGGAAGTTGAGTTAACACATCATAATGTGCCATTTGTTCCATTATTTCTTGTTGCTTTTTACTATGCGTAATATCAGAAAAGATGCCTACATAATGCATAACATTACCTGCATCATCCAATATATGGGAAATAGAGAGTAACTCTGCATACAGCTTACCGCTTTTAGTGCGATTCCAAAGCTCACCTTGCCAGTGCCCTTTTTCGTTAATTTCTTTCCACATATGGGTATAAAATTCAGGTTTTTGTTTACCTGAACTTAAAATTTTAGGATTTTTACCAATAATCTCTTCAAGGGTGTAACCTGTAATTTTAGTAAATGCTGGATTTACATCAAAAATATTACCTTCGGCATCAGTAATGGTAATCCCTTCATCAGTATCATGAAATACTTTCTCGGAAAGTTGTTGTTTCTCTTCGGATTTTTGTCGTTCAGTAATATCTAAAATAATAGCAACAAAAGCAGGTTTTAATAAAAAATGTGTTAGCTGTAAATATATTTCAACACCGTAACAGGAACCATCTTTTCGTTGATGCTTAGTTATAAACTGAATCATTTCTGTTGTACCCGTTCGAAGTGGCTCAACTAATTGATTAAACTGTTCTAAAGAGACTTCAGGTTTAATATCTAAGGGCGTTAATTCACTTAATTCTTCTTGACTATAGCCAATATTTTCGCAGGCCCCTCGGTTTGCCTTAATAAATCGGTAGGTATCCGCATCAAAGATAAATATTTCTGTTAATGAATTTTCAAAAATACTTCCATAATGCTCTTCACTAGCTTTTAACGAACTTTCTATTTGTTTTCGCTCACTAATATCACGGACAAATGCATTAAATTCATAACCACCATTAACCTTAAGCGAGGCAACGCTAATTTCTATTGGAAATTCATGTCCATCGCGATGCAGTGCATTTTTTTCACGCACTTTATTAGTATCTGTATCTTGATGACTCACTAAAAATTGATTTAATTCCGTAATATAAGCGTCTCTAGATTGAGAAGGTATGACAGTATTGGGTAGTGTTTTACCCAATACATCACCTTGTCTCCAGCCAAAAATACTTTCTGCTTGATGACTCCACCCGGTAATTTCACCCTTAGCATTAATTTGAATTAAAGCATCATGAGCCGAGTCTATAATTGAATTTATACGTGCTTTATCTTCTTTTTCAGCATTAATTAGACGAGTTAATTCATCGGCCATATAGTTAAAGCTTTTAATAATCGTATTTAACTCACTTTTAGGATTAAGCTCCAAACGTGAGTTTAAATCACCCTTTGCAAACGTGACAGTTGTCCTAGCAATAGCATCTATCCCTTTTACTGTTGCTATATAAATACCGGCTGCAAAGTAGAAAACACTAAAAAAAGCCAATAAAACAATAATCGCACTGGTAATTAGAACTTGAGTTGCATTTTCATGCTGCTTTTTAATCAGTAATTCAGTGGTCGGTAATAAGACCCCATACATAACCGTATAAGTATTATCAATAGCTGTCGTGGTTATATCAAAGAAGTTCTCTGGTGTTATCTGATGGCCTTCCAGAAGAATATCAGACTCTACTAAAGAAAAAATATAGTGTGTATTTTTAAAGGTCTCTTGCGATGACTCTAATAAAGATTGTGCAATTGATGGATTATAACGCGCTGTTTTTTCCAGATTACGTTGTAGCAAATAAATAGCTTTGTTTGCTTGCCCTACCAATGTATTTATCTGTACTTTTTGTAATTCGGAAGATTCTTTTCTTGCCAATATACCTGTACCAAAAGCACGTATTTGTCCCAAATATTCTTGAGCTGAAGCAAGCTGGCGAATCGTTGTATCAAGTAAATAAAATGTATCTAAGTTTGGATGATTTGTTAATTCATAAGTATCAGCAATCGTTTGTGCAAAAAATAGCAAACGGTCAACAATCATTGTCTGCTTTTCAAAATTATCGCTGACAGATAAAGCCATACCTTTTGTTTTTACTTCTTCCCATTCACTCACTATCTTTTGCCATTGCTCAGTGTTGATAGTCACGAGTGGTAAGGTGCCTTTTAAAGCAACAAATGCATTATCTGTTTGCATTTGTTTTGTTTGCCGCGGCTCTTTTAATGTTACTGTCCCGCCTAATACCGCCGATGATAGTCCTCTATGTTGCTGCATTAATTGCACCGTTTTAAACAAGGGTGACAATATCGTTAGACCAACCAACTCATGCTCTGAGGTTTTAATAACTTTATTAATATGCGTATATAAATAACCTGAAATAACAGAAAAAGCAAGCAAGGTCAGAAACGTCAAAACAAGGGTGCGCCACATAAAAGTCAAACGTTGCATTAACGCAGTAGCTGGCTGAAATAACAAACTGAATCTTCGATAGATCCATGTTCTTGGCTTTTTATTTTTCATTATCATCTTTTGAACTAACTGTGTTTAATGAGTGTTAGCATTTACTAATACCTAGCGTTGAAGTCTAGCAGTAATCACTGCGTATTGCATCCAATGCCTTAGCTTAAAAACGTGCTATAAATCATACTCCCTTTATATAAATAACCTTTAAAATTTAAGAAAAATACTAGCCCCACTTATATAGCTCTGCCTTTAACCCATCATCATCTACACTTACACACACTTGCCATTGTTAGTCTATAATATATAGATTATAAATATGTATATCTAAGCAAGACTGAATCACATTACGAACGTAGTTTTCCCCCTTATTTATTAGCTCCACTTTAGGCTACACATTTAAGACGGGACAGAAGTAGGATGGGCAAAGGGGCTTTATCCGTGCCCATCAATTTAGCACGATGTTTTTGATGGGCACGTCGTACCTCCTTTGCCCATCCTACATTTTATAATGTTGTCCCGCTTTAAAATGGTAGCCCCACTTTAAACTACATTTATTCATCACACTTACGCCCTTAACAATCCCTACTTTTTTATAAACTCAATATGTCTTCATACTCAATTATTTTAAATTCCCCCGCTTTACTCAGTTTTTTTGCAGGCATACTAGGTTTATTAGTGGGTAGCTTCCTCAATGTGGTTATTTATCGTTTACCGCTTATGATGAAACAGGGGTGGAAACAAGAGTGCCAAGAATTTCTTGAGCTCCCTATTGATGTCCCTACTGAACCCTTTAATTTAGCCTTACCTGCTTCGCATTGCCCTAACTGCAAATCCAGCATTAAGGCGCATCAAAACATTCCTGTCTTTAGTTATTTATTCTTAAAAGGAAAGTGCGCTAATTGCGCTGTTTCTATTTCTGCTCGTTACCCAGCCGTTGAAGCTTTAACAGGAATCTTATCCGCTGTTGTCGCCTATCAATTAGGGGGGAATATTGAAACCCTATTTGCTCTTTTCCTAACATGGATTCTTATTGCCTTAAGTGGCATTGATTTTGATCATCAATTACTGCCTGATAATATGACGCTACCAGTCATGTGGTTAGGCATACTATTAAGCCTATTTAATCTATTTACTGACCCTGTTTCTAGTCTTGTCGGAGCGATAGCGGGATATATGACTTTGTGGACTATTTACCAGCTATTCAAATTATTAACAGGTAAAGAAGGCATGGGCTTTGGTGATTTCAAATTACTCGCTTTATTTGGTGCATGGTTAGGCTGGCAATACCTACCTTTAATTATTTTATTATCTTCTTTAGTGGGTGCAATTATTGGCGTCTCAATGATTATATTGCTAGGCCGTGATAAAAATATTCCTATCCCTTTTGGTCCTTATCTCGCCATTGCAGGTTGGATTGCAATGTTATGGGGCGATCAAATCAATAGCCTCTATTTAAATAGTATGGGGTTATAAACGACTATGTATAAAGTGGGCTTAACGGGTGGCATTGGCTGTGGGAAAACCACAGTCTCAAGTTTATTTAAGCAACTGGGTGTCCCGATTATTGATGCGGATGATATTGCTCATCAACTTGTTACACCCGGCAAACAAGCCCTAAGAGAAATCAGTGATTCGTTCGGAAAAAACTATATTTTAGAAGATGGCACATTAAACAGAAGTAAGCTTCGAGAAGCTATTTTTAATAATGATGAAAAAAAATGCCTATTAGAAAGCATTATGCACCCCTTGGTTTACAAGGAAATTGACCTACAATTAAACAACGTATTTGCTCCTTATGCCATCTTATCCATTCCATTATTATTAGAAACTAAGATGCAATCTTTAGTGAATCATATTTTAGTGATTGACTGCTCTAGGGAAGAACAGATTAATCGGGTAAAATTACGAGATGAATCAAGTACAGAACAAATCATCCATATTATAAATAGCCAAGTAAGCCGCTCTGAGCGCTTAGCTGAGGCAGATAGCATTATTGATAATACTCAAGACTTGTTAAAACTAAGTGAACAAGTTAGATATTTACACCAGCAACTTATTAATCAAGCACAGTGACTACAGACTATATTAACTATGAATTCCCTCTCAATGAACGCATGCGTGTATTCATTCGTCTTGAACAGTTATTTTTACAACTGGATCACTTCTTAGCGGGTACAAGTATTTGGGACAAGCGTACCACCGTGAGTACCTTAGTTGATATTTTACAAATTTTCACCCGACACGATTTAAAAGCAGAAACACTCAAAGAACTAGAACGCCATTCAAATAGGTTAAACCAACTGTCCGCTCATGATGGTGTAGATACTCAACGATTACGACAAATCATTACTGAACTCAATTCAACCAGCAAGATCCTTTATGCGACCAATGGAAAAATAGACCTTTCAAGTATGGAAAGTGATTTATTTAAAACCATTACACACCGCTCGAGTATCCCAGGTGGCACTTGCTCATTTGACCTCCCTGCTTATCATTTTTGGTTAGAACACAACCCAGAGCAACAGGAACATGATATTCAAATATGGATCAGTCAATTTTCGACCATTCGTACCGCTATTGACCTTATTTTAAATTTTATTCGTTTAAGCGGAACATCAAATAATGAAGTTGCTAATAAAGGCTTTTATCAATTTAATTTAGAGCCCTCACAACCTTATCAAATCATTACTATTAAATTAATACGTAGTAACCCTTATTTTGTTGAAATTAGTGGTGGAAGGCATAGATTTACAGCGCGTTTCATGCGAGCTGCTGCAGGTACTGCCCGCCCTAAACAAGTAACTGATGATGTTGATTTCTTGTTAACCCAGAGTATCTTTTAACGACACTCTGAACATAAACCATGCAGCTCTAATGTTAAATTTTTAGGCGTAAACTGAGCTTGCTGACTCAATATAAATAAAGCGTCATAAACAGCACCAGCCTCTAGTTCATAAGCATTCTTACAGTTATCACAAACCAGTATTGCCGTTTTGTGCTGTTTATCTGCTTGTAAACAGCCTATAAATGCATTAAGTGACTCTATTTTATGCACTAAACCTACTTCCATTAAAAAATCTAAAGCCCTATAAATTGTAACGGGCTTTGCTTTAGGGTCTTCCTCTTTAAATAAATCTAATAGCTCATAGGCGCCAATCGCTTTATGACTCGTACAAACCAACTCCAACACGCGCTTTCTAATATCAGTTAAGCGCACCCCTTTATTCAAACAGATTTTCTCAGCGGCTTTTAAGGCATGAAGCCGACACTCATTATGATTATGTGGCTTCTGTAATTCTTTATTATCTAAATTTTCTTGCATATTAAAATGTTACTCTTACCCCTAGCTCAACTCCACGCCCTGGTTCTGGCGCTACTTCTCTTAACATGGAGGTAGAATTACGAATACTTGCGTTTAATAAATTATTCGCTTTTATAAAAAATAAAGCATCCACCTTTTCAGCCCAGCGTACTTTATAGTTTACATTCATATCTAATAATAAATAACCCTCCGTTTTAGATTCATTATCACCAAAATAGTTTTGTGCTTCGGCTCTCGTTAAACGTAAGCTTGAAGATATTGCATCATACCCTGAGTAGTTCGCCTGAAACCCATAACGTAAAGGGGGCATACGCGGTACATTTCCACCTGCATTTAATTCTCCACGCACATAATCACTAAACAAAAGAAAATTAATTTTATTATCTTCTCCACTCCAAACAGGAAAGTCGAGCTGGGCTTCGAAACCATAAAATCGCGCACTTTGTTGCATCGTTTCATATACCGGCAAACAAGATGAACTTGTTGCACAAGCCGCCACAAAATTTTGATTATCTAAATCAAACCAATGCCCTGTATTTTTCTGAAGAATATAATTATCACTCCAATTATGAAATAAATTTAGCTCTGTACTCAACCAATCAAAGTCAGCTCTAAAAGCAAGCTCAAGATTATACGAGGTTTCTAGTTGCAAATTCTCATTACCCAAATCATAACTCTGAGTTGCAAAATGTACCCCATCAGAAAATAGCTCTTGAACGTTAGGAGCGCGTTGCGCATGAGTAAATGCCATATTTATAAAAATATCATCCATAACATTCCATAATGCAGATAACGATACATTGACTGGCGTATGTTGCTTTACTGAAAACCCTTCGGCATCAACTTGTTGCGGCTCTATTCTCAGCCCTAGTTCGTAAGTAACATTTTTAGTTTGTACTTCCTCAAGCATAAATAATGCATAATTTTGGACATCTGAAGGCGGGATAAAAGCCTCCTCCCCAGTGGCTGTTAGCTGTGTGCTTTGCCCTTGAAAACCAAAAACACCTTGATCAATAAACCCTATCGCTTTATGTACGATTTCCGCACGCCCCTCAAAACCTTGGTTATCAAATTGCGTGCCTACAATCACACCTTCCTCTAATTCAACATGCTGATAATCATTATATGAAAAATCTATTTTTATTTTTTCTACCCATGAAAATAAATCATAAACTTCAGCCTTTAGATCATACCGAGCTTGTTGTAAATCAATACGTACCAATTCATTAACCGGCGGCACACCATACTTATTATCTAAATAATTAACTGAAAAACCTAGCATAGCATCATCACCTAGCCATGATCCTCCTAAGGTACCACTCCAACTTTTTGCATCACTATTTTCTACATACCCTAAAGCATTTGCTGTAACGGGAACTTGATAGTTCTGGTTTTCACGGAAAAACCCATCTATATGCCATGCAAAATCACCCAGGCTACCTTCATGCTTTAATGCACTACTCCATTGATTTGATACCGAGTTAAAGCGCTGCTCAAAAGTCGTCTTTAATTGTTCAGGAATATACATAGGAATACGATTATCAATCACATTGACAATCCCACCTATCACACCACTCCCATATAATAAGCTTGCAGGCCCACGTAAAACATCAATACGTTCCGCAAAAATCGCTTCCGTCGTATTTGCATGATCTGGGCTAATATTTGATACATCGAGACTACTCATGCCATTTTTCAGAACTTTTACTCGTGACCCTAACTGCCCTCTTATAACTGGCTGGCCAACACTAGACCCAAAAGACATACTATGAATACCCAGCTCTTGTTTTAAAGTTCCCCCTAAAGTGGTTGCTTGTTTTAAAGTTAAGTTCTCTCCACTTAAAGAGCTCAACAAACTCCCCATTGCTTTTGGGGAATCTTGTAAAGGCGAGGTTACAACAACAGGTTCTAAATTTTGTATTTCATTGGCACTTACAAAACTAGAAAAAACTAAAACCAACAAAGAAAAAAAGATAAATATCATACTAACTACAATTCAACATTAAAAATGAAACGTTATAATATTACATTTAACGATTAATTAAAACCTCCTTTTTTTCATGCCTTCTTTAGCACTCACCCATTTGCCTAAACAAATTGACCGCAATCTAATTTCTTATGCTGCAGGTACAGCTAACAAATTCGTGGCAACTGCTCACCACTTAATAAATCTAAAACGCGAGTCATACCAAACTCTGTTTTTATCGTTAACACCCCACGATCAACAGCGTCACCCACCTTGCCGATAATTTTTGCTTGCTCTCCTAAAGCATGACTATGCATAATTTTTAATGCTTTTTCTGCCTCATCTTCTGGAATAATTAATGCAAAACATCCTTCATTAGCAATATACAACGGATCAAAACCAAGAATTTCACATAGACTTTGTACGTCATCTTGTACCGGTAAGTCTTGTTGCTTAACTTCTAGCCGAAAACCTGCAGTCGTTGCTAACTCAATTAAGGTGCTAGCAAGCCCGCCACGTGTTAAATCACGCATACAGTGTAGATCTATACCTGCCTTCGTTAAACATCCCACTAAACCTGACACATCCGCGCAATCACTTTGAATATTATGCTCAAAATCAAAACCATCACGCTCTAACATAACCGCTAAGCCGTGCCGACCAATATCACTATTAACTATAATCACATCGCCTGAACGTATAGCTTGTACGCTACAATTTTGATTAGCTTCTAGACTACCCACACCAGCAGTATTAATATAAACACCATCGGCTTTTCCATGTTCAACTACTTTTGTATCGCCGGTAACAATACAAACGCCTGCCGCGCTCGCTGTTTCCTGCATAGACATTAAAATACGGCGTAAATCCTGTATTGCAAAACCTTCTTCTAAAATCAATGAGCAGGTGAGGTACAGGGGTTTTGCACCACTCATGGCCAAATCATTTAAAGTTCCGCAAACCGCTAATTTACCAATATCTCCACCCGGAAAAAACAAAGGCTTTACGACATACGAATCCGTTGTAAAAGCTATTTTAGAGTGATCCAGTTGTAAAACTGCACTGTCATTTTTCTGCTCTAAAATAGGGTTATTAAAAATTGGCTGAATCACTTCATCCAATAATTTCTGCATTAAACGCCCACCGCCACCGTGCGCCATAACAATCTGTTCATAATGCAAAGGAGTCGGGCAATTAAGTTTTATTTCAGTCATTTTGATAGCGTCGATATTGATAATAGGCCGCGCAAGCGCCCTCTGAAGAAACCATCGTTGCACCCAGCGGGTGCTCAGGTGTACATTCCTTATTAAACGCCGGACATTGTTCAGGCTTTATTAAGCCCTTTAATATCTCACCACTACGACACAATTTTGATTCTTCTGGATTAATATCCGCAACTGAAAATTGTAGCTCAGCATTCCACGCATCATAATCAGGGCTTAATGAAAAACCACTCTTAGTAATATTTCCAAGGCCACGCCAATGCCGGTCGGTTTCTATAAAAACTTGTTGCATCAGTTTTTGAGCCGTGACATTACCTTGCTCAGTCACAACGCGTTTAAACTGATTCTCAACTCGATAAGTATTTGCTTCCAGCTGTTGTATACATAAATAAATTCCCTGCAAAATATCTACAGGCTCAAAACCAGTCACGACAATGGGAATTTGATAATGCTGACTGATACTGTGATATTCGTGATAACCCATAATACTGCACACATGGCCCGCCCCTAAAAAGCCTTGTACGGTATTATCTGGGGAATCTAATAAGGCACGCATTACCGGTGGCACTCTTACATGGCAAGCAAGTAAAGAAAAATTATTGATAGCACGTTGCTTAGCCTGATAAACAGCCATAGCACAGGTTGGTGCAGTTGTTTCAAATCCTACTGCAAAAAAGACGACTTGTTTATCTGGGTTTTCTTCTGCTAACCCTAGCGCATCTAAAGGAGAATAAACAATACGAATATCTGAACCTTGAGATTTCAAGCTTAATAAATCATCCTTTGACCCTGGTACGCGTAACATATCGCCAAAAGAACAAAGAATGACATTCTCCTGCTGCGCAATAGCCAATGCTTTATCTATATAGGCCACAGGAGTAACACACACAGGACAACCTGGGCCATGCACTAAATTAATTTCTTTAGGGAGTAATTGATCCAAGCCATGCTTGATAATACTGTGTGTTTGTCCGCCACACACCTCCATAATAGTCCATGCTTGCGTCGTAATATCTGCTATAGCTTGCGACCACTCTTGTACTACTTTAGGGTCTCGGTATTCATCTACAAATTTCATTTATTTACCTTCCATTCAAACCATGCGAAGAGACTTTACTGATCCAGTGCACCTAACTGTTCAAAGGCCAATAAAGTTTGTTCAGCCTCCTCTTGGTCTAACACTGAAATAGCGAAGCCAGCATGCACAATGACATAATCATTAATAAGTGCCTCTGGAACATAAGCTAAACTCACTTCCTTACTGATACCTGAGAATTCAACTTTTCCTGTGCGACTCAATGGGTCGTCACCACTCATACTAATAATTTTTCCGGGTACTGCTAAACACATATCTTTCTCTTATTAAGACTCTATAGCTTCATTATAAAAATGACTGTAATATAACTGACCTAAAGCAAGCCCTGCATCGTTGCTAGGGATTTGTTCATGACTATAAACTTGGAAGCCAGAATTCTCTAATACTTGGTGAATTTTTTCAGTTAAAACTGCGTTCTGAAAACAACCACCACTCAAAACGACCTTTTTCTCACCCGCCAATTTTGCTATCTGTAAAATAATATCCGCCAAGGTATTATGGAATTTTACAGCAATGTCCGCTTTAGGCAATAAAACTAAATCATCAATAATCTCCTGAATTAACTCCGACCAATCGATGATAATCGGATGTGTAGAAACAAGATTATACGAATAAAGTTCATCCGTTGATGCTATTGAAGCCATTGCTTCCAAATAACTCGCAGCTTGCCCTTCATATTGATTACACTGACATAAATCTAACAAGCTTGAAACAGCATCAAACAACCTTCCCATACTACTACTTTGAGGTGTGTTTATTTTATTGATTAATGCCATATTCAATAACTGTAACTCCTTTTCAGTAAAACCCTTTACGCAAGCTAAATCCTTAGCCTTTTCGCACCACTGCTCAGCATATAATTCATACAGCACGGCAATTGCAACTCTACATGGTTCTTTATTTGCTTTATCAGCGCCTAGCAATAGAAAAGGCTTTATATGCGCGAAGCGCTGAATACAATCTGATTTTATTTGAAAGAATTCGCCTCCCCAGCTACTTTTTTGTTCACCTAACCCAGTACCATCCCATGTAATTGCTAATACCGGCGGTTTAAGTTGATGCTCTGCCATACAGGAAAATGCATGAGCATGATGGTGCTGAACCGCTAAACTTGGTAGGCGACTTTGCTCAGCATATTGACTAGAAAAATAATCAGGATGCTGGTCATGAATTAAACGCTTTGCTTTTACCCCATAAAAGCCTTCAACATCCTCAAGTGTATGCTGAAAATGCTTCTGACTTGCTAAGCTGTGCATATCCCCTAAATACTGACTATACAACACATACCCCTGATAACTTAAAGCCCAGCTACTTTTTAAATGCCCCCCCAATGCTAAAACTTCATCCTCAACAGGGAGTGCTATTGGCTGTGGCGCATAGCCTCTAGCACGGCGTAAAACACAAACTTTATTATTCATTATTCGAACAACGGAATCATCTAATGCGCGAAAAATATCACGCGGATGCATTAAAAAACAATCTGCTATACCTGATAATCTCGATAAAGCTTTTTGGTCACCAATACATATAGGCTCGCCTGACAAATTTCCACTTGTCACAATAAGAGGCTGAGAAAATCCTTGTATAATAAGCTGGTGCAAAGCGGTACTGGGTAACATAAAACCTAACAAATGATTATTTGTAGCAATGCTTTGATACCGGCTAATTGAAGCATGTTTTTTAAGTAAAACTATCGGAGCCATTGCCGATTGTAAGGCTTGCTTTTCTAGCTTACTAACTTCACAAAAAGTTTGTACCATTGCTATATCCTTCGCCAATAAAGCAAAGGGTTTATCTGGGCGTTGTTTCTTTGCTCGCAAACGAGCAACCGCATCAAGGTCATTTGCATTCACCAAAAGTTGGTAACCACCTACCCCTTTAATTGCAACTATCTTGCCTGCTTGTAATTGTTGAATACAGACTGCAACCGCCGCCTCTTTCGTTGCTAATTCATCTCCCTGAGCATTCAAACAATAAATATTAGGGCCACATTCTGGACATGCCAAAGTTTGCGCATGAAAGCGCCTATTTTCTGGGTTTGAATAATCGAGCTGGCACGCACTACATAAGGGGTAATCTGCCATTGAGGTCTGTGTTCGATCATAAGGTTGTTGCTTCATAATGCTGTAACGAGGACCGCATTGGCAGCAACTAATGAGTGGATATTGATAATAACGACTAGCTGGATTATTCAATTCAGTGATACATTCTGAACAAGTAGCAATATCGGATAAAACAAAGACTGATGCCTGGCCATCAAGTTGACTGGTCTTAATTGAAAATTGAGGAAATTTAGCGAGGGGTAGAACTTGCTTCATTAATGATTTTATTACCGCATTTGCAGGTAAAGTATTGATTAAGGCATCTAAAAATAATTGCTGAGGAACAACCTTCCCTTCTATATGTAAACTAACCCCTGAATTAGTATTAGCGACCCAACCCGTTTGTTGATATTGCAGTGCTAATTTATACACAAAAGGACGAAAACCAACGCCTTGTAATACTCCTTTTAACTCTATATATAGGTGCTTCATAAAATTTAGCCATAAAAAAAGGCTCATACCCTAAGGGCATGAGCCTTTTTTAGCCAACAAATGTTGGGTAATTATTTAATTGATTCAGCAATATGGTTAAATGCTTCAACTTTATTTTTACCTACTTTAATTAGATCCATTCCTGTTTCCATCACCATTGCAACTAAGCCAGGTGTTTCATAAACGATTTTCCCCAAGAATCCAACAATTGGAAGTCCAATTAATGCGCCAATAAAAGTATTTAAGCCAATGACGCCTAAAAGCTTTGTAATCATTACTAATGCATCCAATGGAATCAGTACCATTGCACCAAAATATACAATTACCATAAAAGTAAAAATAACAAAAACAACAAACTGAAACAATCTAACTAGAGCAACATTAATTTTTTTCATTTTAAATTCAACTTCCTAAATAATAACTTCAAAGTAAACCATACAATTTACTTAATGAGTATTTATAATAATTTTAGCTGTGAATTATACCTTAAAGAAAATTATTCAGGATAATCTTTTCTAAGAAAAAAGCGAAATAAAGCAATACCCGCAACAAATCCTCCTAAATGCGCCCATAATGCAACATCTGATGCCCCACCATAGAACATCAGTGCGGTACTTGCTTTTTGCATTTGAAAAATAACCCACACACCAATAAAAGCAATGGCAGGAATTTCAAAAAATAGAGGCAGCAAAAAAATTGGCACCCAAAATACAACTTTTGCATAAGGGTAAAGAAAAAAATATGCTCCCAAAACTCCAGCTATTGCCCCAGAAGCCCCAACCACTGGCATGACTACCTCTGGTGTATATACCCACTGAACTAGGGTAGCGATTAACCCGCATAATAAATAAAACACAATAAACCGGCCGTGCCCCATTCTATCTTCAACATTATCAGCAAAAATCCAGATAAAACACATATTCATCAATAAATGCACCCAACCACCATGCAAAAATAAATTACTTATAAATGATAAAAAATAATCAGTGGGGTAGCCCATAGCTAACGCCCACTCAGGATTAGTGTAACGTGCCGGCACCATGCCATAAATAAAAATCACATAACGATGAATACGGTCAGGCGCCAGTTCGAGGGCTACAAATAAAAGGCTACAAATCAGAATTAATGACCAACTAACATAAGGTCGTGTATTGCAAGGTGCTGTATCTCTAATTGGAATCATAAAATAAACCAGTCATTAAATATCGTTTCATAAGCCACTGTACATGAGAGCTTAAGCTATTAGCAACCATAAAAAAACTTAAAGCAATTGCCTAGCGAATAACCTACGCGTAATATACTAATAATATAATTTACTTATCTTGGAGGCGCCTTGTTTTTTTCTAATAAAAAAGACTTGCTTGATGCACAACAAAAAATTGCACAACTAGAAAATAAAATACAACACCTAGATACTGAAATAATTCATTTAACAACTAATAATAGCCAATTAGTACAACAGATCGAATTCAACCAAAATTTAGATAGCTTTACCCAAGGAATTTTTCATTTATTCCAAGAATTTGGCACTTCAATGCTTGCTGTACAAAACTCTTTATCCGGCCTGTCTACTGTCATGATTACTGGTCGTGATAATTCCCAAAAAACCGCTAAAGTATTAACTGAAACTAATTTTGCAGTTGATAGCATGGCAAGCTCTTTAGGAAACATGGCTTCGGACACCCAATCAACCGCAACTACCGTTGAAGGACTCAAACGAAGTGCAAATGATATTGAAGGCATTATTAACCTAATTAAAAACATTTCAGATCAAACCAACTTATTAGCTCTCAATGCAGCCATTGAAGCCGCTCGCGCTGGTGAACATGGACGTGGTTTTGCCGTGGTTGCAGATGAAGTACGTACATTAGCAAAGCGCACTACGGATGCAAC
>ENA-ORXI01000439-ORXI01000439.1-sediment-metagenome-genome-assembly--contig:-NODE-439-length-34800-cov-6.699997_pt1 | contig 34800 bp, 35 predicted proteins | sample MGYA00237861_ERZ511468 | MGnify/ENA primary metagenome ERZ511468 (study PRJEB26299, sample SAMN06266213) | sediment metagenome | isolation source: Hudson Canyon methane seep mesocosm | place: USA:Hudson... | reverse complement strand
TTGCATTGAAGTAACCCTTAATACAGTTAAGTCCTCTATTAACAGGAGCTGCTGGATCTCCTTTTACTGCAACGATTCTACCTTCTTTAGTTGCAAGCATAATTCCACAACCTGTTCCACAAAATCGACAGGCTGCTTTATCCCATCTCCAGCCACCTTCTGCTTTACTTGCGTTTGCTTGAAGCTCAGATGGTACACTCATACCAATTGCAGCAGCAGCAGATGCTGCAGCAGAACTTTTAAGAAACTCTCTTCTTGAAACTGCCATATATTTCTCCTTATTTGAAATTAAAAAATAATTAAAAAACTTAAGGTAAATCATAAACTATCGTTTATCTTTTCTCACCCTTAATTGTTTAAAGTACTTCGAAAGTATAAAATTATTTTTAAGCAACTCCTTTGACCAAAGTCAAAAGGAAAGCCTTAATACTGGGCTTGCATTAGCAGTTTTTGTGTAAAAAAAATATAAAGGTATTCAAATTCATACAGGTATTTTTTTATATAAAGCGGAAAAGAAGGGCGAAAAGAAAATTTAACGTATTAATTAATTTTTCACGTTAAAAATATAGAAAAAATATAAAAAGAAATTTCAAAATTCCTATTTTTTTTGTTTGAAGTTTCTGTTTTTTATTAATCTTTGACTCTAAAAGTCTGTTTTTGAACTTATTTTGGGTTTTCTTTCATCTTATAATTATAAGGAAGCTTTAACAATGACTTATTAATTAAAAAAAATTATCTATACATTATGAAAACTGGTTTATACTTAAAAAAATGCTTATGGAGATTAATTACATAGGAATATAAAATGAATACTAAAAAGCAAGAAGCTGTATTAATTTTGCTGAAATATACTGTAGCTGTGTTTATATTTTGGTCAACTCTTAATGGTTTATCATTATGGTTCAATATTCAAGATGAACAAATAAAGACAATTGATGTCGTTAAAAACATAGCAAAATCAAACTTCAATAAAGACCAAGCCTACCGAAAATGGGCAACATCCCATGGTGGTGTTTATGTGGTGCCTACAAAAGAAAAACCGCCGATTTCATTTTTATCTCGTATAAAAGATCGTGATATTACTTCAACAAATGGTAAAGAACTCACACTCATAGATCCTGCCTCAATGACAAGCGAAATAATGAAAGATTTTGAATATCTATATGGAATTAAAGGGAAATTAGCCGGGATTGTTTACCTTAATCCGAAAAACAAAGCAACTCCTTTAGAAGAAAAAGCAATCAAACAATTTGAAAAAGGCGTAAAGGAAGTTACTAAAATAGTTGGAAAAGGTAAAAATGAATCGTTTAATTTAATTGGTCCTATTTTTATGGAAGAGGGCTGTAAAAAATGTCATGGACATTTGGGTTTTGAAAATGGAGAGGTCAGAGGAAGTCTAGGAATATCTGTGCCTCTGAGTCCTTTTAGAAATATAGAAAACGAATTAATCAAAGGAACTGTTGCAACATACTTTATTATTTGGATTGTTGGAGTATTTGCATTAACGTTTATCTATTTTAAAATGAAAAGAAATTTGATTGAAAAAGTTAATTACGAAACAAAAATAAACAATTTCAATTTAGAATTACAAGATACCGTTGATGAAAAAACCAAAGATTTAAAAGAAAAAAATGCAGAGTTATATGACTTAGCTAATAAAGATTATCTGACACAAATAAGCAACAGAAGAAGTTATTTTCTACAAAGTGAACAATTATTGGAAAAATCAATAAAACATGAAAAATCCTTTTGCGTATTAATGATTGATATTGATTTCTTTAAAAAAATCAATGATGTCTATGGTCATGCCGTAGGAGATAAGATTTTAATAGAGTTTTGTAATATTGTTAATAGCATAATCACCAAAGAACAGGTTTTTGGTAGAATTGGAGGAGAGGAGTTTTGTATCACCTTTTATGATAAAACAATTGATGAAGCCTTTGAAATTGCTGAAAACATTAGAGAAAAATGTCAAAATGAAATTCTTGATATTGATGACAAAAAAATAAATTTTACGATTAGTTTGGGATTAAGTCATAAGCTGAACGCTACAAAAATTGACGAAATTCTTAATTTTGCAGATGAATTATTGTATGAAGCTAAAGGAAGTGGAAGAAATATTGTTATCAGAAAGACAAACTAATATAATGAAATCATGCAGTTCAAATTTATTCACTCTTGTTACTTGTTCTTATTTTTAAACTCTTTTTTAACAGTTTTTTTATTGTCTGCTTTTTTTTGATTCTTACTGTAAATGAATATATAAATAAACAGCACAATGATTCCAATTAAAAAAACAATCAGAGCTAAACCACTTCCATCAGCTGTACGCATACTCCACATAAAAACTCCTTTGTAAAAATTTCAAGCTGTTATATTTTATAACAACTTGAAATACTACCACCCTTACATGCTTTTTTATAAAGTTGAAGTGCTTTTTTTCGATCTTGCTTGACGCCATTTCCATAAAAATATGCAAGTCCTAAATTATTACAGCTTTTAGCATGCCCCTTTTCACAGGATTTTTTGTAGTAATTTAAAGCTTTTTTTGGGTCTTTTTTGGCACCCTTGCCTTGTTCGTATAAAAGTCCTATGTTGTAGCAACCGTCCATATTCCCACTATCACAAGCTTTTCTGTATAGGTTAACTGCTTTTTGTAAATCCTTATATTTTCCATATTCTTCTTGATATAAAGCGGCTAAATTGATACAACTCTCCATATTCCCACCATCACAAGATTGACTCCAAAGTTCAATTGCTTTTTTATCTTCTCCATTGCTGTATGCATCTAATCCATCTTCAAGTAAATCAGCGCATAAACTTCCTGCAATAAACAGTATACATATAAATAATTTCTTCATTTTTTCCCTTTGTTAAAAGCTTGGTTTTTCATATTAAGTTAAGTGACTATAATATCCTAACATTTGTTAAAATTTCAAGAAATAGTATACAGAATAATTGCTGTAAAAGTGAGATTAGATTTGTATAATATAAGGAGTTTATATGCTTTTTAAGACAATATTTTGATTTTTATCTACGGTGTAAGTGATGTTATTGTTTTCCAATATATTTATTATCTTTACCATTTCTTTCATATGGTAAGTAGTAGATAAAGTTGCATTACCTTTGCATTTTAATACATTGTGTTTTTCCAGATATATATAAAAATGTAAAGTATTCATATTTATGATTTCACTAATAAGTATCATTTTAACCTTTTGAATTTATTATTTGAGTTTATCAAAAATAATACTTACATACAAGACCTTACTAATAGTATAGGTACAGACAAATAGCATAGTTACTTACTAAAAGCATACTGTGAAAACTACAAAATACCAAGAGAATATACAGATATTAATCCCAAGTTAAAATGTCCCTTTATTTTATTAGAAGTTATTCAATGGGAACTGAAGCACATTTCTTGATTACTTATATACATAACTGTCCCCATTAAAATATAATTATTTGTCACTTGTGTTAAACTTAAATTAATGTCATAATGAGACAATTAAATAATTTTTTTGATAATTAAATAATTTTTTGCTACATAAATTTAAAATAAGTCTGTTGAATAAAGGAAAAGTTATGGATATTGGTAATGGTTATGAACAACATGTAGAAGTTATGAAACAGTTAAAAATGACCGATAGCTTTTATGAAGTACGAGAGCCTTATAAAGAAGACTTTGAAGAGATATATAATAAAGCAAAAGATGAAAAAGTAACCATATCTTCTGCAAAAGACTTTTTAAACTCATTGTCAAAAGAGGAGCTAAACACCTTGCAACATCATACTCTACTGGTTAATGATATCAATGTGAACAGCTTAAGTGATGAAGGTGCTTATAACTTATTGTTACATCATTATGAACAATATGATTTTGACAAGGATGGTTTTGTATCTACAGGGGAAGGAAAGAGCATGTCTTGGCTTCCAACAAATATGCCAAATAAGGAAAAGGAAGTTTTAGTAGAGACGCTCAATGAACTTGATGAAAAAGACAGATTTCAATCTCTATTGATGCTAGTGCCTCTCAAATTTCATCAAACAGGAACAGGCTTTACTGTTGCACAGAATAATGACGCAATGGATTATTCAGCGATAATGGATAGGTTAGACAACCTTTTAAACCCTACACCCCCAGCATATACAAGTTCTGAACTTAAAAATTCACTCTCTTTATTCAAAGAGCTATTTGAGAAAAAATTTGATGAATACTCTGAACAAAATGAGCAAAATAGAAGTATAAAAGATAGAGAGGCACAGCTGTCAAAAGCTAGGATAACAGCCAGATAAACTAAAAATTGTTATTATAAGGAGAAGATAATGCCAGTAAGTAATGTACAAGAATCAACCTCAAATTTAGTACCTTTAAAAGGAGGTAACCTCAATACAGAAAATACCTCTAATTCATTCTTTGTTCCTCAATCTTCAGATGAAGAATTTAACGCAAGAATGAGAGAAAATGAACTGTATCCAGGTAGTTTACGAGATATACATGTTCAAAAATTTATGGATAAGGGGTTTGAGAAAAACGAAGCATCACATAGAGTTTCACAATATGCATTTATGGGTGCACTTGACATCCCTGGACAACTTAGTGTTTTTAATCAATTTTTTGATGAAAATGCATCGGATGAAACAAAAGATACATTCAGGGCAACTCTTAAATCTTCGTTTGATAAAATGTCAAACGAAGATATTGGTCTTGCAACTGCAGAAATGTTACCCTCAATAGCAATGTCAGGTTCATTAACCCGTGTCTCCAGCCGAGCATTAATTAAAAACCCCATAGTTCCCGTGAATCTCGCAACTTTAGATATGTCTCCAGCAGCATCCCAAGCACGATACATAGAAGCTATGACTATGAAACATGAGTTCTTTTTATATGGTCCAACAGTATACTATGACGAAGAGATGTCAGATGAACCCCAAACTGCTGCTAACAGACCAGAGTTCTCTTCCTCCGAGTCAATTAAAAAGTTTTTTGAAGATATTGTTGAACGATTAACAAACAAGGAAAATAATCCTGAAATCAAAGATGAAGAAAAAAAGACGGTTAGCCGTAGTAAAGATGTTTTTGAACGTTTAATTAGAGAATTAGGATTTGTGGAAAAAGAAAAACTTGAAGAGATTGAAAAAAACGAAATATTGCTAAATCAATATACTAAAAATAATAAAGTAAATCTATTAGATGAAAAAATTGTATGAAAATAGGATTCTGAATGCAAATTGAAAATAATAACTTTTCTTTTAATCTCAATAATAAAATAGTTACGAATACCTCCCTTGTAAACAGTGAAGGTAAAAAAGAAGACCCAGCTTTAAATACAAGTATTGATCAAAGTTCACTGCCTAAAACAAATACCATTTCAATGCAAATTCAAAGCAGTAACACAAAACTGGCTTCCATACAGATTTCTAATAAAAACACCCAAGAAAAACTGGCTTTTTTAAACGATATAAAAAGTACACTGGAGCAATCAAAACAAAACAGTATAAAAGAAGTAAAAAAACTCACTGTAAATGATATGAATAACTTATTTGAGCAGTTCAGTACAATATCAGAAAATAGAAAAAATGATGTATCGCTACTTAAAAATGAATCCTCTGTTTTAAGTATAGAAGAGGTGAAAGATTTACCTGAATTTAATTGGAACGATTATATTAAAAAAATCCCTCCTCATATAAAAAAAGCGGAATTGGAAAATGCAAGCTACTTCTTAAATCCGAATCAAAAGTTTTATTCAACAAGTGAACAAAAAGCTTATTTAAAAAGAATGGACTCTGCACAGGTAAATGTCAGCCTTTTACCCCAGAATGAACACAAATTATATTTTGAAAACTTTGGAAAAGCAATATTGGGTACACTTGATAAAAAAAGTGAATTTGATGATTCCTTAAATACCTTGTATGGGGCAAAAAGGGTTTTAGAAGATGTCACTAGTTTGAAAGAAAGGTTCTTAAACAGTGAAAATATTTCAACAAGTTCCAATCTTACAAATAGAAAAACATTTACTTTTAATGAAAATTTTACTTTATCCGAAGAAAAACCTTTAAATCAGAAGAGTACGGCCTCAAGAGAAGATAACGAAGCAGATAATAAGGTCATAAAAAAACAGATAAATTTACTGGAAAAAGCGAATGAAAAACTTCTTCTTGCTTCAAACGAGGATACAACTAAAAAAGAAAAAGAGAGTTTATATGAAGAGATTAAAGCGTTATTAAAAGATTTTAACAGTGAAGTTATTTCTGATTTACTTGAAGGCTTTGATGAGTTTGCAAGTTCAACTTCATACTATGACAGTAAAATAAAAAAAGGTATGAGTTATGATACCAATACAAAAGAGTATGCTCAATACAAAGCAGCTTATGTGATCCAAGAGAGTTTTTATACGCAGCTTAAAAATGGAACATTTGCTTCTACTTTATCTAAAAGGTTGGATGAATTATCAAATAAAAATATAACTATTCAAATGAGTGAAGAAGAGAAGAAAAATCTAAACAGTAAAGATGTTAATCTGTTTATAGAAGATATTGATAAATTAATGAATTTACTCAATGAATCAAGAAACAACTTTGATTTACTCCAAAAAAAGATTCAACGGGTGAGTGTTGATTTTATGTATGAAAATAATAGTGATGGATTTGAAAAATATTCAAGCTACATAAAAGATTCTACAAATTTTACAGCTCAAAGTATTCTTGAAAAAAAAGGCAGTTTAATTCTATCTCAGGCAGCTTATGCAAGGGAGAATAGTGCTTCTAAACTTATTGTCTAACATTTAATTTCAATTATTGTTTGTATCTTATTCCATTTTATATTTGTTGGGAGTCATTGCAAAAACTCTTTTAAAAACTTTAGAAAAATGACTTTGATCATAAAAACCAACTTCATTTGATAATTGAGCTAAATTTACATTTTTAGATTTAAGTAGTTTTCTTTTTGCTTTTTCTATTCGTTTATTGATTAAAAAAGCATGTGGAGTTAATCCAAATTCTTTTTTAAATACTCTTGTAATATAGGCTTCATTATAACCAACCTCTGAAGCGATGTCTTCTAGTGTTATTGGATTATCAATGTTGTCTAAAATATATTTTTCAACGTTATCTAAAAATCTATTTTTATATTCATTTTTTTCATACTTTTTATCTAAATGAGAATATTCTTTTAAAATATCAACAAGAGCTTTTTCTAATTTTTTATTCACAAAGGCATTATTATTTAAAATAATGTCTTTGAAAATTTCAATTAAATCATCATAGATATTTTTTTCATCAAGAATATTTTGTTTTGTATCAATAAAATTTTCTTGTAACCCAAAAAGTCCTGTTTGAACCTTCTTACACCACTGTTTATTGACATGTAATGTATAATAATCTGAAGTATTTTTTATTTTACTGTTGGTAGTGTGTACTTGATTAGGGTTGAAAATCACCACTTGATTGGGATATAAATATTGTTTTGGATGTGAGTGAAATTTTACTTCAAGTCCTCCTGAACCAATAAGACCTATACTAAATGTTTCATGTGAGTGTTTAGAATAGTTTAAAAAATACTCTTTGCTGTAGTTTAGTTCTGCAAATAAATTGCCATTATTGTCATATATTTTTTTCATAGTCTCACCTAAATTAGGTTTTGATTATAGCATAAAATCAGTGTGTCTCAAAATGTCAGTTTTATACAAGACAATTCTCTTTTACTTTGATATTATCTAACAAAAATAAATAAGGGATTATTGTATGAACTATAAACAAACTATGAAAACATCACTTCAAAGTATTTGGATAATATTAAAACTGGTCATACCTATTTATATCATTGCTGATATCTTATTTTATTATAATACACTCTCTTCTGTCTCATTTTTAATTGAACCAATAACAACTCTGCTTGGTCTTCCAGCAGAAGCATCATTGGCAATTATCAGTGGAATGTTTTTAAATGTATACGCAGCCATAGCATTTGCCGCACCGCTTGATTTAACCATTCATCAATGGACCATACTTGCTGTATTTATTGGTATTTGCCATTCATTAATAGTTGAAAATATCATAATGAAAAAAATAGGATTATCAAATACTTACTCCTATTCTCTTCGAATAATTGCAGGACTTATTGTTGCATTTATAACAGCACTTATGCCTAGCAATTGGTTCAGTTCAAGTGTAATTGAAAATACTTTTATTCAAGTGACGTATAATTCATTTTCTGAACTAATATATAATTCTCTCGCAAACTCTATGGTGTTAAGCTATAAAATAATTATTCTAATAACATTGCTTATTTTTATAATGGATTTTATCAAAACGAGAAAATTTATAGTCGAGTCCAAAAAGAATGTAAGTAAAGGTTTCTCCTTAACTGTGGGCATATTTTTAGGTATTACTTATGGAGCAGGGATACTCATAAAAGAAGTAGACAGTGGAAGAATTAGTAAAGATGATATTTTCTATATAGGAACTTTTTTAATGATTTGCCATGCGATTATTGAAGATACATTATTGTTTGTCATATTTGGCGCTGATTTTACAATGGCTGTAGTAATTCGTGCGCTTGCAGCAATTGTTATCTCATACGTCTTATTATTATTTTACAAAAGAAAGCAAAGTCATTGCCTATCTAAAAATATTGTGAAAAGTGAAATATAAAAGAAATTTAATATAAAGTGTTTGTAGGTCAACAAAAAAGAAATTAGCTTACAAGATAAAACTGCCAATGTTTGTTTAAATTACAGGAGAATAATTAATAACATGTTTTAGAGTTCGCGGCTTTAATGACAGTTTTACCTTATAAACCAATACCCCTCAAAAGAGGGATATTTTAGAATTTGTATGTAATTGTTGCATTTAATTGTTGCATATCTGTAGTTGACGCATCATCTTTATCTTCGTTTGTTAATGCATAACCAAGGTTAAATCTCATGTTTTTTGTAAAACTGTATCCAGCCCATAAATCAAACTCATCTTTTTCATATATACCATATTCAGTTATACCGTAAAGTACAGTCAGACTTACATCTGATATTTTTTTACTTAACATTGCATAGGTTGTAGTTGAGTCTGCAACATACATTTGGTCACCTTCTTCAAAAGGTACAACTGTATCACCTGCATTTGCTGCACTTCCCCAACCATTGTCTTTACCGGTTTTAACATATCCTAAAGTTCCAGTATATCCTGCAACAGTTGTATAAGCTTTTACTTCAATCATCTCACCATCTTTTGTCGTACCCACTTTTTCAGATGTTTCCATACTGTGAAGGAGTAAACCTACTTTAGTATTATCAAATTTGCTGTCAAGATGTAGTTTTGCACCATAAATATCGTATGCTTGAGGTGCCTTTAAAAAGTACCCTTTCGCTTTTATATTATCGTTAAATGTATACGTTAATCCCGCTTTATAAATACCTTTATCTTTATTTACATTTACCATGTGTCTTAAATCTCTTGCGTAAACTCGACCTCTTCTTTTTGTCCAAATCAGTTCTAATTCACTGTTTTTTACTGGATTGGCATACACAGTAACGGCATCATGAATTTTTGTAAGCCACTCTGTTGATAGTCCTTGACGACCCAGTTTTACGTGTGCATTCTCTACATCATAAGCAAGATATGCTTGAGATAACATAGCAGAACCTGCTTTGTCGTAGAATCGCTCAGAAGCATCACCTTTTCCTTGGCTTGTTGCAAATGTATCATCATCTTCATACAGTGTGTTGTATGCTCTGAATCCAACAGCTGCACTGAAGTTATTAAAATCCGCTGTCTTATAATTGATACCAACAGATCCTACAGAGTATGCTGTATTTGAATAATAAGCTGAAACCTCTTTATCTTGTTTTCTTGATTCATACGTAACACTTATATCCCCTGTGACTTTTCCATTACTCAAAGCTTCTGACAAGCTGTTTGCTTGAACTGTTGAACCCATTGCGATTAGACTCATTGTGATTAAACTTAATTTAACTGTTCTCATTTTCTTTCCTTTTTGATTAAAGATTCCGCTAAAAACCAGTAAAAACGAATTCTGATTTTTTGTGTGACCGAAGATTAACTCAAAATAGTAGAAAAATAATCGAATATTAATTTTCTATTTTTTTTATGAATAACCAATTATTCGATTATTTTGCTCTTTTTTATTGATAAGCTTCTTCATATAAATTATAGAAGGAAGATAAAATGAATAATTCAAGAAGAGATTTTCTTAAAAAAGGCGCAATGGGAACCGCTGCAGTTGCAGCAAGTAGTACGTTAAGTGGTGCAGTTGCAAATGAATTTGCAGCAAGAACACAGAAGATTCCACATGCTTCACATTTTGGTCCATTTCACGCTCACGTTAGAGATGGAAAAATTGTAGATATCACTCCTCAATTAGATTCTGATGCTAATCCTACAGTCATGGTGCAAGGTTTAGCAGATAGATGTATGACTGATTCAAGAGTTAAATATCCTTGTGTTAGAAAAAGTTATTTAGAAGGAAAAGACAGAGGTGATTTAAGAGGTAAAGAGGAATTTGTACGAGTTTCTTGGGACAAAGCTTTAGACTTAGCAGCCAATGCAATTAAAAAAGCACAAAAAAAAGGTGGAAACAAATCTTTATACAACTCTTGTTATTCAGGTTGGGCGCATCCAGGTGCATTCAAACCCAATGCAATGGCGGGACGATTTTTCAATCAAATAGGTGGTGCAGTGGGTACCAGTGGCGAGTATTCAAATGGAGCTGCAGGACCAACAAACCCAGTAATTGTGGGAGACATGGAAGTTTATTCTATTCAAACCGCACATGAACAAATCATTGCCAATACTGAAGTGATGATTTTATGGGGTGCAGATGTATATAAAACAAATAGAATTGGTTGGGCAGTACCAAATCACAGAAATATTGATGCATACGAAGAGTATAAAAAAGCAGGCATTAAATTTATTTCTATTGATCCTATTTATACAACCAGTGCAAGTGAATTTAAAGCTGATTGGGTAAAAGTAAGACCAGGTTCAGATGTTGCATTGATGATGGGAATGATGCACTATTTATACCAATCAAAAAAATATGACAGTAAATTCATAGAAAAATATACACATGGATTTGATAAATTCTTACCTTATCTATTAGGAAAAGAAGATGGTATTGAAAAAACACCTGCATGGGCAGAAAAGTTAACAGAAGTTCCTGCTGCTAAAATCAAAGAAATAGCAGACATTATGGTTTCAAACAGAACATTCATTGCTGGAAACTGGGCAATGCAAAGAGCACATCATGGTGAGCAAGTTGATTGGTCTATTATCACATTGGCTTCTATGGTTGGGCAAATTGGTCTTCCTGGTGGTGGTTTTGGTTTCTCTATGCATTATGCTGGTGGTGGAGATGCCTCTTCAGGAAAAACAACCGTTGGTGGTATGAGTCAAGGTGGTGGTAACAAAGTAAATATTAATATCCCCGCTTCACGAATGAGTGACTTGATTAATAACCCAGGTAAAACAGTTACCTTTAAAGGTTCAAAAGTAACGTACCCTAAAGTTGAAGTAATGCTGAGTGCTGGAAGTTCACCAATTGGTCACCAACCTGATGTGAATGAACTTGTTGAAGCTATGAGAACACTTGATACTATCATTACTGCTGATCCATGGTGGACACCAACAGCAAAAATGTCAGATATTGTTTTTCCTGCAACAAACACAATGGAGCGAGATGATATCACTTCAGGAATGTCATACTCAAATGACAGAGTTTTTGCAATGAAAAAAGTTGTGGATGCCAGATATGAATCCCAAGATGATTACTGGATTTTTGCACAATTATCAAAAAGATTTGGGAAAGAGAAAAAATTCACTAAAGGAAGAACTCCTTTACAATGGATTGAAAAACTGTATGGAAGATCTTATGCTAAGAAAAAAATGGGTATTTCATTTAAAGAGTTTTGGGCAACAGGTGTTGCTAAATATGATATTCCTGATAGTGCAAGAAAATATGTACGACATGAAGCGTTTAGAAAAGATCCAGTGAATAATGCATTGAAAACAGAAACAGGAAAAATTCAAATTTTCTCTGAAAAATTTGCAGCCTTTGGATACGATGACTTTAAAGGTCATCCAACATGGTTTGAACCAGCAGAGTGGTTAGGAAATAAAGCCTTAGCTAAAAAATACCCACTGCATTTGGTTTCACCTCACCCAACATACAGAGTGCATTCTCAGTTAGATAATACTTGGGTACAAAATGTGCATAAAGTGCAAGGACGAGAACCAATTAGAATCTCGCCAAACGATGCTAAAAAATTTGGTGTAAAAAATGGCGAAGTTGTAGAAGTTTATAATGACAGAGGAAGTGTTTTAGCGGGTGTTGTGGTTACCAATACAATCAGAGATGGTGTTGTTGCTATTGAAGAGGGTGCTTGGTATTCTCCTGAGGATGCTTCAAAAAATAAAACAAGATGTAACAGTGGACAAGCCAATTTATTGACTTCTTCTCGACCAACATCTCAAATGGCACAAGCAACAACAGCGAACTCTGTGCTTGTTTCTATTAAAAAAGCAGGTGTTGTTAAACCAAACTTAGCATACAAAGCACCAAACATTATAGAAGGATAAAAAATGTTTAAAGTAATAAAAACATTCTTAAGCATCACTGCTTTACTTGGGTTTTTTGCCCAAGTAAATGCAAGTGATTTGTTTGTAATACAAAGTGATACGGCTTTAAAATCTAAAAATGGAAAAATAGCTAAACTCTTCATTGGGGTTCCTGTACAAATTATAAAAAACGATACTAAAAGTGTTGAGGTAAGTGTACAAGGATATAAATTTGATGATTTAAATGTTTATTCAACAAAGGGCAAAGAATTGCTGATTGCTACATTAGATGAAGGCTTTGAAGTCATCAAAAAAGAAGGAAATCAAGTGGAATTATTGGGATCTGTTTCAAAAGACTTACTCTCAAATGATATAGAAGGTATTTGGGAAGAGCAGCAAGAATTCTATTATGATATGTGCTCTGTATGCCATGCAGCACCACAAATTCCCCATCATACAATGATGGAGTGGGAAGCATTATTTACACCAATGGTTGGTTTCGCAAAACTTGAAAAAGAGGAAGCAGCTGAATTATTACGATTCATTAAGTCAATATCCAAAAATGGTTTAGTCAAAGCAGAACACTAAAAGATAAATAGTATAATCACATACAAAAGGAGTCTTTATGCAAAAAGAATTTATAGAAAAACTACAAAGTTTGACGATTCTTTATGCCGAAGATGAAGTAGGTATTCGAGAAAATATTGCAGATTCTTTGAAGTATTATGTTAAAGAAGTTTATCAAGCGAACAATGGGCTTGAAGGTTTTGAAATTTATGAGCAAAAGCAGCCCGATATTATCTTAAGTGATATTCATATGCCTCTTTTAGATGGTATAGAGTTTGTCAAAAAAGTAAGGCTTACTAATAGAGACATACCTATTGTGATGATTACTGCACATACAGATAAAAAATATCTCCTTGAAGCTGTTGAATTGCATATGGAAAGATATATTGTTAAACCCATTGATTTGGATAAACTACTTGCGGCATTGGAAAAATGTGTCAAATTAATTGATATTAATAAAACAGAAGTTTTAAAAGTAGATGAAAACTATATTTATGATTACGATAAAAAAGAACTCATATATAAAGACAAGCAAATTATTTTGAATAAAAAAGAGATGCATTTTTTAGAATTTTTAATTTCCAATCAAAACAGAGTGGTTACCTATGAAGAGCTTCAAGAAAATGTATGGGGTGATGATGTCATGACCGACAGTGCTATTCGATCATTGGTTAGGAACTTAAGAAAAAAGCTACCCACTGATATAGTTTTTAATCTCTCTGGCGTAGGATATCGTCTTGTTTAAAGTTCTCGTAGGCTTGATATGTTTGATGTATACTTTAAATGCAACAGCGGTCTCTGAAGTCACTTTTAATGAAGACAGTTCTGCTAATAGAGTAACTCAAAGATTACATCCAAAATCACATATTAATATATTCTTACCCAATATTCCTTATTCATATATCGCAAAGAATACCAATGCAGGGTTGATTCGCTCTGCAGATAATGCCAAAGGTTGGGAATATGATTTAGCAAAGTCTCATGTCAGAGTGGATGAGTATACTTACGTTTTTGAAATTAGAAAAAATTTACGATTTCAAGATGGCTCCTTATTTACAGTAGATAATGTTATCACTAATTTAAATTATTTTAAAAAATATCCTTTTTTGTATACCAATATTGATAAAGTTGGTTTTGATATTATCAAAATTGATGACCACCGATTTAAAATAAAACTCAAACAAACATATGAAATGTTTCTTCTTGATTTGGCAAGAATATATTTTTATACTGATAAGTACATCAAAAAGTTTTCTCCAAAAGGAGGTGAAACGGGCTCTGCAAATGAATTTCCTGGAGCTTTTGGAATGGGACCTTATATTTTACAAAGTGGTTATGCCCTTGGGAAAAAACAATCTTCTAAACTCGAACTCATAGCCAATCCTCATTATTGGAATAGAAAATTCCCCAAAATAAAACGTATAACGGTTTACACTCAACTTAAGATGAATGAAGCCCTTGATGATGTTGTAAACAATGAAGGTAAACTTGATATTACACCTATTCCATTTAATAAAAAAATTGATGTTGTAATGTCAAAATATGCAAAGCTGGTTATCAAAAAATCAACAGACAATTTTTTAATATATTTTAATCTTATCAATGGAAATAAAAAACTTCAAAATAAAGAAGTTCGTCAAGCACTTAATCAAGCACTTAATAGAGAAAATCTTTTAAATTTTGTGTATAAAAAAGAGGGGAGACTCTCTCCTTTTTCAACTTCTATAAACTATAAAATAGTTGAAAAAGTAGCGCAAAAAAAAGAGTATCCTAAAAATGAATTATCCCATGAGAAGAAAAAAGAGTTGTTAAAGGGATTGGTTTTAAATGTTTTTACACAAGACAGATTTATGTTTTTATGGAAAGGGATAGAGTTTCAACTTAAGCAGTATGATGTAAAACTAAACTATACCCTCACAACCAGTGAAAAAGATATTTATAATCAATTGCTTAATACCAAAGCTTCAAAAAACAGTAAATCATGGGACATGTTAATTTGGGGGGATGATGATTGGTATTATCAAAACCCTTGGACAGTATTTTTTATCTATGAAAAAGACTCTCCGTGGTCAACCATACAAAATGATGAAATAATAAACACCTATATACAGCGTTTTTTTAAAACAAAAATTGACTCGCCAGAGTATGAAGAGGTCGTCTCCCTAATACTTTATAGAGCAAGAGATATGGCATATACGTTGAGAGTTCCCTCTGCTAATAAAGTTATTGCGGTAAATAAAGAAGTCATTTATGAGCCATACCAAGGAGGAATGATTCCTCTTTGGAAAGTTGAAATAACTAAAGATCATTGGTCCATAAGAGATAAAAAAGAGTATCCCAAATATTTGCAAGTCCCAATAAAACCAAAAAGAGTTGATAATGAAATTTATAAATAAATTTAATATTAGATCCAAATTAGCAATACTGTTTTTGATATTGTGTTTTTCTATTTTGATTTTAGGGTATACCTCAATTCAAATCAGTGAAGATTCAAAAGAAACATTAAAAAATGTACACTCAAAATCCCAGCAAGTATTAGTGTTACAAGATATTATTATATCTCCTTTGTATAAACTTCGTGAAACAAGTCAATCCTTGGTAATGGCACCCAATAAAAAACTAAGAATCAATATTAATAATGAATTGAATCAAGTCATTAAAAAACTTGATAATGCATTTTTGATATATAAGAACAAAAATGAAAAAATATATAATCAGTGGATTGAATATAAGAAATTGATTGAAACAACAAAAGAGTACTTGAAAAATGAGTTTGAAGAGGGTGCTTATATCAATGTAACAACTTCAAGTAAAGAACAGTTTAATTTGCTTGTGGGTGAGTTACTAACCATACAAAGCAAATCTTTAAACAATGCAAAAATAGCCTATTCTACTGCAGTAGAAGAGTCAAAAGAATTAAAAATAGAAATTTTTGCGTATTTATTGGTAATTTTAATTTTGGCAATTTTTGTTGGGTGGTTAGTCTCCAGTAATATTGTTGACTCTATTCATAAAGTGCAAAGTGGATTAAATGAATTTTTTGAGTACTTAAATAATAAACAAAATAAAGCTCAAAAGATTAAATTTAAATCAAATGATGAATTTTCACAAATGGCAAATACTATTAATCTCAATGTTGAAAATATTCAAAACAGAGTTGAGAAAAATGAAGAATTGATTAAAGATGCAACAAAGCTATTGGAAAATATTAAAAGCGGAAACTTGGGTTATCGATTGACAAAAGAGACAAGTAATGATGCGTTACATGAATTAAAAATCATGATGAATGATATGATTGATAATTTAGAGTTTAAAATACAAGATGAAATAAAACAAAGGTTAGAGCAAGAACAAATTTTAATTCAACAGTCAAAATTAGCAGCCATGGGTGAAATGATAGGAAATATTGCGCATCAATGGAGACAACCTATATCTCAGATATCTGCAATTTTAATGAATATGAAAGTAACGTATGATTTCAATAAATTTACTCAAGAATATATGAATGTAAAAATCAGTGAAGCCAATAATCTAACAGCCTATATGTCTCAAACCATTGATGACTTTCAGAACTTCTTTAAGCCACAAGGAGAACAAGAGTTGTTTAGTATTGAAAAGGCTTGTCAAGAGTCCTATTTTATAGTTGCATCTTCATTAAAATATCATGATATAAACATAGAGTTTAATTGTATTCAAGACACTGAAGTATATGGATATAAAAATGAATATTCGCAAGTGATACTAAATGTGTTAAGTAATGCAAAAGATATTCTCTTGGAGAGAAAAATTGAAAATCCTTATATAAAAGTAGAAATCAAAGCAGGAAATAATTGTGCCATTGTTAAGATTGAAGATAACGGCGGTGGGGTAGAAGAGGGAAATTTGGAAAAAATATTTGAACCTTATTTCACAACCAGACATAAAACTCAAGGTACGGGTATTGGATTATATATGTCAAAGATTATTATTGAAAAAAATATGAAAGGATATATTAATGCAAAAAATAACAATCAAGGTGCTATCTTTACGGTTAAAGTAGAAAAAGGTAATGAAATAAAGAGTGTTGAAAATTAACTTTCCTCTTAATATATATCTATTCTCTATCAAATAGGCATTTCTCACATACTGTTATGGGTATTTAACTATCCAAAAGTACTTATAAGTCGTAAAAATCAATACTTTTACATCATTTGTCAAAAATTCAGATACCCTAAAGACAATACTAATAATACTTGGTCTGTATTATAATATCGTTTTTGCAATCCTTCAAAAGCATAAAAACAATCAATTGCTAAGCCTAGATCCACACTGATTATCAGTAACTAATTCTTGTTAGGCTTCTCTTCAATGCACATTTAATTTATTATATCTATTAAGAATAAAATATTCTAAAAAATTGATGCATATATCCTAGGACCATATTAATGAATATCAAAAAAATAACAACTCCAAGTGAGAAGTTAAAAGTAGGAGTCATCGGGACTTCTAAAAAAGAAGACGAACAACGGTTTCCCATCCATCCAGAACATTTATCACGTATCCCTGAAGAACTTAGGCGTCAGCTTATATTTGAAGAGGGGTATGGACTGCCATTTGGTGTATCAGATGCACAAATTGAAGCTCAAACAGGTGGTATTGCCACACGTCACGAGTTATTAGCCAATATTGGAACGGTTATTATTAACAAACCTGTATTAGAAGATTTAGAGGAACTTCGTGAAGGTGGAACACTTTGGGGTTATGTTCATTGTGTACAACAAGCAGATATCACTCAAGCAGCACTAAATCGTAAGCAAACACTTATTGCCTTTGAAGATATGTTTATTTGGTCTCCTGATGCCCATAAGGGTCGTCACACCTTCTACAAAAACAATGAAATGGCAGGTTATTGTGCAGTTTTACATGCCTTACAACTTCAAGGTATTGATGGACACTACGGAAATCAACGTAAAATAATTATTTTTGGTTTCGGTGCGGTTAGCCGTGGAGCAATTTACGCTCTTAAGGCCCATGGATTTAGAGACATTACTATTTGTATTCAACGTCCAGATCACGAAGTGCGTGAAGAAGTACTTGATTGTCACTATGTCAAGATTCGAAAAGGTAAAGAGGATGAAGCACGTATGATAGTAGTTGAGCATGATGGATTTGAGCATCCACTCTCTGACCTTATCAATGAATCAGATATTATCGTAAATGGAGTATTTCAAGATACTCAAAATCCCACTGATTTTGTTATCCCATCAGAGAGTTCATGTCTCAAGAGCAATAGTTTGATTATTGATGTCAGTTGTGATGAGGGAATGGGATTCTTTTTTGCAAAACCAACAACGTTTAAAAATCCAATATTTAAATATAAAACCATCAGTTATTATGCGGTTGATCATACTCCAAGTTATTTATGGGAAAGTGCAACACGATCAATTTCGGGAGCTTTGATTGTTTATCTATCAACTGTACTTGCCGGTCGTGATAGTTGGCAACAAGATGAAACGATACGAAGATCAATAAATATTGAGAATGGTGTGATTGTGAATGAATCTATTTTATCATTTCAAAATCGTGAATCGACGTACCCTCATGCCGTAATAAAATCACTTGAAAGAGTTGTCTAGATTAGGATTATTTAAGAATTACTACGAGCCAAAATATTTTCGGTTCGCAGTAATGTTAGTGCGTGTTTATAGAATACTAGCTTTCTTTTGACGCTTTTTTTGCTTTTTTATCAGCTCTTTTTTCTTTTAATGATTTTGTTCCTGCTGTTTTAACTGCTTTTTGTGAATTTGTACCTTTAGCCATGTTGTCTCCTTTATTTAAATTATATTATAAGTATATCTGAATATTTAAATTTAATACAATTCAATAATTATTAACAATAAAGTGAAGAAAAAATCCTTGAACAATTAGTTGTCCTATTTTAAAATAAAATCTTCAATAATTTGATCATACTTACCCGATTTAATCAATTTATTATGTGCTTTGTTAAAGATATCCATAAGCTCTTTTCCTCTTGGATGCTTTTTTGGAATTAAGAAATAAATACCATTTTGAGGAACAACTTGTTTTGGATGATTGGTAAATAACATTGTTTTATCTTGAGCGAACAGTTTATTAATGAGATAATACCCTGCGAAAAAACTAGTGGGTGTTATATCAATTCGTCCCAGCAGTAATTTTTTGAAATTTTGTTCTTCTGTACGTACAACTTCCATCTTTATATTTTTATCAAGAAGGACTTGCGTACTTGTATAACCTAAATTGCCTCCAATTCTATATTTTTTTAAATCATCAAAATCTTTCCAGTCAAAGTCTAAAGTTTTCAGATGAAAAATCACAGTTTTTACATTAATAAGAGGTTTGGCAGAATAATAAAAAATCTCTTCTCTTTCTTTCTTTTTGAACCAAGCAACTGTTCCATCTACCTTCAGTTCTTGTGCTGTTTTATACGTTCTTTTCCAAGGATAATATTTATATAAAATATCAATGTTTGCCAGTTTAAATGTTTGGGTGACAATAGTCTGTAATACTCTGCCATTAGGGTCTTTTTGTGAAGTATAAGGAACCCATTCTCCCGTAGAAAGAATAAGTGTTTCTTTGGCATAAACAGAAATGGTAATTAAGATAAGTAAAAATGAAGTCATTAATTTTTTCATTGAAAACTCCTTCAATCAATAGTCCATTTTAGCTAATTATAGGAGGTTTATCTATTAGCTAAAATGTTTAAATATATAGATAAGATACACTTAAGGTTTAAATTCAAGCTATTTGTTCTGGTGATTTTTAATAATTATGTATCTTGTCTCTGGAATTTCTAATTTCAATATCCCAGTATTTGATTAATATGAACAACTGTCCCCATTAAAATATGATTTTTTGTCACTTGTATTAAACTCAAATTAATGACATAATAAATTTTTAGAAATTTAAAGGATAGAGACGACAATGAAACTAAAGCCCAAAAGCTGGCTGGCTTACCGACATAAAAGATATTATACTTTTGCCCTATTAACACTTATCTCAATAACAATACCTTTTATTGTAATAAATGATACACACTTTTTACTACTGAGTTTTGATTATTTTCAATTTCACCTGTTTTTTGTTAAATTTGATATGCAAGAATTGTATTTGATTCCCATTCTGTTGATGCTTTTGTTTGTAGGTATTTTTTTTATGACAGCGCTGGGTGGAAGAGTATGGTGTGGTTGGATGTGTCCTCAGACCATATTCAGAGTCATATACAGAGATCTTATTGAAACTAAAATTCTGGGTATTCGAAAAAGAATTAAAAATAAACAAGAAGTTCCAGAAGGTCAATATATTAAAAAAACAGTTGCAGTATTGATATGGACTTTGTTATCCGCAATAGCCACTGCTAACTTCTTGTGGTTCTTTATACCCCCTGAAGATTTTTTTAAACAAATAATGAACCCAGACGAGCACTATATCTTGTTTGGTGTGTTTTTAAGTACGGTTGCTTTCTTGGTTTACGATATCGTTAAACTCAAAGAGGACTTTTGTATCTATGTTTGTCCGTATGCAAGAGTTCAGTCTGTTATGTATGACAATGAAACAATACAGACTGTTTACGACCCAATACGTGGTGGAGAGGTTTATAAAGATGGTATTCGGCTTTATGACAAGAAGTCTGAACTCTTGGCTGTAAATGAAAAAGCGGACTGTACGTTATGTGATGCCTGTGTTAAGGTGTGTCCTACTCATATTGATATCAAAAAAGGAACCATGCAGTTAGAATGTATCAACTGCCTGGAGTGTTCGGATGCTTGTCCTGAATCATTAATCTCATGGACAAACATATCCGCTCTTAAAGAAAAAAGAAAACCAAAATATCTCAGACCAAGAATTTTGGCTTATGCTTTGGCATTATTGGTTCTTACTGTTGGGTTGTTTGTCGTGGGAAGTCAAAAAGAGTATATGCTATTAAATATCAACAGAACCACTCAGTTATATAAAATAAAAGAACATAATGCTGTCGAGAATGCATATACATTTTTATTCCAAAATACCGATAATAAAGATCATAAATATTACTTTAGAGTTGTAAACAATGATAATATTCTTATCAAAAGGCCAATACCCTCATTTTTCTTAAAAGCAGACAACAAGGTGCGAAAAATAGTTGTATTAAGAACAGAAAATATATTGCTTAAAGACAATACCAAGGATACTCCAATCCCTATTCAAATTGAAGCATATGCTGTGGATGATAAAGAGAAAGTAAAAGTTATCAGAAATACTACTTTTGTATATCCTCGATTGGACAAGTTAAAACAATAATTGCACTAAATGAAAGCTCTCTATATTAGAGATAGTTCTTGTTAATATCTAAGAGTCCTTTAGGACTCTATGGGATACAATGTATTTTAAATTAATTGAAGGAATATAGATGGATATAGATGTTGATGTTTATACAGCTAAAGATGGTAGTAATTTTTTAATTACTCTAGCAGGTCTTAGACCCAGTGCCAATAGTGGTGTTAATATGAGTGAATTTGAAGACTCTCCAGAAAAAATCCGTGGGGTTAAAGATAAGGATGTTTTAGAAGCTATCGTTGGAGAAGCTCGTTGCTTTTGTACTACTACGAAACCTACTTTAGAGTTATTGACAAGCTAAAAGAATAATGGCACTAACAAAAGTTGTGTTAGTCAATGGTGATCGCAGGTCAAATTGAACTGTCGACCACCAATATGTCAATGGCATGGTCTGAACACATACAAAAGTTATACCGTAGAACTCTTAGAAAATTAAATTGCTTAAACTGTAAATAAATATATATCTTGTCCCTGAAATTTTTTATTTCTTGATAGCTTGTGCATATGACATCACAAAATCATTAATTATTTCAGGAGTATTTGCAAAACCTATGAAACTCAGATATTTCATTAAGTAATCCTGATCTTCCTCTTTAAGGACTAATACATTTGCGAGATAATAATATGAAACCCCTTGGTTAAAAGAACTGGTTCCTTTATTACTTAAAAAGACTGAAACAAAGTCTTCTATTAATTGTTTATTCTCCTTTAGTAAGAGGTCAAGTTCATTAATTGTTTTTACATTAAAGAAAGAAAGAATATTCAAAGCAGAAGAATAGTCAGCTTTAGATATTTCAGTTAGTGTTGAATTGTTAAATGAAGATATATATTTCTCTAGTTCATTTGTTATTGCGCTATCTTTGGAGTACAAATATAAGCTATCAATATTTAAATCAGCTTTATATAATGTATCTTTATCAGATTCCATTGTCTGGTTTATCTCCTTTAATGCTGATTTAATTTCACAAAAATTTTCATCAGCAGTTTCAAGTAATCCAGCAATCCTTGAAAATTTTCTTCTTACAGGTGCGGGAATCTCTTTTTTTGTTTTATATCCCATATCATGTTCAATTTCTGCCCAAGCGTGCTGCAATATACTTCTAATTTGAATTTCAACTTTTATATTTTTATATTTTTCATATTCAGGTAACTGAACACGTTTAGTATCAAGAGAACAGACAATGTGATAAGATAAATACCCAAATTTGTTAGACTCTATTATGTCTTTTTTATTTACAGAATTTACTTCATCAATTATAAATTGATCACGTATAATATTAACAATAAAATCAACATCATCTTCAAAAAAAGTTATTATTCTACAACCTACAATATCCGTAATATCGTCTAGTTTTGTATAGTTTTTTTCTTTTTTATTAAGTTTCTTGCTAAAACTTTCAGTTTCTTTTATTCTACTTGATATATCGTGATATTCAATTTTACCCATAAGAAGCTCTTTTAATAGCAATTCTATTTTTTCTTTAAAGTTTGTAAATAGAGGTTTCTTTTTATTAAATTCTTCTAATATTTTTTCTTTTACATCTGCCATTTTATAACTCCAACTGTATATTAATATGTTTATAATATTATCATTAAATGTCTTTAACTCAATTTATAATTTATGTTGTTTCTTCAGTTCATAATTTGCAACAAAAATACCTACTGCAATACTTAATACACTGTACATATGTATCATTCCTATTGATTCATTTAAAAAAACATAGGCTAAAAAACCGCTAAAAATTGGTAATGTATAATAGATCATTCCTGCTTTGATTGAACCTATTCTATCAATTGCTTTATTCCATAAAATAAAGGCCAGTAAAGAAGCAAAAATACCAACATACAAAATAGAAGTGATTATTTCTGTGTTAAGTTCAAAAGGTGGTGTCACATTGTATTCCCAAATAAAAAATGGAATTAAAAAAATAAGTCCCAAAATAAACGTACATAATTGAAAAGCTAAAATATTTAAATCTTTTGGCCGATACTTTAATAAAATACTATAAATAGCAAATACTATTGCAGCTCCAAACATCCATATGTCTCCCACTGTAAAAGTGATATTTAAAATAACAGAGATATCTCCCTTGCTTATGAGTAAAACTATTCCAAGGGCAACAAATAAGATACCGATACTTTTATTGATTGTTATTAACTCACCAAAAAATATTCTTGACAAAATCAAAATAAAAATAGGAAAAGTAATAGAAATTAAAGATAAATTTATAGCAGTTGTCGTTTGCCCAGCAAAATATATTAAGGTATTAAATATTGAAACACCCAGTATGGAAACAATACAGAGATATAAAAGGTTAATTTTAATGATATGAATTTGACCCAGTAGTGGTTTAATGGCAAAAGGTAAAAAAACCAGTATGGCAACTAACCATCTAAAGAATGCAAGACTAATAGGAGGAATACTCTCATTTAAACCTCTTGCAACGATAAAATTCCCAGACCATAAAGCTGTAGCTAATATCGCAAAAATATATCCTACAACCATTTGCTTATTTAACGCTTTTTTTCTCAAACAAAACTCCAATTAAATATTTGTATTAAGTATATTACCAAACTTATCTTAATTCATTATTTCAAACCTTAACCTCTTTGATTTTTACATTTCTTTGAAGTAAAACCGTTGCAAAAATAGAAATCAGAATACCGGGTAAAATAATCGTTTCAATTTTGACGTCATCAATTAAAAACAATAAAACAGCAACGAGTGCGGGATTGAGGTAAAAATAAGAAATCACTTTATTGGGTCCTAAGACTACGGTTGCTTTTTGCGATAAATAAGTGGTAATTAATGTTGCCGCAATTGCTAGGTACATCATGTTATACGCAACCGTACCTTCAATTAAATTCCATTGTAAGGGCTGTTCTTTCCATAACAAAATCAAAAATGACCAAAACATCCCTCCCAATAAAATTGAAAAGACCAACACAATCATATCATCATTTCGGAACAATGTTTTCATCGATACGGCATAACAACACATACTAAACGCCCCAAGTAAAAAAAGTAAATCCCCTTTATTTAGATTAAACGAAAGCAATAAATCCATATTTCCTTGAAAAACAACCCATATCGTTCCTAATGCACCTGTGACATATACCACCGCTTTTTGAAAACCTATTTTTTCTCTTAACACTGCAAAAGAGATTAGGGCTGTTACAAAGGGCACCACAGTAAAAAGTGTACCAGTATTTAAAACCGTTGTCATTGTTAAAGATTCAAATAAACATACAAAATATATTGAATAAAAGAAACTTATCACTATAGCTCTTGGTAATGTCGATAAAACTTTTGTACGATATCGTTTTACGTATAAAATAAAGGGCAATAGTATTATTGCAGCAACAGTAAAACGAAATAAATTCAAAGAAAAAGGACTGATGATCCCTGAAACGTTTCCTGAGGCTAAAAAAGAACCTGCAACGATTATCGTTGCAAGTAATATATACAGATGTGAGGATAAATGTTTAATGAACAATCCTTTTTATTTTATGTATTGAACGAGATCATTTAAATCACGTCTGATTTGAGGCGATTGCTCATATTTTCTGTACCCAAATGGTAAAACCAATGCCACTTGATGTAGTGTGGTATCAAGCTCTAAAATAGTCTCTATCTTTTCTTTTTCGAAACCTTCTATTGGGCAAGAATCTACACCTTTCACAGCAGCTGCTGTCATCATATTTCCTATTGATAAATACGCTTGTTTAGATGCCCAGTTGTAAATTTTTTCTTCATTGTATAAATGCTCTTTACTAAAACTTTCATACAAACCTAAAAAGAATTCCAAGTTTTCTTTTGGCATATTCAATCGTTCAAATCGTTCTTTTGGGATACCTGATTTTATTTTTGTCTCTTCAATACCCGCTAAAACGATAACCAAATGAGAACATTTACTTACTTGCGTTTGGTTCATACTTGCTGCTTGAATTTCTTCTTTTAGTTTGTCATTCGTAATAACGATATACTTTGATGTTTCCAAACCATAAGATGATGGAGATACTCTTCCTGCATTTAAAATAAAATTCATTTTTTCATCCGATATTTTTTTGTTTATATCAAATGATTTACACGCATGTCTAAATTGTAATGCTTCTTCAAAATTTTTGTTCATAATATTTTCCTTTAAATTAATATATAGGAATTATAACAGTCAAATTTTTTTGAGTCATTTACATATGTTGATAAGTTTTAAATATTTTTTCTAATGCGGCTTAGTTGAGTGGGAGTAATACCTAAATGTGAAGCAATATGATATTGAGTGAGTCTTTTACTTAAGCCTGGATGTTCTTCTAAAAACTCTAAATATCTATCTTGAGCGTCTTGTTGTACTAATGATACTTCTCTGGATGATTTGTCAATAAGCCAGTTTTTTTCCAAGTAAAAAATTTGAAAGAGTTTTAAGTCTTCGGTGACCATAAGCAGTTTGCGATACGCTTTAAAGTTAATATGTAAAACAGAAGAATCTTCCAAGGCTTGAATCTCAAACTGTGAAGGTTCATTTTTAAGCAATGATACCATGGAACCAGGAAACGTATGTTCCTCAAAAAATATTTTATTGTATTCATGTCCCTTTTCATCAATAATAAATACCCTAAAAAGTCCCTTTCCCACAAAATAAAAGCCTGTTTGAAATTCATTTGATCGACAAAGGTAATCATTTTTCTTGATGGTTAAAAAAGTGGATATCTCACAGATTGATTGCCATGTCTTATCTGTAAGTTTATAATATGAATTCATGACTTTGCGTAGTGCGACCAAAGTAGCGTTCTCTTCTTTTAACATCTTGATATTCCTTTTTACAATTATATATACCTAGGATTAATGTAGAATAATATAATGACATTAGAATAAAGTATTTACTTTATATATAATAAGTTAGGCCGGTTTATTTTTTAAAATAGGTATAACAAAACAGTCCAACTATTACAGATAATATATACATATTGGAAAATAATAATATACCAAAGAACATGCCCGTCAAGACGATGGCATTCATTTTTAAAAATCCTGATTCAAAAAGTAATATAGCTGTGATTAAACCAATAATAGCGTTAGCAATAAAAAAACCATCTGCGAAAGCAACAAGGTTATCAAGACTCAGATAATTTACATACACCAAAACCAATATAAGCACATGAACAAGTGCTAAAAAATTTAATGCCCCTATGGGTGCACCTGTTCTTAAATGTTTTGACGTATATTGTGAAAAATTCAAATAAGAAATCAGTCTACTAACTCCACCCACAAACAGTATAAGAGTTCCAATACACAATATTACAGAAATACTTGAAAGAATAATATGAGAAAAATTACCAAAAATGGGCTGAATTAACCATACCAATTTGAAGTTTTCTTTGCTGTGCTCAAACTCTCCAAAACAAATAGCAAGACACACTATAAAATAAACACACGATACAGTAATGGCAGAAAAAACGACTGCATTGGTTAATGTTTTTGTATCTTTAGCTTCATCAGAGTAATTTCCGATAACTTCCCATCCTACAATTGCCCAAAATACCAATAAAAAAGAGTATCCGATTTGTTTTATCTCCACATCGGGTAGGGTAAAAACAAAGTCATTTACATTCATCAAAATATTAATACTGGAAATGAGAAAAATAACCGTAATAGCTGAACTAACTATTAACATTAACTTCCCTAAAAAGTCTATTTTAATCAAAAGTAAAATATACGTAAGTATATAAATGCAAAAAGACAGAATAACGATGTGGGTATCGGGAAAATATTCTTGTATAAATTCTGCTGCAATCATTAACACTGCAACGGGTCCAAAAAATACTGCACATATCAAATAAAAAGAAGTAAGAAGTTGATACTTTTTTCCCAAAGCTTCTTTAGTAGCAAGAGTAACACCTCCTCTTCCAGGGAATAATATGGCAAGTTTTCCAAAAATAAGTGCGAATGAGAACCCAAGACTTAAGATAACAATCCAAATGATAAGTGAAAAATCTTGTATCATATTGTATAAAAGGGGTGGGAGAAGAATTAATCCTGAGCCAAGTATGGGACCAATGATTAAACCAGACAAAGTAAAAGTATTAAGTTTTTTAGTGGTCATAATTTTCTTTTTTTGCGCAATTATAACATACCAGATGATTGTAGAATAGAATAAAATTGCCATTTGTTTATCTGTTATATGCTTCTGAGAATTAAATAATGCGTAAAGCGTCAAATTTTAATGTGTCAAATTATTTTTGCAGTAAGTATTAACCAGTTGGCATTTTCCTTGAAAAGAACCATGAACAGTATTTAAGAGTAAATTCTTAGTTCCTTCTAAATAAGTACCTTGAATATTTGTTTTGTAATCTTTGAATATATGTAATGAATCATTTTTTTGTACGATATGGTTATAAACAGCAGTGTCTTTTAAAGGAATTTTAAACGTCAATTTTCCATTAGAACTGCTCCAAAGATTAAACCATGGAGGATATTTTTCTATGGTCATATGTACATTATTTGATATATTTGAAGAACTGTCTCCTTCACAAATGTGAGTTGTTGAGACAGTTGAAAAACTAATGGCAAAAGCCAAAAATATCATAGCTGTAAGTACAACGGCAGTAAGCATTTTTAATATTTTCAAATAAAACTCCTTATCGTTTATTTTCCAATACATACATATTTTACCGTAATAATTTTTTGAATTTCATTTCATTTTATAACTACTTTTTAAATAATTATGTATCCTCGGAATTTTGGTCTACCTTGTCGACAGCATGCTCAAAATACATCTACATCCGATATAATGAATCTTCAATGAATCTAGCTTTATAGTAAACCGCACTTTTTATCGCACTCATATTTTTCTTAAAAAAATCAGCTTTTAATAGCTAATAGTTCTATTTAATGTCACTTATCTTATTCTAATAACAGTAGACAGACAATTAATATCAGCATTATATTTTTAAAAAGAACCTCTCTTTATTTTTTGAAACGGCACCAATTCTGTTATAAAATTTAATCGCACCAGCATTAAATATGGGAGTTTGCCATTGAATTAAACTACAGTTTAATTTTGCAGACTCAATTTTGATTCTATTCATTAATTCTTCACCTAAGCCTGTCCCTCTTGAACTGCTGTTTAGAAAAAGACAATCCATGTAAATATAAAAAGTTGCATCCCAAGTTGAAAATTGCTTCATATAGGTTGCATAACCAATTAAACTTGAATCTAATTCAACTATCAAACAATATAACGTTGGTAACTGAGAAAAAAGATGTTTTTTTAAGGAATCCTTTTTATTTTCAAGAGAAAAAACTGATTTTTCATAATGAGCATGTTCTTTACATAAAATAATAAGTTCATCTAAATCTTCTTCTTTTGCAAATCTTATGACTGGATTATTTTTCATATATTCCCCTATTTAAAAATTGGTTTGAAAAAACTTCTTTCATATGAGACGATACAATCAGTATCTTTTGCATATTTAAAAGCTTTGATACACTCTTCATCTTTAAAAGAATCAGTTCGATACTGTTCATATGTAGCTAAACTGGAAAACGAGAAAAGAGCCAATGCAATATTATTCGCACCTTCTGATGGTAAGAAATATCCATGGTGTGTTCCCCCAAACTTCTGAACCAAAGGAATCCATAATTTGGCATACGTTTCAAATTCATTAATTTTTTTTGGATCTATTATATAGTTTAAATAACATGTAATCATATTTATCCTTTTGGAATATGGTATATTTTGTAAATAGTTTTAGGGGTTAACACCCACAAACTATTTTATTTCCTTTTGTCGCATTATCTCCTGATGTTTCATTCCCATCTCTTTTCCACCAATCTAGACCTCCTAAAAGCTCTTTGACTTTGAATCCAAGTTTTGTTAACTGTAAAGCACCTTTTGTTGAAGCGTTACATCCAATACCATCACAGTATGTAACATAAAGATATGATTTGTCTAATTCTTTAGTTGTACTTTCATCCATTGTTTTATGTGGTAGATTGAAAGCATTAGGAATGTGTTCAGCCTCATGTGCTTCATATGAGCGTGCATCAATTACAATGACTCTATCCTTTTTTTCTAAAGAACTGTATAAGTCCCATGAATCAATTTCATATTTTAATTTATCGCTGTAATACTCGATTTGTTCTTTCATTTTTAAATCCTTTAAAGTTTATTTAGAGAATTTTAGCATGTAACAAAAATTAATTCTACACATATTTTATTCGAAAAGTTATCAGTTCTTATTCATTTTATTTACATTCTATGTTATAATTTTTCATGCACAAAAAAATAACCAATTTAAAACACAGTAAATTATCTAATGATTTGATGAGTTATATCTATGATAATATACAAACAGAAATAAACCTTGACCAGATTTCATATGAAATGGGCATTAGTAAATGTCATCTGCATAAAATATTTAAAGAGCAGATGGGTACAGCCATCTATGAAACAATTAAATCTATTCGTTTACAAAAAGCATCAAATATATTGATAACAAATAAGTACTCGACTATTACTGAAGTATCAAATATGTGCGGATACAGTTCACAGACTTCATTTATAAGGGCATTTAAACAAAGATTTAACCAAACACCAAAATTTTGGAGAAAGGGAGGATATAAAGAGTACTCAAATCAGATATTAAAAAGTACTCAAGTATCTTCTTTTCGTTCAGATTTTTCTTCATTAGAACAAAGTTTGATTAAAGTTAAACCACGAATGGCTTATTATATAAGACAAAAAGGTTACAGTGCTAATTATAAACAAGTTTGGGAAAAAATGATTGCATGGATATATACAAATGGGATTATGCAATATGAACAAATTGGTATCTATCACGACAACCCAACCATCACACCACTTGAAGAGTGTCATTATGTTGCATGTGTTGTTCCTAAAGGTGACCATACAGATTTAATTAATACTAATTTACCAAAACTGGAAATTCAAGAATGTTTATGTGTTACTTTTAAAATAGAAGGGAAACACCAAGATATTCTTATGTTAATACAATGGGTTTATCATGAATGGTTGCCAAACAGTGGTTATGAAACCATAACAATACCCTCATATATGATATTTGAAAAGAATCACTTCAACAATAATGATGGAGTTTTTAAAGGGGTATATCATGTACCTGTTAAATATGTGTAAAATCCTAGTACAGAATAATTAGTTATAAATTTGAATGTTTTAACCACATAGTGTTTATATTTAAATTAAAGTTATAATATTGGGATTAACTTAATGTACATGTATGGTGATCACGGACAGACTTGAACTGTCGACCTCTACCTTGTCGAGGTAGCACTCTACCACTGAGTTACGCGATCACACCATTAAAGTCATCTAAAGCCCTAAATATCGGACACAGACACTTGAAATGTAGGCTAGAATGATAGCGACTAAATTCTTAATAAAAGCTGATTTGCGTATGGGTTATAAAGTGAAAACGGACTTAATGGGCTTATTCAAGATGAGACTTTATATGTAATTACTGTTTTTTACCTCACGTATTAAAAACTGTTATATATTTTGAAACAGTTGCATGAGAATTACTTTTTAAACATAGCCTTTCACGTAAGCTTAATTGGATAGCATATCGTCAAAATATTAAAGGAAAATAGCAATGAAAAGACTTATACCGTTTTTGTTTCCAATTATACTTGCTGTTGCTACTTACTTTATTCTTATAAAAGATTATGAGAAAAGTAACAATAAGATATTAACTACGCAGTTTAATGGAGAAACGATAAAGCTTGCAAAGTGGGATAAGTATACCAATGCAAGGGCTGGTTTTTATATGGGGAAATGCCATATCTTTCCAATTGACTATCCTACTAAATTTATGAATGTCACAAAAACTGAAGTAAAAGAGTTGTCAGATATAAATATGAAAGATGTATCACCTAACGATATTAAATCATGTGTATATAAAGGTAGAATGTTTAGTCAAACATCTGAAAAACCTATTAAATTATAGTGTAGTGTCAAAATAAATTGACATTACAACAGACAAATGAGTTAAAGTATAACTAAAGTATTGCGTTGAGCTTACTTTAGTTAAAACTGTCGTAGAAAAAGATTCCTTCTTAAAAACTACACCGCTAATGCGAGTGTAATTTTTTTCTCGTAAACTTCTTTTTTAATGATAAGCTCTTTGTATTTTGAAAGTAAAATTGCACTGGGTTCAGCTACTCCCTTGAGATCAAAAAATTTGCTTGCTTGTGATTTTGAAAACTGTTGTTCAAGTGAATTGATTTCATCTTTGTTATAAAACTGGATATCAAAGTTATATTTTGATGCAAATTCTAACAGACCCTTTTCATCATTTTTTGCTTCAAAAGAGGCAATATTTTTGAGCTGACTCATTTTTAAATTGTATTTTTCTAAGAACCATAAAACAGACGCTTCTATATCTTCAAAAGAGGTGTCTCTGTTGCATCCAATTCCCAGATAAATAGAAGGTTTTAATGTCAGCTCTTTCCCTTCAAAGGGAGTCATGTTGACACATAAATCTGAACTGCATTCCTCAACACGTACTAAATTATCTTTATTATCAATACTGTTAAAAATATTTTCATAGGTTTTTACTTCTATTTGTTTTTTATTTAACAATGAATTTGAAATGAGTGCGAGTTGTTTGAGATTATGTATCTCTAAGCCATTCTTTTTAGCAAACATTTCAAATGCTAATGTTTTGGTTTGATCGGTTGCGGTAGTTATAAAGTTTTCACATCTCTCAATTCTACTTGCAATGACATCACTTAACTCATTTGCTCCTCCAAGATGTCCACTTAAGAGTGGAACAATTCTTGATAAATCAAGATTGATGACCAATACACCAGGATCAGTTGATTTGTCTTTTAAAAACGGTGCGATTTTACGAACAACGGCACCCATAGCTAAGATACAAATAATAGCATCGTATCCATTCCACGCAGGCTCTAAAATATCATCAAGTTTTTTATAGATATTTAACGTCTCTAAGTTATGGGTTAAGTCATCTTTTCCATACACATCCACATCATAATCATACAAGTACGGTGCTAACGCACAAGCGCTGTTAAGGCTTGGTTGGTTTATGGTTACTACTGCGATTTTTAATTTTTGGGCTTCATTAGACATGGGTTCGTGTGTCTCCTATGATTTCTTTATGAAGGGGTTTGACATACAGATGTGATTCTTCTGTCTCTTCTTGATTTAAATACTCTCCAAAAAGTATAAGGGCTATTCCTTTGATATGAGATACTTTTTCTTGTATATCATCAATCGTACCTTTATAAACTTTTTCTTCTGCCCAAGTTGCTTTTTCAACAACCCAACAAGGTGTCTCTTTGCTGTAGTTTAGTTTATAGGCTGTTTTTTTCAATTTCTCGATGAGTTGAATTGAGAGATAAAATACTAAAGATGAATTCTTACATGACAAAATATTTTCCAGTTTTTCCGGATTGGGTGTTTTCCCTTCGACTCGTGATAATATCATTGTTTGAGAAACACCAGGGATGGTGTACTCAATACCTAAGCTTGCAGCTGCTCCAAATGCAGCAGTGATTCCAGGTATTACTTCATAGGCTAATTTTTGTTCATCTAAAAATTCAATTTGTTTTGCAATGGTTGAGAATAAAGCAGGATCACCTGTATGAACTCGAGCAAATTTTGTATCTTTGTATTTTAAAATAAACGCAAAAATTTCTGGATATTTCATTCCTTGAGAGTCCACGATAATGGCATCATCTTTACATACGTCCAATACTTCTCGAGGAACTAGAGAACCTGTAAAAAGTACGACGTCTGCATCTTTTAAAATCTTTTGTGCTTTAACTGTTATTAAATCAGGATCCCCTGGACCCGCTCCTATGAAGTAAATCATACGATTTCCTTAGTTGATAGTTGATAGTTGATTGTTGATAGAATTATATGTCTTTTCATTATTTGTAAACCTTTATTTGGAAAAGTTGACGTTCAGGTTCGACCAAGTCAAGTTTTCCTTTATATGTTGTGAGTGAAATAGAGTGTGTTTCATACTCTATATCGTTTTCATTTAGAATGTTTATCATTAAACTTAAGTGTTTGAGTGTGATTGCATTGATGAGCATGATGCCATTTTTATCTAATCTTTCATATAAGTAAGGCAGTTTATTGATGACTTTTTCACCACCACCACCCACAAATATTCTTTGGGGATTCTCAACACAGCGCTCAAAGAAATCACACGCTTCTCCAATAAGAAGTTTAGAATCTGTAACATGATGATTGTGTAAATTGTTTAAAATAAAGTCTGTTCGTGTTTCATTTTTTTCAAAAAATAGGGTTCTTACTTTATATCTGTTGTAGGCTTCTATCCCACAACTTCCACTTCCCGCACCTATATCCCAAAGCAGTTGATTGGCTTGTAAGTCTAAGTTCTGAAGACTTAAGTGTCGTTTGTATTTTTTTGTAATCATGCCTCGTTCTGTTTCAAACTCGATATCTTCACCAACACCACTTTTAGGTTCAAAATTTCTTTTAATTAAAAGCACATAGGGTTGTGATAAGTCATATTTATCTGAGATGTCAAATATATTAACCTCTTCTATACTCTCATCGTTATAGCCAAGTTTATAACCAATTGTTGTTGTTATATCCTCTTCCTTGAAATAAGTTAAGGCAACATTGAGTCTGTTTATACTTTTATCATCACACACTACAAAGGTATATTCTTTATTTAAAAACTCTGTTAAGTCAATGGCTGTTCGACCATGTATAGAAATAACTCCAATCTCTGTCTCATTTAACATCAATTTTGAAAGCAGATAGGATTTTGAAGAGGTATTATTTATGAGAGTTACTTCATTTTTTGGAAGCTGCTTAGCTAATATTGTTGCAGCTGAGAAAAACAGAGGTGAACCTGTTACTACATAAAGAATATTTTGACCAGAGCAGTTCTCAATTAAGTACTCTTTTGCTTCTTTGTATGAAAATTTTAAAATATTTGAAGCGTCTTCTTTAAAATTTTTGTCACAAACGATGACATCAAAACTGTTTAAATCCAAAGAGATATTTGAAAAATCATAATCTCCCATACCATTACCAATAATTGTTACCATCTAATATACCTCATTTTGTTCAAGTAGGACAGCATTTACATTTATACCGTCAAACCAAACTTTTATTTGTTCGTTTGCTTTATATGCAATCATTTTATAAAAATCATTCACTAACTTTTTACTGACTTTTTCAAGTTCTATTGTGATACCTTTGACTGTTTTTGTTGATTCTATATCCACTTCATAATGTAACTCTTCATAAATCTCTTTTTGAAGCCGTATAAAATCAATAGACC